>Ga0210059_1006217_pt1 | contig 19187 bp, 9 predicted proteins | sample Ectturendosymbi2_FD_188042 | JGI IMG/M metagenome (GOLD analysis project Ga0210059, IMG submission 188042) | Ecteinascidia turbinata endosymbiont from Florida, USA - Sample 2 (SPAdes) (version 2) | ecosystem: Host-associated > Tunicates > Ascidians > Unclassified | place: Key West, Florida... | reverse complement strand
CCCTGGAAAATTTCTGCGGACGCCCATGTACCCATGTATATGTATGCAGATATTCGTTGGGTCACTGATTGATTTCTGCATCGTTTCAGCTGTTTTTCCAGTGTAACTTTTGGTATAGGCAATTGGCAGCAGGCCTTATTCTGAAATTTGGTTCTTGCCGGGGCGGTTGAGGTTAACGCTCTTGCCCAAGGAGCGCTACGGCAATTCACTCAGTAGCCGTGGGTCGAGCACCCAACCTTCGAATGAGAGGCGGACACTACCATTGAGCAAGCTTACAAGGCCCTGGCGCCAGAACCAAGACCAACTTTCTTTGAGAGAGAATGCAATCCCAAGTGCAAACGGCAGATATAGGATTTTTGAGAGTTCTAGGTGTGACACTTCGCAACAAAGTGCACAGCTGTGAAATCGTTAAGCCGTGAATGTCGAGACGTTTCGCCGAATAGTGCGATCCCAGGTACAATGGTTCGGCCATGACGTGACCAGAATGCTGTTTAAGAAATATTGGCGAGGAGTCCTATCAGTGAACCTTTCTGCTGGGCACTAACCGTTCACACGTTTACACAGCGTTCGCGTTAATCGTGTGACTTATCAGTTATACCTTTGTCTTGAATGCGTTTTTCCGTTGTCATTATTTTGCGTGTATTTACAGCCTCCCATGCTATTACGAGAGAGTCGGAGGTAAGGTTGCCAGACGTCCTTGAGCGCCAAGGACTTTCCTTCAATTTGCTATCAAAACTGGTTTTGCACTTGGAACCTTAAAAACATTTTGTTGTCCTTGAATATTTTCCGGCGTCTTTGAAAGTTTTTGAACAATTGTGAAATCGTTCATTATTGAATTACTGATTATACTGAACAGTCAAAAATAAAGATTAAACAATGCAATTGAACATAATAACGTGCAAGTTTCTTCCATCTTAAACAGTTACGAGGAAAAAGTAGCCATTGTTATTCAGCAACCTTCGTTTGAAAAAATGTGCTACACCACTATATCTGAAAAAGTATTCAAAGTAGGCATGAAGTATAATTTGAAATCATAAACGACAAAATCATTGTTGCCACAGGCTTCTCCTGCAAAAATCAATGGATTCACAAAAAAAATTCACTAGATTTAAGATTTTTGCGTCGAAGTTCGCAGTTTTGCTTGAAATGATTTGGTTATTTACTTTATCACCCAAAAATCTTTCCATCATTTGCAAGTTTCTTCAAATGGATGGAAAATATAATAACAACAATTTTCAGGCTGTTTTCAAGAGCTGGAAACGACACCACTCATGGAGTATTTTAGACCAACCAACCTATCATTTCATTGAGTATTTTAACTGCTGTGTTCCTGCAAGGAAATTAAATAACCGTCATGGACAATATTGCAGCAATAAACAGCACGGACGTGAAAACAGTAAGAAACTCAAATTAGAAACACTTTTTCCTTCTTTTGGTGCAAATATTTAAACACCGATTCACGTAATCAATTGTTTACGAGTTAAAAAGGGCTGAAAACTCTGAAAAAAAACAACCAGTCTTTTTCAAAAACACTTTGCAAAAAATCGCTAGATTGCACTGAAAAATCATCAGATCCCTAGGTCAGTCTAAAAATCACTAGATCTAGTGAAAAATCACTAGGCGTGGCACCAGTGGACAAAATGTCCTTGAAAAAATTGCAGGCGATCTGGCAACCCTAGTCAGAGGGAGTCAGTCAGTTTTCTGTCAGCTCTCTTTCGGATGTTCTGTTTTGTTGCTAGGAGTTACTTCTCGTCACCACGCTGAAGAGTAACCCGCATTGCCGTGTGTTAAGGGGTTGCCGTTACGCGGTCTTAAAGGTAACGCAACATCGAAGGCAACAAATCATACGGAGTCATCTCACAAATCACCTGCCTGCTTGTTGTGTCTCAAGTAGCCGGGAGCCCGAGCAACGCCTTCGCCCTCTCACATGTTAATCAGAATCACTGATTAAACTTATGTATTTGCAGAGCGGGACATGTCAACAATCTTTACTCAGCTTAGCCATACGCTGTTAAGATTTGAGTTTCGGCGCCAGTGTCACGTTTATCCGTTTCCAGTTCGTAAGCATTGTTTTACCACATTTTGTCCAAACAAGAAAAACCCATAATGACCTGCATGCAATCGAACGACTGATGAATATATTTACGTTGGTTAAACCAGAACTGTTTACTGCCTGTTACTGCAATAAAACTGTTTGCATTCTATACGATTCGTCCAAATGCGAATCATACAGGCAGTAAACAGTTTTATTTGAGTAAGAGGGTTGGGGGCGTGTAGTTAGTGGGTGAAATAAATGTGATGCTCCAAGAAAAGCGTTGAGACTGCAGTCGCTGTAGTGTAGACACAATTCCTTCAATATAGAATTGCATAAGAGGTTAGGTGCTTGATGAACGTGTTTTTGTGCGCAACCACTATAGCTCACAAGGCACACCGGATTAACCAAACGCATGTGTGCATAAGTGAACGCAGTGTGCTAGCTCTTGTCAGAGGTGCGTAAACAAAAATGATTAAAATTGCAATCTTCGCAATTGCAAATACCAATGAATCAGTGAAGGCATCTGGCAAAAAAGTGGAGGAAAACTCTTACCTTGTAGTGGGACGAATGACTTTCAAAAGAACAGTTTTTCTTGTCTGAGTTGCAATTTTCGCATTTGAGGATATATCCAATTTTGAAATGTGATAAATTTTAGCAGTGGACGATGGCTTTGAACTGTTGACAGTTTCTTTCAATCCGACTTTGGCTGTCGGAGTTACCCTAATTATTGTCGGTCGGTTGTGCACACTCGTTTCGCCAACCAACTTCAACGCTTTTGTCCCAGCGCTTGTCACAGCGCTGCCGGCTTCTTTGGGGAAAACCCTTTGTTGCGTTATTACAGCGTTGTCGGTGGAAACGTCTTTGCGAACGGAATCATGCGAGTTTGTAACAACCGGGTCGACCTTCTCGAATGCGTCTGATGTATCAGTGCCGTAACCTTCAGAGCCGTGGTTGCTTCCTGGGGAGGTTAGCGGCGACTTGATGAACTGACGAAAGAAGTCTTCATCGTCATCATCGTCGTCGATTTCACTGTCAAAGTTATCCCACTGGTCGCCAAACAAAGACCAGCTTTCACTTAACTCTTTCCCACGGTCGTTGAGCAAATCTTGTCCAGACGAAATTTCGTGTCGATCCAGTGAGTTGCTGAGATAGCAGTGGTCCTGGCTGACAGAACGCAGAATTAAGCTGGAATCCAGTGTTGCACTGAAAAATTAATGCAAGTCATAGACGTTTTATGCCAAAATTATTCACAGCTAGAAGACCAGCGAATGTACAGCAAACATACGTCTGAGCGCTGGGAAGGCACCTCTAATTTTTCATGTTATCAGTATAGTTTTTATTCACGAAATCGTTCCTTTGACCTCAAACACAACTTCTGTTATGCAGTGATTAAAGTGCATTTATCACATACGTAATCAACACGATGACATCCAGTGTAAAGGCAATAAACTAATAGTATTCCTTATCTCTGATTAATAGGAATTGCGTAATTGGCCAGTAGAATTTGAATGACAACGTTATTTGAACAAACGACTAAAACATCTTCAGTATTCCGTCCACTAATAGTTTTTACTTGTTCAGGCATTTCCACTAACTGTTCATCTGTTTCATAAGTCAGGTTGTCTGTGCATAGCCTCCTAACCGCTTTTTCGATGTCGTATGTGTTGCGCTAAAACAGGGGTCGGCAACGTTTCGAGTCGCGAACATAAACAACTCTGCAAGGTTTGGCGGGCCGTACTAATTTTCCACCAACAATGCCGTTCCCTTTGCTGTTTGATGTTGTTAAATCTTGGGAATTTAAGCAATTTTAATCAGATTAACCCCTGATTTTCACAGTTCATAACGAAACCCCAAAATGCGACATACAAGAAACCGCACTGTACTGGAATGTACTGTAAGTAGTTCCGGAAGTATTCAATGTCTAAGAAGTTGCAAGGAGGGCAGATTCATAAAATATAATACTACTAGGCGGGCCATGCAGTTACTGCAATTTGGTAAAGGGCTGCTGGCCGGACGATTTTGCCTGGCAAGCTAGATCCGGCCCGCATATGTTGCCGACTCCTGCGTTAAAAGGTGGTTGTAAAGCCTTGTGAAATGGCGCAAGAAAGCAACATAATTATAAAACACTGCCTAGCCCGAATGGAATGGATTAGATTGAAATTTCGAATGCTGTTTATTCTAAACGTCAGGAAGCTATATTGCATGCATGCATATGAGATGGCTGATTAAAAACTGAGTTTGTGTAAAATCGCAACAAGTGTACTATTGAGTTTTGACGTAGGTTGAAGCAGCAAGGAACTAAAAGTTGATTTGAAAATACCGCAGGTAGTTCAGTAATTGCTGGTCAGCAGGACAGAATAGTTGTGAAACGGATCTGAAGTTGTATTAAAAAATGTGGTTGGCTACGTCAGTTCGGAGGGGGACGTATCGCGGGCGTAACGGTTCTTTTCGGTATCCAGACAACCCCATACTTCGTTGCCGAGTCCAGGAGACTGCGACGCAATGACCAACCAAAGCTTCGCATGAAGCAAGGTCTGCATTGGAATTTTGGGACATTTAAATAGCTTGTTAATTGCTTTTTTGCTATAATTGCAGGTACACATTTTAAGGAAATTTCGTGTATATATATCTGAGCTAGACTTCATTGCATTAAGTGGAAAGGTGACACTAGTAGTTGCGATAGAGCAGGAGAGGCGTAGCTCCAGCTATCGTACAAATACTCCATTGCTGTGTGATAGTTTGCGTTGTGGTGACAAATCCTTGATGTCCGAGGTTAAACCTCGAACGAGATCAGACAATTTGAACAGTCATAGGCTTGATCAAGGAAGTGAGTGGCAGAATAACAGTTATTTTCCAAGTCAGTCGAAGGCGGAATTCCGTGCGAAATGCAGAGGACAGGAATGAAAACAGAGGTTTTTGTTGATGACCAGTGTTCCCTCTAAGGCGCGCAACCGCGCAGTACCACCAGACAATTTGCGCAGTGCTATCTCATTCATTGTAAACTTAATACGGTATATATACGTCGCATAGCCCTTTTAACATTGGGAACGCTTCACTGTTTGTGTGTCTGCATGGTTACGTAGTTGCATGCGCTTCGTGCGCGACAAAACCAACATTCGCTCATTGTAGAATTTTCTTAGAGGGAACACTGTTGATGACAATAATGAATTGAGAACAATGTTTTTGACAGTTTCAGGCTTTCAGCAAAGCGCTTTACAAATTTAACAAACAACAATTGCTATGGACTTGGAAGGACAAGTACCGGCAGAATTCGCCTATAACGACAGTTCACCTATAACGACGCTTTTTCGTCGGCCCTGGCATAATTCCATCTTTTACGTGCATTCCAGTTCGGTAATAACGGCTTCGGCTATATAGTCACTTCGCCTATAGCTAGTAGCTACGCTTTTTGTCGGTCCCCGCAGTATTTTGTTCGTTTATAACGTCAGTTGCAGGTTTCCTTTACAGTTTAAAGCAATGGTTCTTAACCTTTACAAACTCGCCGAACACCTACGTTGTTCTCAAAGCTTGTTTAGAACCCACTTTGTTGTACAGTGATGTGATAATAGGAAACGAAAATAGCAACAAGAAATAAAAATGGTTTACTGATTAGGTAGGTTACTGAAACAAAATCAGCCAAGGGTTCATACATTGTTTTGTCAATGTTATTTTCTGTTTTGTTTTCTGGCAACAATCTGGAAGATTCGTGGCTTTGTTTCAAAAAGAGCAGTCCCCATTTTGTTTTTACAAGTCTCTTCCGTTTTATGTTTTAACACCCATCCGTATAGAAAACGCATGCTCGTAAAAATATGCTGTTACGAACGACGACAGAACAACGAGGGTAAATTTGGTGATGCGCGGGTACCCTTCCATTTGGTATGGCACAAAAAAGCATGATTTGTTGTGCTGAAGGTATGCTTTCGAATCTCGCTTTCCTGAAGCTCAATGTTGTCATCTGTGTGTTGATAGCAGACATAAACAAAGTAAATGGCTACCATATCCATGTTGGATACTGCTGTCGATCAGGAAAGTAGTACTCAAAATATCTTTCCAAATACTGTCAAAGCTTTCATGTGATTAAGGGCACCAAAAATGTCGGCCAAATAAGCCAGGTGAGAAGAAAACTTAACCCCTCGAAATGTTTTAAATGCCAGTAGTTGTGATAGTGCAGAAACTTGGATGATTCTGCACTCAAGCAAAAAGGCGACTTGTCACCTTTCCCCGAGGCAGCCAACAAGGGTGTAGTAGGGCGGGAACGCGTGGTAACGGCGTTCCCACACCTTTTTCATTATTTACTTTAAAACGAGTTTGAGACTGTTTTAAAATCGCTATTTTTTGGGTGCGTTCCCACGCCTTTTTTTGTTAGCACTACATCCCTGGTAGCCAGCGAACTTCAGAAGGGAATGGAGAAGGACTTATAAGAACGTCCGTTGTTCAAACAGCTGCATATAAATGCAATGATTGACAGCGCGTCCTCACACGTGATTAACACTTGAACAATTTTGAGAGGGTAAGCGTGTATTGCTGGCAGCATTTGTGATACGAGTGGGTGTCTGTACATCATGCAATGTGATATGTGAAGGTAATGTGTGGAGCATCACTTTTAATCAAATTATTATAAAAGATAGCCAAACTATGGTGAAAGTTATAACTTGCTAAAAAATAGAAATTATTGCACAATATTGCTTATTTACGACATATTAAAAGTGGTGTGACGTGGACGATGATATCCTCCTTACACTCGACACTACCTACAACATTTAGATATCTTTTTCCTTGCTATAAGCTGATGAAGGGAATAACTCCAGCGATGATAGTCTCCGCGCACCGCAGTATGTGCGGTGAAGATACGCTTCAACACTTCAAACAAGATGGAATTGTTGCATCACAGAAATGAAGTGATTTAATAGCACAGTAAAGAGTGTCGTAATTAGCTTGCTGTGATTGTAACCACGCTTTTAGTCAAGCTTCATCCAAGATTTGCTATGCTGTACCTTTACTTTACTTATGGCATAGGCAGTTTTGCGCTAATCCATGGAACTGAAGACTGTTCTATCTTGACATATACAGTAGTTATTAATAAAATATAACCAAAAACCTTTAATTCAGAGGACCTCTGTCGAATTCCTGAAACAGCTCCGTCGAATCCCAGGGTTCGATCCAACCCAGGTTAAGAACCACTGGTTTAAAGTGTAAGCTCGACTATGTGGAGTCACCACACAGACCGAATATGACAGAGAACACACTGCAGTTCAAGCCGAGCGGCCAATGGTTGAGCCCTGACAGGTGTGACGTAAGAATGGCATCAAGTATTACGCCATCAGCACTAGCAGCAATGAATGCAAATCGTTACATGAGTCATGAGTTTTACTGTATTGGGGATTTAACGACTGTGGTCATTTTTATCGATATTTTTGCGTAAATTGTCTAGAAGCAGTATCCCATTATGGAAAAAGTATAACATTGTCATTACGCTCAATATAGCGAAAATGTTACGAAAGTGGCAAGTGGCAAAACATGCGAAAGATTTTGATATCCCACAAACGGCGTTGACTACAATTTTCTAAAATGAAGATAAATTTCACGTCTCTTTTCAGATTATACACAAAAACACGATACAGTAAGGGCAATCCTAGTCAAAGAACACTAACCCTTGCCAGGCTTTGGCATTGAACTGAAAAGCCATTTCAGGAACGATCGGCTATAACGACAGTTCGCCTATAACGACGCTTTTTTCCGGTCGCATGAAGTGACGTTACAGGGCAGTTCTGTGTTAACGAGTCAAAAGCTTAACTCAGGGGCGCAGCCAGGAATTTTGTTCGGGAGGGGCCAGTCACTGACGTCGTCAGATTTCAATCCCATCAGACGGTTTTGTCCAGGCCCGTAACCAGCTTGGGACACCAGTGGTGGTGAAAAGTTTTCTGAAAGGGGCCGAATTTTTTCAAACTCTGTCCAATAGTTTAACTATGCCCAACATATTTTTCAGGTGGGCGAAAAGGTTTGCAGGGGAGGCTTAGCTTCCCTTCCCCCGTGGTTACGGCCCTGTGTCCAATGGTTTTAATGTATGTCCAACACATTTTTACAGGGGGACCGAAAATTTTCCTATCTAGTTACGGGCCTGGTTTTGCCCCGTACTGCTGCGTAGATAGGCTAGCAACCGTTGAAGCGTTGAAAATGAACGTTTATTGTTGCTGTTGTTGCAAATAAGTACAACAGCGTGTGAATGTTTGAGAAAAGACACAATTGGAGTGTCTCCATAAGGTTTAACTCGCAGCTCATAGTTTGGGTTATTGGCTCAGTGGCTATGAGAGGGGGTCCAACATGTGCATTGTTCCGGGGCCCGACAGCTACAGAAGGGCCTGAGACAGAAGAACAGGCCTGTAACCAGCTTCAGACACCAAGGGGCGAAGAGTTTTCTGAGAGGGGCACAATTTCTTTAAACTTTGTCCAACACATTTTTCCAGGAGAACATAATTTTTTCTAGGGTGGCCCTCGCCCCCGCTATCCCCCTATTTACGGGCCTGCTGAAGGAACGATTAAATGTTTGTTATTAACACATTCGGAATAATGCAGCGAAATTTATCCCGCCCGGTGATAAAACTGGTATCGCCAAAAAGATTTGGTAAGAAGTGTGATGTACTTGATGTGAATTGCTGGCAGTGAATTTTCGTGACACGATGTATAGATAATAATTATTTAGCAGTAATTATTATTGAACTTGCCTACTTTGTTGAATTTAAGACATTCACGATTATTGTCCCAGTGTGTCCATTTAACTGAATATTCCTTTACGTCTTTCATTTTTAAACATTTTCAAACAAATCTTTTTAATAAACACTCTAATAAACCAAGTTTTAAACTAAGAGATACTTCAAATGAAATGCCAGTTCACAATAAATCTGATCTAACAGCAGTAGCTCTCGATTGTTGCGCATATGTGTAAGATAATAACTGAAAAGTAAAAATTAACAACTGCAGTGTAGGACGCAAATGCTTATAGTGCACCGCGAAGATGTGCTGTGCATTTTGCTGATTGTTAAAGTTGCGCCGCAAGCTGATACTGGCTCAAATCGAATGTGAGTTTAGGATTAGCGGACATACCCATAAATCTTAATATTTCGAAACATACAGGAGAAACTAACCACTTACAGTATTTCGACAATGCTTTAAAGCAGTGGTCGCCGCCATGTGGCCCGTGTTGCTTGTATGAATTATTTCCAAATGTTTGTATTAGCTTGAGAATAATCTTGACAATACCAGCTACAGTGGCATCTGCTGAAAGATTTTTTGCTCTCAAGACTAACGAAGAAGAGTCAACACCAGCTATTATACAAAATCACCATGGCTGTGTGTTGACCAGTAATGGTTTGCCTGCTAATGATTTTTTATATTTGCGCTCTGAAATTGTAAGAAATGTGATAGTAACAAAGTTTGTGTGCTGCGCTGACAGTGACCTGCTGTACATTTCAAAATTGAGACCCCATATCACTACCTGGCATCGCATACCCACTAGCCACAATGCCAGCCGTGCTGTTAGAAACACTGCATTGTTGCATAATTGCGTGGTGCGCTTGGCGTTGATCATGTCTTGACCAAGTATGTTTGTTTCTATTTGGTTCGGCAATACTTCATGCAAATAATCCTCTCAAAAATGTCTCCATCTGAATTTGTACACCTTTGCAAGAAAGCTGCGCTCTTGCATTTCATTCAGGCTACACGTCAGCTCGTGTTGTCCGCATTAATTAGCGACTTTGCTAACGAAGTTGAATGCTTTAGTCACATAGTTTCGCATACAATCGCAAAAAGTCACGTTAAACCTTGGTCATTGAGCGAACACGACACTACACAAGTCCAACTGCTCCTTCCATTTGTTTTCTAACAGTTGAGATTGATATAAAACACCAGCGAAAAATCTTAAGAAGTTTTTTCGGGGGGACCTCTTCGGCCTCATTCTGGCTGCGCCTCTGACTTAACTCACTGGTAAATTGGGTGGCAATTATGTTTGCTCAATTACTTCTGCTCCAGCAGAAAATTGAGGCTGGCTGTTGCTTGAAATTTCCGTTTGCCCATTTAAGCGAGTTAATTAAACAAAGCTCGAAAGAATTCAGAAAATGCATTTCCATTTTGGCACAGGCAAGCGCTTTACTGAAACCAGCTGTGCAGAGCAAGGAAATAGGACCGGAAGCAGAAAGTGTACACACTAGTATAGGAAAATGCATGCAAACTATTTTCAGCACTACTGCACAAAAGGGAGATGTAAAGCACACGTGCAAAACGACAAATACATCAAGCACTACCCCAAATATCAAAAGCAAGCCAATCTTATCTATTTTCGCAAGTCCTTAAGAAAATGTATAATACCAAAACTACGACGGCAAATCCAACACCGAGACCAAATAAACCAGTGGTTCTCAACGGCGGTTCCGAGGGCCACATGTGGCTCCCAAGCACCCTTTGTGAGGCTCTCAGCAGTCTGTAATAAGACCTCTAATATTTTGTGCAACATACTTCGTTCTGCAATGAAACAAAAAGTGTCAATTTGCTTGTGTAAAAATTCTTTCAGTGCAGCTTTCTAACAAAATCGTAGGTCCGGATTTGGCTCCCTTCAGCGAAAAGGTTGAGAACCACTGAGCTAAACTTTAGTTGTGCGACCAAAATCAAACAACGCCATTAAAATCGTAGATAATGGCAAAACCGCCTGTCAAGCATCATTAAATCTCGCATAAAGCATGAAATATTTTTTTCTAAGTTTGGCATGAAGGCCCAAGACCGAATAATACAAATTAACATCGAAGTATCAATTTCCACAGGCCTAGTGTAACAAATTTGGTCTTTATGCCAGCGCACTCACTTTATTGTCTTGGAATACAATCTCTTGACGGCAGAAAAGCCACCCAAGTTAGGGGCTGTTGCAGTAACAACATGGTCTCGGGAAAGGCCTGCAGGCCAAACGTTCGGATTCTCTGTCAGCAGTTGTTTTGCGCCGGTTGGAGTTGCATGCAAACATTTTTAACGAATTGGAACTGGATGTGGATGCTACCTAGGCGCAGCGTGACCTTGGTCACCTTGGGCAATAGAGCTTGCGTGGCTGCAAATGACATAGCTGAAAACGACAAGAGCAATTAATCGTGGACATCCCAGCGCACCATCCAGCCGAGTTCGCCAAGCATGCGGCTGATGCGGCGCTGAATTGTATCGCTCTGATAGTAAATGTGCTGTTCCCAATTGCTGGTCTTCGGTCGGGATGTGCGACTGCGACATTCCTCTGGGTTTGAGCTGTGGAAAACGTTCGGGGCATCGCCTCCATGGCGTGTGCGGTTTTACTGGGGATGGCGGAAGATTTAATCGGTGACAACCACAATTACTTCCCCGTCAAACACTGATCTGGCAAGCAAACCAACTTGGCAATATGTGGCGCACAAGAAAACCAGTTAATGCCAGGGTTGCCAATTAGCGGATTTTCCGCTAGATCTAGCGGATTTTAATCCTGTGTAGATGCTAAATAACTGGTCTGGCGGCCTGAATCCGCTAGATTCTAGCGGATAATTGGTCTAGCGGCCTATACAGTTGGTCTCATTCAAGCGGATTCTAGCGGTATTTTGCAATTTTTCTAGCTTGAAAGGTCTTTTCAGACTTGGCAACCCCTAGTTAATGCTATTAGTTGACGTTTGTTGCAATTAGTCACAGGCTGAATGTACCCTCCCGTTTATTGAGGCCCGCGAATTTTGCTAAATCCTTACCAGTGCGCCTTTCCCTCTGATTAACTGAGTTTTCAGCAAATTTTCTCGACAGCTTGCAAAGACGGGAAGCTTTTTATTAATTGCCTTGCTGCGCATATCCTCTGGATATTTGACATTATCGATGACCTGTCATTTCCCCTCTGACATCAACCGACAGACACTGGAATAGCGTGCTGATAGGTGAACGTGACAAGCGCAAATACTGTTAATAGACATAAATTTTACTTTTTGGTACTTCGTAGCAGGAACTTCGACCGCTTGCGCATAGATTAAATTCACCCTGGTCATTTGCGTTTCAACTGATTTAATTGCAGTCACTTTTACCTTTGCAACAAGTCTTCCTTGAAGCGTTTCACAGAAGTAGGGCACGCAGTTGTTAAGTCTTCACATGGTCGCTTTTTGCTGTTTGCAGAGGTATTCAGAAATTTCATACTCCTAATGATAGCTGTAGTTTCTAAAGAAAATCATTATTATTTATAAATTGCACTCCGTGGCTTAGGTCAGTGCTCTTCAACCTTTTTTGTTACGGTGCAGCCTTAAAGATTGACGAACTCATGCACCCTATTTACTTAAACACTTAAAATCATGCACCCCATTTACTGACACTTCCCCCGTGTCCTCCACCTAATTGCGCCCATGTCTGTGAATACCCTGGCCTAAGTAAGCAAGTCCCCTAATTCAGTAACTCAGCTACATAATTCAATTGATTATGGCTCATTCTCTGTCGCTTCTGATCACAAATAATCAATTTATTATAACAATTAGTTTGAAATGATGTGATGTGATGCTTATGCACCACACTTTAGAATGTGCAAAGTATCGGTTAAGTCATTGGTTCATTTTTGCTAACAGAAAGTTTTTGTAAAAATTATTTGTTTAGTGTGACAAGTTTGTGATGCACCTTTGCGAATCCTTTCTTAGTGGTGCACCCCACGCATATTTTGGTGCACCCTGGGGCGCACCGTGCACACCGGTTGAAGAGCGCTGGCTTAGGTTTTGACGATTACTGTGTTAAAAATAGGTTTTGACGATTGGTGTGTTAAAAACTTGCACAGCATTGTAATGTCTATGCAAGCAAAAGTGCAACTGAGAGGCTTTATCATAGGCACAACGTACGCGAACGGTCCAAATACCACCAGCTCGAAAAGTTAAGCCACCAGCTGGAGAATTTTCGCATTTTCTTTTATCACTTTGAAGATAGTTGACAAAAGATTTCTATCATTTTAACTACTGGAATTCAGGTTCAGTACGTCGAACTCTTGCAAAATATGGACGAAGTGAAACAACATGAAAAGGTAGTAATCAGAGCACGGAAGCACGCTAATTAAACATCACATATCTACAGTCCAAAAACATTCAAAATCGCACAACGTTTAGCTCAGTTTGGAGAAACTTGATGTATTCGCACAAAACCCCAACATAACTTTCTGGAAGCTTTGTGCTTCGAAAATGTGTATTATTTTTAAATATTCGTGTCGTTCGTGAACTTCGACACCAAACGCTACCAAAACGTCTACCATTTCTTCAACGCCAAGACCACAGTTTGACACAGCTTGTAGCATTCGTTTTCAGCATGCGTAAAAAGCGTAGGCTGAGCCAAGTAGTTTGTCTGTGTCTGCCAGCAAATTGATTGGTGCGTCTTGGAGATGCCTCTGATACAATGAAAATTTAACGTCTAAGGCAGGGGTGTCCAAAGTTTAGGCATGGGAGGCATTTCGCTATTCGTAAGTCTTGGCGGGCCGCAGTTAATAACTGTTGCCCGTAAAGTTCGGCTTAAGCTTTAAGATGTAAATTTCTTTGGTTATATCAACAGGCCAAGGCAGCCATACCAGTACGTGCAGTGCACAATGCTTTAAGTCTTAAGAAATAATGATTATTACGTAGCAGAAGCCTGTATCTTGGGCTACGAGGTTTGGAAGCCCGCTGCTTTTGGGTTAGTTGCACCACAAAAATTAAAAAAATCTCGGAAATATCTAATAAGTTTTCTACATCATAAGCAATGTAACTTACAGTAAGTAGGTTATGAGCCCAGACGAGTGCCGCAGAAATTCTTCCCATGGGCCGCATGCGGCCCGCGGACCGCACTTTGGGCACCCCTGGTCTAAGGCCAATGTTTTCCACTTTTTCCTGCATTACGTAGCGGGAATGGCTTTTAGATAAAAATGATGCAGCCACAATATAAGTTTCGGAACATTTCGTGGTTTTACGCTAATTACAAATCAAGCGCATATTGCACTTGAGACAGCAACTTTGTTCCAAAATTGGTGATAACATATTTTGTCTCATATCATTGATGGTAGGCTATCATCTTCTGGATTGCTATTACATTTCAGAATCTCAGTAACGTTTTTGAAGTCTTATTCCAACCCCATTGCCTGTTGTGGCTTTGAAAACTGCCCTTCTTTTAATGAACTACATGAGGTTGGTAGGCTGCATGGCCTTACAATTAATCGCATTGCCTACATGGCCTTGGACAGTGTTGCCACTCTGTTGTTATGGAAAAGTACTAGGTTTCATGATAAAAAACACTAGATTTACAAAAAAAACACTAGATTGCAAAAGCAAACGTACAAACAGTGAAAATGCCCAGAAAATGCGTTGCAATGCTAACCATAGACATTGTGCAACTCATTGTAAACCAGAGACAAAGAAAACGGGAGATAGCAGCAATGTTTGTGTTTGTTTGTACAGGTCACTGAAACTTTAACAGATGACCAAGTGACTTGCAGCGGTCGCAGCTCAAAACATATTATATTGTCTTGTGTAATTTAAGATACAATTAGGTAGAATTTTTAGCAAATTACAATTGCACTAAATCAAAAGGTCTCAATTACTGTTACAATTACACAGAATTGTGCAATTAATTACATTCAGCTCACTCATAAAAAACACTAGATAGCCATAAAAAACACTAGAACACTAGATGAAATGAAAAAACACTAGATCTAGTGGAAAAACACTGAGTGGCACCACTAGCCTTGGAAACTGTCTAATGGTTAGGAACCCCAGAACTAGACTCTTCTTCAGAAGTTATCGCTTTAAACACATGCGTTTTCAGGTGCCTTGCGCTAAGAAAATTTGAAACTACTCCACTAGATACGAACTTGCAGCCTAACCATTTTGATTTTACAAGCACATTGGGTCATTAATGAAAGCTGGCTATTTTGGACAGCAAACGATCCAAAATGATTTTTGCTGAAAGCAACCTTTTTTTCTTCTCTTTTTCTTGTTTAATATGCTTGTCAGTACTAGGGCGTTAACAGCTGACTTATAGCTTTGTGAACAGGGCTTAACGAAGTTGTACCAAGTGCGTGCTGCTTCAAGACCTTTTTACTTTCTTACAGTACACACAAGCGAGAGCAATTTTTAGTCCTTAAAAACAACGTTTTCTGCAAGTACCTGCTAGAAAACCATAGTAAACAACAAGCAGCGAAACACTGGCTGCTGACCTATATCAACCTTTAAAATGAGAAGACTGCCTATATTGACTAACCAGTTTACTGCATGTTGAAACTAAACGGAATATTGAGTGCGAAAACAGAATCCTGTGTGATGAAAGCTTCCAATAGCAGCGTCTAGTAAGCCGCAACGGAAGAGGGCAGGTCGAGTAACTGCAGGCAAAGAGACGCGAACGCAAAAATCAATAGTGGATAAAGTACGTGACGACCGGACCAAGCGATGCGGCTTTCTTCGGTTGAAGCCTATTGCTGCAGTGGAAAGTAGGCTCATCGGTTGTTTTGGCCACATTATGTTTGGTCAAATCACTTCAATCATGGTGCAAATTAGGGTCCCAAATAGGCTAGGCCAGAAGTGGGAAAACTTTTCCTCGTTGAATGCCGTCTTTCACTTTACTGGGAATCAGCTAGGCGGTAAGCCCGCAACTTACGAAAGTACGCATGAACAAAATATTAACTTTTGCGTGTGCGACTTTGGGACTTCATACTATCCTTTGATTGCAGTATGACGTTTGGCTCAGGCTCTTACACTGGGTCGGGCAATTCTGCAGTAAACCCGAAGATTCATTTTGAAATAGTTAAACCAACAACCACACAAATTGAAAGCGAGGAAATTGTTAAAAGACGGCAAGAACTTGAAAAGGCCTTACTTTCCCCATTCTTCAGTTAGGCGGTAGCTGTGGGCTAGTTTGTTCAGCAATAGTTTTCGGTGTTTTTGCTCTAGAGCTTTACACTAAATGCTTGAAGTCGATCAGTATATGCTTTAAGGCCATTAAACTTTACTCCACCGTTTGATTCATGGGTGCTTGTTTAGATGCATATCGTTGATTTACGCATTAAAGCTTCACTTAATCATTGAAAAATGCTCAGTTGCATAGCTCCCACTCCTTAACGGTCGAAGCCGACATCAAGGTTGAAACGAAATTTATGAACTTCAAAACCAGAATTAGACAACTTTCTCCCCAAAAGTCTACAAAAACCAGCAAAGAGTTTTCCAGGCAATCAGTATCTTACCACACGATGGCTAAACGAAAAAATCCAAGTACCACATGTCCTGAAAAACGTTTTTTTGGGTATTAAAAACAAGGGGCAAATGTTGAACTTGCAAATTTTACAAAAATTCTTTTTCAGCCTATTCTGAAAACAAAGATCTCATGATAAATTAGCACATTGTAAAGGAAGGTAACTGCATCAAAACTTATTTGACGAATCAGCGTAGTTATGAAAAGCTGAAGAGATATTAAGTTTTTTTGGGTTTTATAGCACGAACAAACAGTCGCTTAATTAGCACATTTTATTTAATTCAAACTTGCAAAAGTTTTGCTTCGAAATCATAGTAAAAGCAATCAGCGTTGAGTAGATGTGCCTTCAGATGTTTAGACAATAAATTGCTGTACAAAAATTTTACAATTTATCAAATTTAAATACGGTACTCTCCAAACGTGCTAGGCTAAACGAGAATCGTCTTCTAGTCAACTGCAATTACAACGGATTGATTTCGCACGTATTTGACACGGGGAGAGGTTGATGATCCACTTTCAACATCGTACTGAGACTGTCCAGTTCGCGCAATATATGAGGGGTAGAATTTTCCACTTGTTCCAAAAATGAGCTCCAACCCTTTAGTTTGCTTGTTTGCGTTGATGTTTTCAATGTCATAGTCGATTTGTACAGCCAGCCGTTTGTATGACTTTACTACTCTAAATCCGAACCTAGCTTACATCATCGAACATCTTTACAGTTTCGCTTATGGCATTTGCAAACTATTTTCTGGTTTTCACCCTACATCACTGACTACTGCGCTAAAAATAACTGCAACAATGAAGCTATTAGGAAGATTTCGGCCGAATATAGGCTACATCTGTTAGCCAAATCACCCGACGAAGCGATGAGATCCCGGCCATGCGAATCGGCGCTGCACAAGTGATATATTGGCTCGGCAGGAAGGTCGAATGGTTGTTGTGAATCGGGACGACGAAAACGGGCGTACAATCATGTGACGGAGATAGTTAGCATGCCTTTGGGCCTGTACAGTCCGCTATAGCATATTAGCTGGCAGTTACAAGACCTGGCTCAAACGACGAAGAAGATTGCAATTGGAATGAAAGACTCATTACGGTGCAAGTGAGAAATGAAAATACAGTAGACAAACTGCAGATATCGTTACGGCGTGCATGGCATGCTTTTGGAACGTCGCCATTCTGCATTTAGGTCTGAACAGGTCGTTTTAGGAAACGTTGAACATCTACGAGGTGTTTCCCCTGATTGTCTGAGCAGACACAAAACGTCATCCGTGTACCCGCATTATTTGAAAAGTACCACAAAACAAATCTAGGTCACGAGACTGTGCAGTCAGAGAACTGACACCACACGTGACGACAGTGACGTCATCGCCACAGCCTGACATTTGAGCTTGTGTTGAGCGCTTTTTCTTTGGCGGCACGCAGCGCAACGCCGCCCGGCACTGCTTTTCTCAAAACAGGGCTGCGGTGGTGTAAACAGCATGAAGGAAAGGGAGGAATGCGTTGCTATTTCGGTCGATCCTGCGAGGTGCGTTGGAGCAGTCACATGGTGTGCTTGCGAACTAGGATAAAGTTACGATGATTGTGTAAACGTTCTTGTTAATTGATCCTTTCCATTGACAACTGCTGGGTCTTGAGAAGCTACGTCACGAACCACACCCTTAGTCAGGCTCCGTCAGTCGGATGTTTCAGTTCAGCGGTCTCCCAAACATTTGTCCGAGAGATACATAAAGCCATTGCTAGAGCCATTGTTATGACCTAAAAAACTTGATGATATGACTTAATTTTTCGGAAGATGTGACTTTATATGCACAAACAAAAATAACTGAGGTAGAACACACAACAACTGTACAAAGAAGCATTGCCAGCGAAAATAGGCATAAGAGATGGTAGCCTATGGTTTGTTGAAACCCCACTAAAATAAGCAGCTCAAAACATGAGCAAAACATATAGTTTGGTTTGAAGCAAAATGAAAGCATGCATAGATTATTTCTTTGAGGCAGCAAGATTGGTTTCATTGGTTTATTTCTTTGGGGCAGCAAAGAACATGCGTTTTTAGGCAGTGCATTACATTTCATCCAAGTAACAGGGTTCCTCTACGCTATTGCCAACAGTCACATGGTGCTCAAGTGGGTTCAATGCGCAGGATGCAGCTTAGACCTGGCGATATAGTAATTTCACCTGATATTTTCAGATTGTTTATGGAAAATATAGCCATATGACCTAACATGGAAACCCATGACTTGTTTATAACTTTTGTTATTGACTTCGTAGGGGTGCGACTTTTGTTTTAAAATATGTTTCACAGTTTCCTGAGGCACAGAAAAAATATAATTTTTATGACTTTAAATGGCTGTAGCTATTGCACAACAGTTCGAGGGCCGAACATAAATCCCGGTCCAAAGAAACAATGCCAAAACATGGATGTTGTTTAGCAGTAAAAGTATAGTTAATGTGACAGGTGAAATTGCCTCTTTGATTTTTGCATAGTGGGAAAACGTTGCTTCTGACGGGTTACACCTAATATTATTGGAGACCTCAGATTGCAACAACATAACAATTAAGCCAAAGTGCAGCGCTGTCATACTTAGCTACCGGCGCGTAGCCAGAAAATTTAATAGGGGGGGGCAAACAACAAGCAGTCTCATGTAAATATTCGATGCCCCTTATTTTTAAAGCGTCATCCATAAAACATGCATTTTTCTGGCGCTTTTTTCTGTTAATGCTTCATACATATGAAAGGCCGTCGCCAGCGGGGTGGCCAGTGGTGCGCGACCCCCCATTTGAAATCAGTGCCCCCCATTTCACGTTTGGCCCACCGGTTGCTGCATACATCCAATGCTGTATTTTAAAAATGTGGCCCCCCTTCTGTTTTTTGGCCCCTCTTGTTTTTTGGCCCCTCTTGTTTTTTGGCCCCTCTTGTTTTTTGGCCCCT
>Ga0210059_1006215_pt1 | contig 19187 bp, 14 predicted proteins | sample Ectturendosymbi2_FD_188042 | JGI IMG/M metagenome (GOLD analysis project Ga0210059, IMG submission 188042) | Ecteinascidia turbinata endosymbiont from Florida, USA - Sample 2 (SPAdes) (version 2) | ecosystem: Host-associated > Tunicates > Ascidians > Unclassified | place: Key West, Florida... | reverse complement strand
TTCGGGTTCAAAAGTTGTGATGTAAGTTGGTAAAAATATTTGACTAATTAGATAATTAATGAATTTGTTTATTTTAGATCATAACTTTTGAACCAGAAACGCTAGAAAGTTGATCAAAGAGGCTCAAACAACTTGGACTCGAGCCTAGTTTCCAATGAAAACTTCAGCGAAACCCTTTGGCCTAGTGGTTAGGCCCTAGGCTAGGCAACATGAGCCAAATTAACCCTAAAACTACTTCACTTATGACGTCAGTCACAAACAATCCGCATCCTCCAACCAAAAATATTTTTTTCGAGTGCAATCTACTAGACTGGCCGATCTGCTTGAGCCGTTGAACAGCTCTCTAGCGCAATCAGCAGAGGAGCTAGGGCGTTGGTAAGGCAACCGAAAACTGCTGTTTTTTAGGCCGAAATCGAAGTACGAATATACCGTAGACCGGCTCTCAACGTGTTAATCAAACTATTGTGAAAATGCACAAAACAGAACCTTATTTTGGAGCATAAAATTGGGATAGACTTAACAGTTTCATCAACACTAAAAAAGCCTTTAAAAAACTATACATTTTTATTTTGAGACGTTTCGGATTATTCTTAATCCATCTTCAGTCAAAAAATAAGGTTCTTTATTTGCTTATTACAGTAGTTTTTTGACTGAAGATGGATTAAGAATAATCCGAAACGTCTCAAAATAAAAATGTATAGTTTTTTGAAGGCTTTTTTAGTGTTAAAGAACCTTATTTTATATGAGTAATATACGATGCCTTTTTGAAGGAAGGTTTTAAATGTCTTGACCAAAATATCTCATGAAAATTAAAGCATCATCAGAAATGAATACCTTATGAAAGAAGCAACACCAAAATTTATTAGTACAGTGGAAACCGCTTATTCGAGCAGTTTCGGCTGAAAAAAAAACAATCCTATCTTTTTCCTCTTATAAATTATTTGCTTATTAGAGTAGGCACACCACTTATTAGAGCAGTTAGACGTGTAGCAGCACCATGACTTACACGCAGTTAGCGCAAAAATGAAGTAAAACAATAAAAAATTGACCAGTTTTTTTGTGCTGAAGAGGGGCAAGAGTGAACAGTGTCCACCACAAAAGCTACTGTGCAATACATTATGACAAATATATTGCAAAAATACAGCAACTTTTGTTTTTACAATACTGTGTACAGTGCTCACAACAATAAAATGCAGTACCCTGATACTGATATGTGTATTGGTGAACCCTTAGTGTGAATGACACCCTATTTTTATTGCAAAAAGTTCCCATCGGATAAAAGAGTAACCGTTTATTAGAGCAGGTTTTTCTGTTGCTGAGGGTGCTCTATTAAGCGGTTTCCACTGTAGCTGGAAATTCTCTGACTCCAACTGAGTTCATGTGTAAATTAAAATGTCTATTACAAACAAGCAGGAAACCTATGATGGAATAGCTATCAAACAAAGCAGTTGTTTCATACTTTCTGAAAATATATCTTTGCTTTATGATACAACTATACACAGTATTTTCCTTTTTTTTCTGGATGTTCATGAAATGTATTGGATGTTACCACTTTCATCACCACACCACATAGATTTACATGGTTGGTTGAGATGACCAAAAATTTCCATGCCATATAGGTCAATGTTTCTGGACTATACAGTGTGATCTGAGTACCAGCTATAATCTTTCTCTCCTGAAAGTTGCTGTGAAGAGAAAAAAGCAGATTATGGGAGTGACATCTGCCAACTACACAGCAACCATTGCATTTTTTCTGGGTGAATAACCCAGTAAGAAGTGTTAAGTATATTATATGCAAAATGTCATGCTTAAGAAGCGTCTTAAACTCAGAAAGTTTTGCAGAATCACTTTGAAATTAAATCAGTAATGCTGTGTTGTAAGCATATATAATTGTACCTTTTTGACATCCATGAATCGTTCCACACTTTCTCTGCCATATTCTAAAAACGTTCCACTTCTGGGAATGGGAACAGCAGTCATTCTGTTTTCTACACATTAAAATGCATAGCTAGCAGATATGATTGCAATACTCAACTGCAAAAAATATATATACAACTGATTGTGAAATAAAATACAAACAATACATACGCAAACTCATTTTCCTAGAACATCATTGTTATTTAGTAAGGATTTTCATTGAATTTGAAAAAAGCACTATTGTTTAAAAACTCATGTGTACTTGCATGGAATGATCAAGAATATGATAAACCATATGCAATCACATTACATAACCTAATGCAAATATATATTAAGGTCTAAAAATTGAAAAACAAATTTTGCCATTATTTTTTAAACTACAGTTTTAGAACAGCCTTTTCAACAAAACAGCAAGGCTTGAAAAAGCAAAGATGCCATTGTCTTTTTTTTGAGTAGGACAGGTTTGCATGCAAGAAGAATAGGTATATAGTTGTAGGGAATAATATCTGTCGCCAGACATTTGGCTATTTCCTTGGCTAGTTTTTTGAAGAGCCATAGGTAGGGCTAACATCGATCCAGAACCAAAAATAAGGATGGCTGAGCAAAATTTAATTTTATTATCTAAAAAGAAAACAATTGTTTGTTTGCACGACTAACATCAGATCACATGTTTGACTTATGATTACCAGGAATCATTTGCTTCAGCAATGTCTTTTTCTCGACTTCCTTCTTGTAATCGTCATGGAAAACTTTTTTCGCTTATTATTTCTTGAATTAATTGAATGCAAACCTTCGCTACAAAACCAACTTTCCTAAGAATCAGTGATGCCAGGTTATTTTGCAAAAACAAGCAAGAAAATATGAAAAACAAGCCAAAATAGGTAATTTGACAGAAAAACAAGCCCAACATGCATTGGCAGGAAAATATAACAAAACGAAAAATCAGCAAGTAAATTAAATAAAAAAGCATGGTGGCAAATCCGAAAAACAAGCCCAAAATGACCAAATTTGTTCAAAAATACGCCCAATATGCTTTCAGGAGCAAATTGAAACAGAAAATAGCCACAAAATTTGAAGAAAAAGCAATCAGAAAGACAGAAATCTGCAAAAAACAAGCGACCTGCAAGTCTTCAAAAAAACCCGCAACTCCACAAAAAAAAACAAGCCCAAATTCACGGGAAAACCGCAAGATTGGCAACACTGCTAAGAATTCTAGCCTGAGCAGACAGCTTACAGTACTAATAATGCAAGATAGTGTGTTACGTCTCTGTGCTGCAAGATTATACTACTTTTATGTCACAAAACCTTGAGTACAAAATGTTTACGATAAGATAGTAATGGTCTTTATGTCTATAAGATATTGCTTGTATTTAAAACTGTTATGTTACAGAAAATAAAAAAATAAGGACACAAGTCACAAATAAGAACATTCCTTAGAAATAAGCCCAGTCATATTTTCTAAGACTTTGCACTGCAAAATAAGGACAAATTGCTGTACTAAATGTGAATATCTGACAACATTGCTGTTGTTGCAACCTCTCCGATGGTGTTGCGTTGATTGTGTGATTCACCACGAACGGGATGTGCGTGAAGAATAACACCATTATATATGTAACGCGAGCAAGCAATAGTAAGAGAGATTGCGACGTGGTAGCTCTGCCGATATTAACGAGTGAACGATTGAACATGATGACTAGTGTACGTGAAGAGTGATTGCGAGCATGATCTCTATTGTTGCTTGCTGCCACGGTGCGAAGCTTTGCGCACATGCCGCTCGGGATTTCCGATCGCAACAAAATGGTGCTGTGACCAGGATGTGGAGGTCGTGCAGAGTTCAAACTTCACATAAAGAACGTGCAATCGGTGCGGTTCGTTGTAAAAAGGAGGGGATGTTGTTGCAACCTCTCCGGTGGTGTTGCGTTGATTGTGTGATTCACCACGAACGGGATGTGTGTGAAGAATAACACCATTATATATGTAACACGAGCAAGCAATAGTAAGAGAGATTGCGACGTGGTAGCTCTGCCGATATTAACGTGTGAACGATTGAACATGATGACTAGCGTACGTGAAGAGAGATTGCGAGCATGATCTCTATTGTTGCTTGCTGCCACGGTGCGAAGCTTTGCGCACATGCTGCTCGGGATTTCCGATCGCAACACTGTACTAAATGTGAATATCTGACCAATTCTTATATGTTAGTTGCTTCTTGCTCTGAGTAAGGTGATTAATTTTTTCTAACCCTAAGCCTGAACCCTTAACCCTAACACTACTGTAAACGCTAACCCTAATAATGGCTCAATATAATTTCTAACCCTAAACTCTAACCTTAACACTTTGAGAACCATTCTACGATATAATCCTACTTCGATGTAGTTTTAGGGTCATTTTGGCTCATGTTGCCTGGCCTAGGGCCCAACCACTAGGCCAAAGTGTTTCGCTGAAGTTTTCATTGGAAACTAGGCTCGAGTCCAAGTCGTTTGAGCCTCTTTGATCAACTTTCTAGCATTTCTGGTTCAAAAGTTATGATCTAAAATAAACAAATTCATTAATTATCTAATTAGTCAAATATTTTTACCAACTTACATCACAACTTTTGAACCCGAAACCCCAGCAAGTTATCCAAAGTATCAAAAGACTCGGATTGTAGCCTAGTTTCCAGTAAAAACTTCAGCGAAATACTACCACCTAACGGTTGGCACCCAGGGCCAGGCAAAGTGGGCCAAGGTGGCCTAAAAGTCCTCCACTTATGACGTCACTCACAAAAAACCCGCAACCCCAAGCAAAAAAAATTTTTTTGGGTGCAGACTAGAAGACTTGCCGTGTCTTTTGAGACTTTTACCGGGTCTGTAGAGCATACCAGACAGGAGATATTCCCGCGCAAAGCCACGTGCGATTAGGCGTTGTTTTTTTTCTGAAAATCCCCGAATCTTAACGGACGCCAAAGTGTTAAGTATGCTCAATACCCGTGACAAAAATTTTTAAGATTGAAAACATGTTGAAAAATGTGAAAAAATTAGAAAAAAGGATCAATTTTGAATATTGCTAATTTTTTTATTTTTGAAATTTAAACAAATATAACATAAATTTGCATATATTATTTTCATGGTCGGGAAAATTACTGTTACCATTGTGAATTATAACATGTAATCTGATTTACAATATACTTAGTAGCAACTTGTTCTTTTTCTCATTTGTAACTACTGATTATAATCTTTGTCTGGTTGATTTTCTTTATAATTCTATTCAATTTGAAAACCAGAGTTGCATGATCCAGAGATCATAGTTGATTTGATACAAACATAAATCTTATTTACACACACTGACAGTTGTTTTTGCTTCAAATTCTCCCATACATTATTGTCTGATACATACTTCAGATGGCATTATTTTTGTTTTGTCAAATAATCAGTTACGTAGTCAAGACTAACCTTTGATACCGAGACCTTGTTAAAACTTCGAGAACAAAACTCGAGATTTCAAAATTTGTGCATTTTGCTGAAATTTTTCAAAAAATTATCATCACCACTTTAAAGTTGAATTTTTTCAAATTTCTGGCATTTTTCCGATCTGTTTTGGTTATTTGTTACTTGCTAATACAACAGAGAAAAAACTTGTTGAATTACAGAAGTTTTACAAAGCCATATCCTTGCAATATTGACAGTCAAGACAACAGGCTTGTGACTGAGACCTGTAACCTTTGAGAGCAAGATGAGATCTGAAACTTTCAAGACTGAGACTGAGACTCGCAATAATGGTCTCGAGCCCAAGTCTCAAGACTTCATCACTGCAAGTAATCCAACAAAGTTGTCAAATCAAAAAAATTGTTGAACTTATTGACTTACAAAAATTGCCATCTTTTTATGGTCAGACAATTTTTCATGGTTGCCCTTATACTCGACATGCATGGTACAAGTAATTCAACAGCAATGAAATTCTTCCCAACATCAACCTCATGTAGTATACAAGGTAAATGAGCAGTAAACTATTTTGTGTCCATAGACAATAGCAGCATTGATTAATAGAGTTAATTTCTTCAAATCTCTTCATTGACTTTGTTACTGATCTTGAAGAGACATGGTAGTAGCCATGGACTGATATTGGCCATGGTTTTCAATAGTGCAATTAAAGTAGCTGTGTTAGTGTCCAGCAAAAATCATCTTTTTGTGGCCAAAAAAATGAAGAAATTCCATTAGGATGCATATATTGTATTGAAGCGTACTTGTTCCTGGTCAACATCTTGCACTATGACAGTGTACTATGTACTGTTATACACAGCTGCAGCAATTTTTTTTCTAACATATGGATTTGGGTTGTTAGTTGAAGTTAGCACTACTAAAGAATAAGTGCAAACGGGATTATTCCTTTCATTTCATTGTGTTGGATGAAGGTGGCGGATGTTTTGTGTACCCTTGATAGCATAAGATTGGTAAAATGAAGCTGCATTGTCTCTTGCAACTGCAAATAGTTTTGACTTGAAAAACCAACATAATACTTTGAAATTTGATGTCACAGATTGACCACACAAGTACCCTTGTTTAATCTTTCCCTGGTTAATCTTTTAATTTTAAAAGGCATGATCTTCTTTGTTAGCATTTGGCAGTTATGATTTTATATAACATTTCATTTTTTGCATTTTGGGCAGAATCTGATAGATAAAACACCACTTCAGAAAAAATTAAAAATTAATTAAACAAAACTCATAAAATACATTTTTTTCTGTTTATTATACATGGAATTACTATGATCAAACTTCTGAAAACTGTTTTATCTTCAACATATTATCAGAAACGTGTATCATGTCAAACAAATTAATAAAGTTGAGGATAGAAATTATTATTGCAGCTTGCTCTGGTGCATACATTAATTATAAGTCAAAATCCCCTTAGTTGCTTAATATGATAAAAAGCATATAAAATAGGTAAATAAACAAAGGTTTTCTAAATCCAAAAAAAATTTTCTACTCTGTAGCTTTCAAATAAAACAAGAATCAACTTCATATCAGTTGATCTTTTCAAGTTATAATTGAAATTTGGTCATGCATGAGCGCACACAAAAACTATGTCTAACTTGACCTTGATTTACATCAGTTCAAAGGTCATAAGGAAAGTGCCAATGATTGATTTTTAATAAACACACCTTCTGGCACATTCTCACAAATATCCAGCTAAAAATAGTCACAGATAAAACGATAGAAGGGTTTTTATGTCAGAGCACAAAATTTACAAAAAATATGCGCAAAAATTAAATGGTAACACTGTAAATTTCAACTAGCCATAACTTTGCGAATACTGGATCGATTAAAAAAAATTCAAGAAGTTTTGAAATCAGAATGATGAGATCTCTCTGCTTATGAAATTTCATGGATTTTGCTCACGGTCAGATATAGTACAGCTCTGGATCGCCTGACATGGAATGACCCAATATGTATACGTGTCGTGAACAAGCAATAACAGAGTGATCCCGGTGCATGAACCATAGTACGAAGCTTTGCACACATGCCGCTCGGGCTTTTCCGATCTCAACAAAATGGCTGTGTCCAGGATGTGGACGTCGTGCCGTGTGAAGCCTTCACAAAAAGAACGTGCGATCAGTGTGATTAGTTTTAAAAGGAGGAGATGTTTTTGCAACATCTCTGGTAGCGTTACATTGAATGTGTTATTCACCACGAACGGGATGTGCGCGAAGAACAACAGTAATATGTAGACGTGGCACAAACAAGCAATAATAGAGTGATTGCGGCGCGTGAATTCTATTGTTGCTTGCTGCCACAGTGCGAAGCTTTGCGCACATGCCGCTCGGGATTTTCCAATCGCAACATAATTACTAAGGTTGCTAAGTGATTGTAGCGTCTAGCCACCTTAGCAATCTGACTGATCTTGTGGTATTCAGAGGTGTCTCTTAAACAGCACTCAAACCTTAACCCTAAATGCTAGAACCCTAAAACTAACCCTAACTCTGTAAAAATCTGCATAGCTGGCTTTCGAAAATTTTTGAGAAAGCACATCAAATCAAAAGCACTTCTCAAAAAAACACAGTGGCTATAGATATGCCTGTGAATCTTGAAATAAGTAAACTTATTAATACACCACCTGTGACGTAACACTAACAGGTACGCACGCCGAGAGTCCAGTAGGCTTGGTAGAAACGAAGTAAATGTAAAGATAAAACCTAACCCTAACCATAGCCCTAAACCAACCCTAATCCTAACCTAATGCTGACCTAACCCTAAGCTAAGCTAGCCCTTACCTAACACTAACCTAATCCTAAGCTCACCTAACCCTAAGCTAACCACAACTTAATGTTAACCTAACACTAATGCTAACCTAACCCTAAGCTAAGCTAAGCCCTAACCTTAACCTAACGCTATCCTATCCCCAACCTAACACTAATTCGTAAAACGTAAGCCTGAAATAAAAAAGTAAAGGAAAAAAAATGCAAGTCGAAAGAAAAAAACAAAACGAAAGTCGGTAAGGTAAGATTCGAACTGAAAACCATAGGCGTAGAAGGCATAGCACGTAGCTTAACCATTACACTATACGATCCACGTAGTTTGACTGACAAACTGACACTTTTATTTGAATTGCGTCAGGACAGGCGTATCCCCAGCCACTTCCAAAAAAAAGATTGTAAAAACATGTAATCTTATGTCAGAACATGGAAAGTCTTCTCTGTACTAACAAAACCAATGCACCCAAAAATAAAAATGAGATCCACATTGACAACCCATTGCACAGCATGGATGCCGTAGCAAACTCAGTCTTATTTATATCTAGCACAAAACTAGATACGGTTTTTGAAGCCAGATACATTTTTTTAGTCCTTCATAAGCAAAAACCAGATATGGTTATTTAGACACTACCTAATAGTAATACCTAAAAAGTTAAAAACCAGACACGGTTTAGATTTAATTAGGGTTTTGGATTAAGTTTTAAGGCTAAGTTTTAAAGTTAGGGCTTACAGTTACAAAAAATTTTTTTAATCAGATTACTAAAGAAGCAAAACTGACACACAAGAAGAATTTGTCAGACAGATATTTTGCGGAGGTCAGTAATTTTGCTTGTTGATACGTTTTTTTAGTCCTTCCAAAGCGAAAACCAGATACGTTTTTTATCAGTATTAGACTAGACACTGCCTACAAATTTTTGTTACCATAATACTAATAGGCTTGGCTAAGCCCAACATCTGTAAATGTCTTCTTCTTTAGCCTATCCCAAGACGAAATAAGAATAACCTAGTATTAACCAAACTGTTTGCAAGTAAGGGAGAAATAATAAATATGCAAATTCATTGGAATTGAAAATGAAAGGAAAACATCACGAAATGTTTGCTATATAAATAGGCTAGGCCTATACAGTACATTATTCATTGTACAAGTTCCGTAGTAGGTCACGGCATGTACTGACGACGGTACATTGATTGCCTACTGTTTACTGTAGCTAGGATGCAGGACTAATCTTTACAACACTACTAATATTGCTAAAAAGGGCATAGGATAAGGTGACAAGGTCCAAATAATGGACCAAAAGTAACCAAAAATATCCAAAGGTCTGAAACATCCTGCTGAGGTCCAAGCATGTCAAAAGAGGACGCAATTACAAAAATTTGGACCCAAATCAGTCCAATTTGGTATCATGCTAGGTAGGCGCTACGCCGCACCACAAGTTACTGTATTTGAAAAGTGCGCCACCGCCAGCCAGATGACGCATGGAGTGGAGAATGTTTCAATCAACAGGGCATGACGATGAAAGATGGCACGGGCCGATAACACAGATCCGGTGCGCCGGAGCAGAGGTGAGCGGACTGTCATATTTTACGATCCAGATCCAGTCCAGCATTTTCAAAATTCAGTCCAAGTCCAACCACAGTCCAAACTTTTTTTAAAATTAAAAGTCCAAGTCCAAATAAAGTCCAAAAAATTTAACAAAATACAGCTTTTTAATAACAAATATCACGCAATTCTTTTCCATCAACTCAGTCCAAATCCGACCCTGATCCAAAATTTATGAAGCAATTTGCAGTCTGGATCCAATCCAGATTCAACAACATTCGGCATAGTCCGGATTCAATCCAAGTCCAGACTCTGGCAGGATTCTGAAAGTTTCTTTCGGACCCGGTGTCAAACGAAATTTCTGATCTCTGCGAAATTTCTGACCTGTTATTGTTTTTTTTCAGGTATTTTGCTTCTCAGCAGAGATGAGCGGACTGTAAAATTTTTTAGTCCGAGTCCAGTCCTGATCCGATAAAATTGAATCCGATCCAGTCCTGATCCGCAAATTTTTGAAAATCATCAGTCCGATCAGTCCTGATCTCATGGGGCAAAAGCACTACTGGAGCTTTTGCCTTTAGCCAAAGAAGATGTGTTGAAGGTGCCTTTAGCCAATTTTACCTTTAGCCAAAGAAGATTGGTTGAAGGCAAAATAGTTCCAGTCGTGCTTTTGCCTCATGAGGCAATATAGATCCAACCTTTTGGCATTTCCAAAGTTTAACAAGGTGGTGTCTATTTTGCCATCAGAGGCAAAAGCACAACTAGAGTTATCTTGCCATTAGGAGAATCCGATTATTTACATTGGTTAAGTGACAAGGGCGATACACTTGGATTAGCATAAGGTCCTTAAAACATGACCTTCTAAGACCTTAAACCTAAAACCAAACCCAAACCTTCACCCATAGACACTAGTGTTGAACAAATCGGAGATTTTTGCAATCCAAATCCAGTCCAAAATTTTCATTGAGTAATCCGCTCCGATCCTAATCTGGTAGACCTGTCCAAATATTTGATCCAATCCGGTTTATATCCGAAAAACTCTGATTAAGCATAATACTGCAGTGATCAATGCAGTTTGGATATCCATATTTGATCCGGTTGAGTTTTTTCGAAATCCAGTCCAATCCGGATCTGGTTCTGAATTGCAGAATCCGGTTGGATCGCGATCCGGAAACTGGATCATGTTCAACACTGATAGACACTACCCACTCAACCGTGTTTACGATGCTAATAGAAATAATTGTTATATATGGACAAGGGTGGATACAGTTCGAAATGCCAAATATTCCCAGCAGAGCTTTTGCCATTAATGGCAAAATATGCACTACCTTAACAAATCTGTAAAATCGGATCACACCTACAATTTTTGATATGTTCAGAATAATCACATTAAAACAACAAAAATTTTCTCAGTCAGATCCAGCCCTGATCCGCCAATTTTCAAAAAAAATGCAGTCCGATCCAATCCTGATCCGGCCGAAATTGGCTTCAGTCCTGAACCAGTCCGATCCAGTCCTGACCCGTTCTCATCTCTGCTGTCTACGCAACACTATGGGGCAAAACCAGGCCTGTAGCTAGCTAGAAATTTTTTCGGCAACCCGGGAAAAATGTGTTGGACATGCTTTAAAACTATTGGACACAGGCCCGTAACCAAAGGAAAGGGGAGCAAAGCCTCCCCTGCGTCCCCCCTGGAAAAATCCGTTGGACATAGTTGAAAACTATTGGACATAATTTGAAAAATTTGAACCTTTCTCAGAAAGCTTTTCGCCACCCCTGCTGTCCCAAGCTAGTTACGAGCCTGATTGGATATAGCTTAAAAATTTGGACCCCCATCAGAAAACTCTTCGCCCCACCTGGTGTTATAACCTGGTTACGGGCCTGGACAAAACCGTCTGATGGAATGGCTTTTTTGACGTACAATCGTGATGGGACAATTGATCCTGAGAGGGTTAGCTACGAGTTGTCAAAAAGAAACGCAGACTGAATTTTATCTTTTAATTGTGCTCGCAGGTGTTTTGTAAAGCCAAAATTTGGCTATTGGCACCCTCTGATTTGTTCTTATGAATCCACTTACATATTTTTAGTTGATTTTGACTTTTTCAATAGGCATAATCAGTGATATTCTCGAGAACAACATTACACGGCGCTTCGCTTTCCGCTACCCTTAATATTTATTGAAAACTGTTTGGTTAACAACTTTTTGATAATCATCACTGTGCAGCAGACATAAAGTCTACTACATCTAAAATAAAGTATTATAAAACAAAACAATACTCAACAATCAAGAAGACTGGATTCACCACCAGCACTGAAAAGACAAAGAAATACTGATGAACATTGAAACAGGCCAAGCATCAAAAAGCAAGCATGAACTACATATTGGACATTAACCAAACCTCATTCTGCTCTCACTCTGATCACGTTCGGATAACGCTCTTACTCTCACTTCCTGTTGCGATCTAATCACGTGACACGCCAGACAATTTAACCTTGACAGACAATGGAGGCATGGTCAAGCAATGGGATGTCGCGTGATTGAGGCGTGAACTAGTTATGATATAACATCCTGTACGTGACATAAATCACATGATTTTTTAGGGACTTTCCAGTTGAACTTGGGTATATAAGGGCCGATTTTCGCAACCAAGTTCAGTTCGCTTGTCGATCTCGGGGAATGAACTCCAGCGGTTGTTTAAACCACTTTGGTTTTGCATCAGAAGTAAAACGAAGCTCTGCCTTGCAGCTTTCCTACCTCGACGGATTGACTGTGAGTGCTGTTGAGACACGACTGGAAGAAATTCCTCGACCTTGACAGCTTGAGCTTCAGACTGAAAACAAAGTCACTTAGAAAGACTTTTTTTCAGTCGACACTAGTGGCATTGTCCGGGATAATCCTTGTCGCTATGAACAATAATTTGGCTTTGTCCGAATGAAGTTCTGTCACTTAAAATGATAAATTTGGCTTGTCCGAATAAATCCCTGTTATTCTAAATTGACCTTATCTGAGTTAATTTACAACATCTAAAACGATAAAATTGGGTTCTCCAAACGAAATTAGGTCGTTTCAAAACATAAAACATTTCAAGATTTAAAAAGCCTTGTTGCCAAAACTCAACTTGTTTACACAAAAAATCTGCAATGCTGACAAAAATGAAAGGCGTTGAAATCGTGACTGTAAAACTCGGAAACTGACTAACAACCTTTTGATTAACGAAATTCCAGACGCTGGAAACGCCCGTCACGATTAAACTAGTCAAAAGCTCTTCTCCACAACTGTAACTCATTCATTTCATGATGAGTTAATGCACCAACAAGTTTTCAGCTAAGGAATTTACTTTAGGGGCTTTAAGATTGTTTTGCTGGTAGTAAAGATGAGTCTTAGACATTGAATTGTGTCTGTGAATCTGATTCGAGAGAGTCCGTTTGATTCCATGCGTTACCTATATTGGTAAGTGCTTTAATTTACAATTTGCAAATGTTTTATGTTCAATAAAAAATGACTTCATTTATACTATCAGTGTGTTGTTATTTGCTAGCCCTCAGAAGCCTACTAAGGGAGATCAAACAAGCTTAGACTTGTGAACATCGTCCTTGATGTAGCTATGAAGCGAACCCACAAATTAAAACGGCTGCATCTAAATACAGTCTTTTGATCTCAAATGTAGATTAAAAGATTTGTAATAACTGCGAAAGCAAGCGTTTTCTTGACTTTGTTAAAATTATCGATGCCGACTGGTAGAAGATATTTAACGTCATATCCTGTTGTAATAGACCAGAAATTGACCAGTGACATCAAAATGATTTTTGTGCAAAATAGCTAATGTTTGAAATCTGACGACGTCAGTGACTGGCCCCTCCCGAACAAAATTCCAGACTGCGCCCCTGGCTAATGGAGAGGGAAGTGATATTTCGGCCTGAAGATGGAGCCACATGTATATGATTGGTCACCGGTAGATGGTGCCCATGCCACCACAAACGAATCATCATAATTCACTTGTCCCTATAATGATAGTGCAGTAGAGTGATCTCGTCGGGTGAGCTCTATTGCTGCTGGTTGCTTTCCTGTTATTTTAATGCCCCGATTACCATCTTTCTCTTGTGCTTGCCTCAGTAGTTCAAGGCGATGCAGATAGGCCTTCCTGTAACACATGTGCATATCACTCTTATAGGAGAACACATCACTTTTCATACATTTAAAAGAAGTATGTGTTACAGCCAGGGGCGCACGCAGGAATTTTTTAAGGGGGGAGGCTGAATTTTGAGAAAAATATTTTGCTCTCACTAAAGTGCAGGCTACCTTATTTACTGTAACATTTATGTCATGTATGCTATTTCAATTTTAACACATCAACACTTCTCTTGACCAGGTCCAGCCGCGACGTCTGTTTTTCTTTGCCCGTTTTCCCCCGCTGCCGTGATTTTTTTAATCTGTTAAAGTACGATGCGATGCAGCGTGGCACTTCTCTGCAAAATTTTGACACTGTTTATGGAAGTTTGTAACATGCTCAGTATCCCGAGATATTGTTTTTAAAAGCACTCTGATGTCATATAGTAGCATTGCTTCATACCACTTCCAGCAAAATCTGGTGCCTCAGTCGGCTATTATTTGACACGAAATATTATCAACAGCACTTTTCTCAACATCGCAGACAAGCAAAATGCACTGCAGTACCACTACAGATCGTAGAATTATCTCACAGCCACGCTACATGGTTGTTGGTTGATACCAAAAGCAAAATACCTTTGTTAAATCACCAGGCCCATAGCCACGTTTTAAGGATTGGGGGGGGGCAATATTTTTGTTTTATTGTATGTTTAAAACAAATTATTTTATTAATTTTCAGCGATTAACTGGGCAGCATATTGTCAGTTGTCTGTTTTCAGTCTGATCACATACGATTTGTTATTGTACCTGTATGCTACGTGCCATGGGTAGCCAAACAGGGGAGAAAGACTCCAGTGCCTTTCTCAAATTTTCAAAAACGATGACTTTTTCCAGAAAAAGTATCCAAGCAAAACTAAGAGCATTTGTTTAGTTAAACGCTTTCTCCGGAAACAACTAAGAAAAAAACATGAAAAAAATTCGCCTATGCTTCAAGCAGGCCCGTAACTAGGGGGGGGAATGCCCCCTAAAATTTCTTTCGCCCCCCCTGGAAAAATGTGTTAGACATAATTTGACAGTATTGGATATAGTTTCAAAAATTTGGGCCCCTTTCAGAAAACTCTTCGCCCACCCTGGTGTCCCAAGCTGGTTACGGGCCTGTCTTCAAGATGTTTTTCTAAGCGCCACTGCTTGAAGCCTGTTTGTCGCATTTGATTCAGTAAAAACTTTGTTCGATATTTACCTAATGCACTGTTAATTTTTTGAAAAACATAATGTTTTGGCATAAACAACAACACTGAACCAATTTTATTCAAATCAGCATTTAAAGTGAAGACACTGGTACGAAAGAAACTCCGTCTAATTTCTCACAAGAGTCACAACAATGCACGAGATTACATATATTCAAATATGTACTTTCCACGATGGGTGTGAGCAAGGAATCGATCAGCAAATTTTTAATAGCAAATCGATTTCACGTAAAATTACGCATCCTCAGTCCTGATAATTGCAAGCAAAGCTTACAGGTGAGAAGTTGAAAGGCTGAAGTAACAGCAGAGAAAAAACAAACTCAAGACTACAATTAAAATTTCGTAATACAAGCTCATAAATCATAACATCTTCACAAACTGCCTGACGTCAAGAATACAAGTGGCGACAAAAAGAACTGACTCATGAAATAAGTGTTTGCTCAAAAATTAAAAAGACGTTTACTCAAATAAATAAATGACTGAAACATGTAACTAGTTGATGCTAATGACTGAAAAAATTTTTTCAACTAAAACTAACTCTTGGTGAAATGACTAACAGCGGTAGAGAAAAATAGTACGCCATGCTGTCTGTTTCTGAATACGTGACAACCATCGTTACAGCAAAACCAGTTACATTTCTACGCGAACCAAATCCATGCTGTACTGTGGTCTCTCACATGTGCAACTGTAAAACTATCACTGTTTCAAGAAAATAACCTTTCTAACAGTATAGCCTACTATACAGAGTAAAATGTCGGACAGAAGCAATAAACCATCTTTCGCGGTCTCTAGAAACCTGAAACAGGCTAAATATAATTTTATTGAAGCTATAGCCGATAAACTAACAGAATCCAGTAATACCACACCAAACTCTGTTTCAACATCAACTTGGCTATGTGTAACATCTAACATGATAAGCACTTCACACAAAACGTGGCAAACGTCACTTTTGTTTTTGGAACTTCTCCAAATACAAAACCTGAAGAGAAAAAGTGGGGGGACATCGCATATTATGTCCCCTCCACCTGAAAAAGTGGGGGGACACGTCCCCCGTGTCCCCCACCAAATTGCGCCCATGCCAACAAAGGCGACAGTATTTAGCGACCGACCAAAAGTCACAGAGCGCGCAAAACGAATCAACGCGCGGCGTGGAATAAGTCATTTGACGGCAGAAACAGTGCAACAATCAGCGCCAAGGGCGTACACAAGGGGGGGTTGGGTTACACCCCCCCTGAGTTTGGTATTTTACAAAAACTTTATTACCTGCGCAACGGATTTTAAGTTTTTCGCATTCATTTTGCTCATTAATTTGTCGACTTACTGCAAATACCACGGAATGAATATGCAAGCAAATTTCAAGGAACATTATAAATGGGCCAAAAAGTAACAATTAGGTTTTGGTGGGAATCTGGATTGTCGTCTGCATCCAGAAACTAGCTCACCATCTTTTGTAGACCTTTCGTCCATTACACATGTTTAAGATTGTATTCCGTGATAGTTCACTTTATCCGAAACAATCAAGGGCGTACACAAGGTCGGGGTTGGGGTTAAACCCCTCTTGAACTTGATACTTTACCAAAATTTCATTACCCGCGCAAAGGAGATTGATTACTTGTTTTCGCATACTTTTTGCGTGTAAATTTGTCGACTTAATGCAAATACCACGGAATGAAATTGCATGCAAATTTCAAGGAACATTGCAAATGGGCCAAAAAGTAATAAGTAGGTTTTGGTGGGAATCCGGGTCATCGTCTGCGTCCAGAAACCATATCACCACTTTTTGCAGACCTTTCGTCCACTGCGCATCTTTAAGCTTGTGTTCCATGATAATTCAATTTATCCGAAACCATTACATTTATTTTTTCTTCTAAGGCTGATCAGCGCAAGTGCTGATCCCATGGTGTACAGACATTTTGTTACAGGCAAGTTTTGCCTGAAACAGGTACTGCTGTACAGAAGCCAAGCCTGGAAACACGCCCTAACCTCAAATCCAGCCAAACAAGATTCAAAACTATTTCAACCAATCAGAACGCTCCATTCGATCAACGGATTCTGAAGTCAGTCACGAAAATCGTGACGCAAAGACATAATAAGCCTCGATAAAGACGTTAATAGTGCTAGGCAACCGAATGCGATTAAGCCTCATTCAAATATCCGAATTAACCAATGGCAAAGTAATTACTTAATGAGACATAATTAGGAACCAATCAGGATACTCAAATGAATGGGAGTGTCCAAGAAATCGGTAATAAAAAGCCTCGAATTCGTCCCTAGAATCAGTTGAAATTGATTTCACTTGAAAGAAGTTTCTCTCCTTCTGTCTCTCAAACCTTTCGGTTTGGTTTCAGAAGTAAATATCTACTTCTGCCTGACTCCAGCGGTCTCAGGTTAAGGTCGGCTAGGGAACTGTATGCGTTCCTTCCTGCTATTGTCGACAAGAAGGTTGACTAGTGATCCGAGGCATGACCAGACACTATGTCAGTTGAGAGTTCACAACAGGAGGTAAAACTCACACCTTCTGCCTGACTTGTTCAGGTTAAGGTCGGCTAGGGAATTGTATGCGTTCCTTCCTGCTATGGTCGACAAGAAGGTGGCTGGTGATCCGAGGCACGACCAGACACCATGTCAAATAAGGTTTTACAACTGGTTTATCCTAGCAGAGTCCCGCCATGCTAAACAAAGGCTTGTCCGGGATAACCTCTGCCAAAATGGACGATAAAAATTGGCGTGTCCGGGTTAATCCCTGCCGGTTTATATGACAACTTACACCCTGTTAGAGTGGTACGCTGTCAGGCTAAAATCCGATATACCGTGACATTGCGAGAAACGACAAAGTTGAAATTATAGTCAGTTAGGTTTTGTATTTTACTGTGTAATCCAGTGGTTCTTAACCGGGGAGGCGCGCCTCCCCAGGGGGGCGTGAAGAAATTTCCAGGGGGGCGCGAGCCCTTACATGCTCTACAACATGGAAAGTTTTTTAACGGGAATGTGTACCTTCCAAACGTTACGCCAGTGCGCATTTTATGTCGCTACATTTTATTTGGTTTAGTTCCGGAAGAGATGGGAGTCGGGGTTAAGTTTCTTGAAGTTTTGCAGGCCGATATCGAGCCTGCATCTCAGGGGTGCAACTAGGGAGACCGTTTAGTCGACATGCCAAGTCCCTTTGACAATAACATCTGTGCCTTTCTCGCATTTGAAAACAGCATGGTGCACATAGAATTTCAAGGTAGCTGGCTGCATCGCAGAGCGGCTCGCCTAATTCCAGATGAACATGAATGCATACATTTTGCACAGCTCCGTTCATCGTGGAATACCGCTATGGCTTTCTGCAACTTGATGAGCTCTCTGCAATGTGGCCGTACACCTGCATGATACTAATTTTCTACAGTACTCCCACCATGTTCTTCTGTGATGCGACGATGTATATTTATGACAATTCAAATGCACTTGAGCCACACTCTTGTTGAATGTGAGACTAGGTTTATGCAGCTTGGCTGCTACAGGCCACAATACGATGTCGATTTCTCGACCAAAGGAAGATAGTAACTTTGCTTTCTGGCCATCCCAAATGCGTCACTCAGCTGCTTAATCTCGGAACCGTGTCTTTCACTCAGACTAAGCGGCGCGGAGTAAGTGTTTAAGTCCAGAAACGAAAATAACATTTCTATTTGAATATCCGGTTTATGCGGTTAATAACCGTACTATGTTTTCGCATCAGAATGGGTTTTGGTTTGAGATTCTGGAATCTTTTGCGAAAACGCGTTTATGGCGTTTAACCGACATCCAATTAGTCGGAGTAATCTGTATTCACTTTGCGAAGTAGTGGGCGGTTACAAAGCTATGCTAAGTGAATTAAATAAGAAAGAATTTGCAAGAGTTCGCATAAGTCTAAAACAAGCAACAAAAGCATGCGGGCTAGAGTGGGACCATGCATATCTGTAAGTGCCGGTAAATCTTGCGCAATGTCGCTTAAAGGAAAGCGTATTCCATCTAATGCTGCAAAATAATGTTGCACCCAATATTGGCCAAAAATTGTCAAGTAATCAGTGGGCTATAATTTTGGGTGCAGGGCTCTGTACAACCTGCCGTGGCGAGCGAGTGTTAGTAGTCATCAGGTTCAATACAACATTTCTACTTTTGAGGCCTTGAC
>Ga0210059_1006214_pt1 | contig 19189 bp, 7 predicted proteins | sample Ectturendosymbi2_FD_188042 | JGI IMG/M metagenome (GOLD analysis project Ga0210059, IMG submission 188042) | Ecteinascidia turbinata endosymbiont from Florida, USA - Sample 2 (SPAdes) (version 2) | ecosystem: Host-associated > Tunicates > Ascidians > Unclassified | place: Key West, Florida... | reverse complement strand
TTTAACCAATGAGATCTCTTCTTTTCTGTATATAAACCAGTTCGGTAGTATCTCCACTTCATTCTGACGATATCCCCTGAAGAGTGTCAGACGAAAAGCTTTGGGATGAATCTCCTACTTCACGCCATCTTAAAGTTCTGTACCACCAAACGTCTTTTCAAATGTGTAAGTCCTCTGCTTTTAAACTTCATCGAAGGGGTCCCTATGAGAAACTGTAGTGTGCAAGTACTCTGCTTTAAAGGGGGCTCCCAACAACTGCAATGCGTAAGCACCTTGCTTTCACAAGAGCCCCCAACACCAATTGTAATGTATAAGTACCTTGCTTTCAAAGTGGCCCCCAACAGTAAATGTAATGTAAAATCATTGCTTTCAAAGAGGCTGCAAAGAGCAATTGTAATGTGCAAGTACGTTGCTGTCAAAGTGGCCCCAGCAGCAATTGTATTATGTAAGTACCTTGCTTTCAAAGCAGCCCCCAACAGCAATTGTAATGCGATAAGTACTTTGCTTTCAAAGTGGCCCCCAACAGCAATTGTAATGTGTATGTACCTTGCTTTCAAAGGGGCCCCAACAGAAACTGTAATGTGCAAGTACTATGCTTTCAAATGGGTCCAAACAGCAACTTAATGTGAAAGCACCTTGCTTTCAAAAAGGCTCCCAACAGCAACTGCAACGTGTAAGTACCTTGCTTTCAAAGGGACCCCCAACAGCAACTGTACAATGTAAGTATTATACTTTCAAAGGGTCCCCACCACCATCTCCAATGTGCATATAAAGAAAAGCTTCAAACCAACTTCAATACCTAAAAAATTGTGGGTTGAAATTTTTTCCAAAAAGTTCTGAAAAGACCCAATCAAATATGAGCAAATATTTATACCAAATAATGACTTTTTACACCAAATGATAATTTTTTATACCAAAGGACGACATTTAGGGATTGAAGCATTTGGTTCATTGATAATTTTATGAAAATGCCACAGTTGAACATAAAGTATCCAAGTGGAGCAACAAAATAAGGACGAATAAAGGCTGGTGAAAAATGTAAAGGTCTCCTGGACAGATTTTATTGTTTTACAGGTGGTAGGCTACTGGTGAGCCTACAGAGGAGAGTGCAGCTTCAAGCACCCAAGTTGTTAATAGTAGCTGTGTCTGTTTAGTGCATAATCAGATGAGCCAAACACAAAACTCAAGTTTTATAAAAATGAATTTGATAAATACATGCATTAGAATATTCATATTTTTGTCCAATGATTTCTTTTTTTATGTCTCTGAGTTGAAAAGATTAGACAAATTTCTCATTTCCTGTGATGTTGTACCTTAGTAAACATTTCAATCAGAAAATAAGACAATATGCAATTGTTATAGCAGTGACCACACTACATCTTTTAATTTATAGAACATTTTCTTAGTTTACAAAGTAACTTTGTATTACTGCAGTTGTGCTGCACACTGTGCAGCGACAGACTGTTAATAAGAAAGGCTACATTCATGCTTCTTACAGTATCGGATAGCAGAAATGGCATTTTTGAGTATTATGAGTAGCCTACTCATTTTTTCTACAGATATTTCAGTTATTTCACGTGGTTTGAATTTAGCCCATGCTTGAAGTCACATGTTATTTGAAGCTTGACTAGTAAGTGGTTAGTTTAAGGTAGACTTGCTTGATTATGTTAAAGTTTTTTTGACAGCTCTTAGCCAATATAACTTGAACCGTTCTTTCTTAGCACGGATTTAATCAGTTGTGTGTGTTTCTTGCTAGAAATGTTTACGATAAGGTATACGAGGAATTATTTCCTACTTTTGCACATTTTTCAAACAACTTGTGTCAATGCAAGATGAGGGCAGCCTTGACTCATCCAACCTCAAAGTTTTCCAAAACAAGTAAGCCTATCAATTAATTACTTTTGTATACTATGTTCTTGCAATCAAAAGGATGTAATTCAAAACAAATTTAGTGTTTTAAATCTTCTTGGTTGTTGTTTATGGTTTCATGTAGTCCCATAAAGACATGAATGTGAACAAATTCAGGATACCAAATACCTGAGCATTTTTGCAAAAGGGGAAAGTGTGGAACTTTCAAAGGAGTATATTTTTAGTTTATTGATGGTGAATGCAGAGAAATGGGGTGCGAAAATAATGAAGTGGGGACGATGCTATTGCCTAATTTCTATGTGTTGCCAGCCTTGTCTCCCAAACTTTAAGTGTTTTCAAAGTTGTGTAGCATGAACACCCTTTTGCATTTACTCTTGCTATGTTAATCATGCTGTAGTCTCAGGAACGTATCCTTCGGTGACCGTATCTTAGGCTTGATCAAACGTGCTTATCACGGTTGGCTGAGTATAATGACGTCATCAGAAGGCCCCCCTTTTTGGTCTTGCCTCGGGCGCCCCCAACTTAACACCCACCACTGTGAAGACGTTACACAATGCACAATTTATTTACATACAACTCCATTATTAACCAGTGGCGTAGCCACTAGCCAGCCCAAAAATTTGGGGAGGGCGAAAAATTTGGGGGATCCAAAATGTTTGATTTTAGGCTAATAGCACTATTCTGTTTGGAAAAACGCCCCTCAAAGCCCAAAATGACTATGTTTTCTAAAAATTTTGAGGGGGCATTGCCCCTCTTCCCCCCTGGCTACACCTATGTTATTGATATTGGGTGGCCAGAATGTAAAATCTATTAACCAATACAAACATCTGGGGATTGTATTGGATACTGAGCTCTCAGATGACAAAGACATTCAGAAACAACTGCGATATCAATAGTGTGCAGCAAACAAACTGCGAGCCTCTTTTTCCCGATGTTCAAACGCAGTTAAAAATGTACTTTTTCATTCCTTTTGTACGCCCATGTATGTATGGCAATTAAAAATGATTTCGTGTTCAGCAGCATAATCACCACAAATATTCAGAAGACAATGCAGCCCACTAATACTGGGCAACACATAGAAATTAGGCAATAGCATCGTCCCCACTTCATGGACAGAACACACATATCATCAGCATTGGTCACTGCAGTAAAATGCTTAATCAGAGTTTTTTCGGACATAAACCGGTATGGATCAAATATTTGGACAGGTCTACCGGATTAGGATCGGACCGGATTACTCAATGAAAATTTGGGACTGGATTAGGATTGCAAAAATCTCCGTTTTGTTCGACACTGTCATCCCATGACAACGACTTGAACCGAACCTGGAAACTAGAGATGGCACGGGTCGCTAACAGTCCAGTCTTCGGTCCGTCCGCTAAGGTTTTGAAAAAGTCCGCTAGCAATTTTTTTAGCGATGACGTCATTCCGGGCCGCTACGGGCCGCTGCAGTCTGCTCGACTAAAATTTTTGTTTTTTGCAAAGTTTCACAATCTAACAACAAATATTTTTTGCTTGCCGTTCTGCCAATGTTCCGTTTCACTTGTTTCCACGCAAATCAGTGAACCATGTTAGGAGTCAATCACAGCAACCAACATTTTCATTTATAGTCTGTCGCCGAGGTTTAGGACAAGTATTCCCAAACTTTCTACGGCCGTGCACCTTCAGGATTTCGTTATATGAGCATGTTCCCCTAAAATTTCTTATGACAGAAAGGCTGAGGAAAATAAAAAAATATATTTACTGTACCAATGAATAAGCATCTACTGATTTGGAAAATAATACTCAATCACTGATAGTGATGTTGACCTAACTCCATGTTATAAATAAATGCGAGTATTTCGAAATGAATAACATGCAAACATAATTTTTCTCTTCCATTGCTAGCCTCAAATGTGCCCTTTCAGATAGGATAATCTACCCCTAGGGGTACATGCATCCCATCCCAGTTTGTGAACCCTTGGTTTGATATTATCTTAGGTTAGGGTTTAAGGCAGGAGTCACCAAATTCCTGCATCAAACTCAGAGCTGCTTCTTGGTACAGATTCATGCGAAAGTCTACCAATTTGATGCACACACTTCTGAAAATAAAAATTTGTGTGATTTATCTTCATATGATGTTATCATTAAAATTAAAAATCAAAGATATTCATCATTGTAAAGAAACTGATCATGTTTATGCTATTGTCAGAACAGGCCATGGGCAACCCACATGGTGACGGTCCATACCGGCGACCTATTTCTGGCGAGCACCATCTTGTTGGTGACCCCTGGTTAAATGGTTTAGGCTTAGTTGGTACGTTAGGTTACTAGCAAGTGTAGTGCAGCCTGGGGCACTCTTGTCATGTGTTAGTGTCATGCTACAGGCATAGGGCAAATAAGTTTTCAAAATTGATTAATGAAGGCCCCTTGGTGAACCTGTGTCTATTTTGCCGCCATCTTAACTATTTTGCCACCATCTTGGCGCCAAAATAGATACTGCCTACTTTATATTACGGGCCGGTCCGGTCTAGAAAATATAATATGTTGTAGTTTGGCATAAACAGGCCGGGCAGTTTCATGTTAGCTTGGGCCAGGCTGCAAAACTGCTGGCCCGTGCCATCTCTACTAGCAACACTGCTCGAATCGCGCAAGAAGCGCATGCAGCTGAAAGTTTAAAATCCACTTCAGCTTATTTGGCGTGTTATTCGGTTCTTTTGATATTTTCATGGCTTTGCTCGAAAACTCTGAACTGAAGACTGACTGACTCGTGTTTTGCATGAATCTATGATCATGCAGGGGCTGTATTTTGTGTTGTACGGTGAAATTTTACCCTGATTTTGTCGTTGGTGTTTTATTCATTATTGTGCAGTATAAATAAATCGTTTACAAATTGCAGTGTTCACACCGTAGTTTCCGATGTGCGTAACTGTATCGTACGTAGCCGTGCTGTTCATTCATTCATTCATGTTTATTTGGAAAAGCATTTGAGAAAGTTGGTACGCCGTATTCAAATACAATACTGTTAGTGTTTGAATACAATCATGGATCAGATGTAAAGCAAAAACTTGTTTATGTAACTACACTAGAATTTGCCTAATTCGTCACGTCAAGGGGATTAGAAAAAAGTGACGACTTAGGCAAAGTAGCGAATTATGCACACAGGTAAAACTATCGTAGCAGCTCGTATACTTTATCATAGTAACTCATATGGCTACATAGTACTCTTATTTGCAGTCAAATACAAGTTTTACTTTAGGCAGTGTCTATTTTGCCGCCAAGAGATGGCAGCAGCAAAAGGCTGGTAGAAAGCAATTAAATATAACTAAAAGATAAACCCACAACCAAACCCTAACCGTAGCCCTAAGCTAACCCTATTCCTAACCTAACGCTAAGCTAACCTAATGCTAAGCTAACACTAAAACCTAACCTCACACTAAGCTAACCTAATCCTAACCTAACAACACTAACCCCTAAAGGTAACACCTAAGCGGAGCCTAGAAAAAAGCAAAGAAAAAACAATGAAAGTTGGCAAGGCAAGAGTCGAACCGCCAACCAATGGCATAGCAGCCGTGACACTTAACCGTTACACCACGAGCAGGACAGCGTGTTCCTGACAAAGTGACCTTTTTCTTTGTATTGCGTCATGCCACGAGACTGAATGTTTGACTGGCGGCACAATAGCTCCAGCCGATCTGTTGCCGCCAGCATCTTGGCAGTAAAAAGACACTACCTTTACTTGATGACATTATGGTTGTTCACTAAATTAAACTCTTTATTCCTCTACTCTGTCTAGACTACTCCATTTAATCTAACACCTTTCAAATCTTTAACAAATTTTAAAGACTTCCCACATTCTCTTAATGGGGAGTTGGGTTGCGCTTCGCACCACGTGCATAAATTTGATAACAAATTGCAAGGTGCAACAATTCACAGAAAAAGATCCGTAATTTGTTTGAATTCCCACAAGCACTAGCTGTTTAAACATCAAAAGTAAAACTGCAAATGACATATTAGCTGAACAAAACGCTTCTCAGGAATAGAAAGAGGTGACGAATTGAGCAAATTGACAAATTAGATGATGGTAAATTAGACGCACAGAAATGTACACAAAAGATAGGAATTCTGCCAGGACTGATGAAAAAGTATCGAATTAAATAATGATGTATTAGACAAATTCTACTGTACTACAGTATAGTACTGGGTCACCTAAAATAAGCAGGGGTCTTCCAGTTAACTGCCTAGACTAGTAGCTCCATCCCAAGAGTGAAATAGTGCTAGTAGTAATTTATTGACAACAGAGTGATGATGTATTTACATTTTTGAAATGAGCAGTCTACCAGGACTTCAGGGACGTAATGAGGGGTCAAGGAGGGCACCATGCATTGGGCACTGAGTCACTGGGTGTGCCAAAAAGTCCCAACATGTTGCAAGTACTTCCTTTAATGTGACAGTACATTTACTGACAAAAGACTTGGTTTGAACATGGGGATGCTAAATTTGTTTCTTGCCCTGGGTGCCAACTAACCTCAGTGTGCCCAGCTGCAGGACCCTGTAAAAACAGAAAGGTCATCATTTTAGGTGTGCCTAAAAGAACTGATGTTTCGTAGCTGGAGCTGTATACAGTGAATGTAGACAATTTTTGTTGGAGGTTCACTCCAGCTATTGATTGTTGGTATTCTTCCAATTTTGAACAGAAAAAATATGTGCTAATACATTTGACATGCATCCAAATTATTATATAGGACAAAGGTCAAATGTAGTACTACTACCTACTACTAGTGGGGTTGCCAGATCATCTGAAAATTTTTCCAGGACATTTTTTCATTTTGCAATTATTGAAATTTTACTTCATGCTTACTTTGAATATTTTTTAGATACAGTAACGCAGCACATTTTTTCAAACAAACATTGTTGATAACAATGGGTACTTTTTATAACACAACTGTTTAAGATGGAACAAATCGTTATGTTATTCTGTTCAATTAGATTGTTTAATCTTGATTTTTGAATGTTCAATATAATCAATAGTTCAACAATGAACAATTTCACAACTGTTCAAGAACTTTCAAGGACACTGGAAAATAACAATGTTTTTCAAGGATCAAGGTCATAACCAGTTTTAACTAAATTTGAGGAATGTCCTTGGCACTCAAGGATGTTTGGCAACCTTAGTCACATGCTATGGATTTTTGTTTTTCAGTACAGGGGTGTCCATACCATTTTCAAAGTGGGCCAAATTTGATTATGTGAAGGTGCTCATAGGCCAGCAGTTCCATCTGACATTTTTTATTGTAAGGTGTAAGTTAGCATGGCCCAGGTATTTTGCATTGGGTTTGAAGCAGAATCACCAATTTTCTATGGCTTTCATGTTCATATTTGCTCTCATGCATCAAAATACAACAGGGAATGTCTTAAGTAGCAAGAAGCCGGTGTTACTGTGACACAAGCATAATCTAGGCTTTGGTATTGCCATATACAACACAATTTAAAGCCAAAGCTGTGGGCCATGTGAAATGTACCCATGGGTCATATTTTCTCCTGCAAGCTGCACTTTTGACACCCTTGGCGTATGCAGTATACTCACAAAAGAAAATAGTGAATCTTCTCAATTGTTTTTCTTTGTTTTCAAAAAGCCTTGATTTTACGTAGCATGCAAATCTGTGACAATTCACCACAAGGGCAAGCAGCTAAATCTAATCAAAGTATTTACTAGGAAATCAATTTCACATTAATTACACATTTTCAGTCATGTAAATTGCAAGAAAAAGCTTAAGGGATGGGTGAAATAATGAAAAGCTAAAGCAATACTTTGTGAAAGCATCTGGATGGCAGTTTCAAACACACTACATGCTATCTCAATCAAGGCTTTTTGAAAACAAAAATAGCAATTGAGAAGATTTTAGTATTTTATTTTATGAGTATACTACATCAGCCAAGGGTGTTGAAAGTATAGCTTGCAGGCCAAATGTGGCCTATGGGCAAATTTCACATGGCCCACAGCTTTGGTTAAGTCATGCTGTAGTTGGCATGCTTTGTCAAAGTCTTGCTTTAGCTTTTCATCATTTCACCCATAAGCTTTTGCTTACAATTTACAGGATTTAAAAAGGTAATTAACACAAAATTGATTTCCTAGCAAAATACTTTAAGATTAGATTTAGCTGCTTGCCCTTGTGGTGAACTGTTACTGAAATGTAAATATGTGCAGTGGAATCAGTATGAAGTTATGAAAGCAGAGGATGGCATGCAGATGCCTGAAAAGCTCTATACCAACTCATGGAAATCTGTGTTACATTTCTTCCTAAATTGTTGCAGGTTATGTCAGTGTTTGTTTGAAATAAGTCGTCAGTATTTTTTACATTGCACCATGCATTTTATGCATGCCTATGACTATTTTAAACATGTACATCTTGTATGTTAAGTTCGTTTTGCAAATATTATGTGGAGAGCTTGTACTTACTAAATCTTCACAATTAGAGCAATTTTGTTACCTTTTAACATGTTTATATGAATTTTTATCTTTTGGAAAAAGTGCTGGTAATCAGTGACAAGTTGCATGTAACACAAGCACTTTAGGTATGACATGTATGACAAGGCAGCCAGGCATGGTAAACCAGATGTGATAGCTGTTTAGTGGGAAAGATATGGCTTGTAGTGTGCACAGTTACTGGTGCTTTATGGTTGACTTGGAATGGCATCTCAAATCCTGGTGGGGACAAAATTTGGTGGCTGTGCGGTCCAGCATGCTGCACAGAGAACAGACAATATTCCTTTCATCCTGACCTGTTAACCTGTTGTGTATTGCCTAATTCAAAGAGTAGTTTATAACAATGTTGCGATTTTTCTCCAAGGATGCTAACAAACTAAAGGGATGAATTTGCCTGGTAGCGTGATACAAAAGATCACAAAAAAATCTCATATGCCTTTCCAATGAATCCAGTATGGGTGAGGTGATTGATACTAGGTTCTTGGATAATGGTGACCAGCAATTTTGATGCAGTGCTGCAGTTTCAGATCCGGATGTATAGGTCTATTTGTTATAGTTTTGTTCCATACCCAATGTTTATCTGTACTCTTCTGACTATGTTACACTTTTGATTGGTCAGCTTCACAACACTATACACATTTAAACTACCCCAGTCAGACCAACATCTTTATTTTGACAAAAGTAATCTAGTGCATCTACTTATGACCCAAAATTTCTTTAGGTGCAATCTAATGGCATTGTACTTCTGTATGGAAAGATCCTTAATTTTGGATACTAGTCTGGATTGTGTGGCACTTGTTGACCAGCTATCATTTGTGACAAAAAAATTCCATGTATGGCAAGTCATGTGTAATTGCTTCTCAGTGTGAAGATGATGTGTGGTGCATGAATCTCTGGTGTGTAATTGTGGACTTCATATTGTTTTCTAATTTCAGCTTGAGAAAATTGTCGAAAAAGAGTAAAAACTTCTTTGGCAAGGTTGATTTTCTCATCTTTTATGATGTTCAAAACTCTGTTTTACATATATCCCACCTCACTTGTGCCATGAATTTTAGACTGGTAGTGGTGACTCTTCATTTTTTGAAGTTGTTCTTAATGCCCTCATTCACTTTTCTTTCAAACAGCTTTGTGCTTCTGCACATATTGTATATAGTCTAGAAAAAACTTTAGCATAAGTTGGTTCAATGAATGCTTTGCAATTAGAGCTTAGAAATATTGAAAGGAATCTAGAGCACTGTGTGGAAGCTGAAGCTTATCGTGCAGATAAATATGGTAAGTGCTTCATGTTTATGGTAATTTGCTACAATGATAAAGCCAAGCAGTAAATATGATTTTGTGCTTTATTGTTTTACTAATTTGCCTTGAACTTCTGTGGTAAATTGACAGTCTACGTGTGTATTTTGACAGGAGGTTGCACTTGTTCCTACCTATTTATGTTGACCTATTTGTACAAGAAGTTTTCTTATGCTGTTTAGTGTTTATAATACGAAGAATTGTAACTTCGTACATGAGGACATGTTGCTCACTCTTTGAACAAGGATGCTGCTGATTAGTTTTTCTGTGTTAAAACAATCCTGTGGAATAAAAAACTTAAATCTTAAAATCATGCATTGTAATGGCAAATGTTTTGTTTAGAACTTAGAAGGTTAATTTATGAATGTTGTCATTTATACTAAGCCCTCATAAGACTGTCTATTGAAAGAAATCCTTTCTCAGCACAGAATCAGACACTAAGATCTTACAGAGTATATATTTTGCCTACAAAGTAGGCATCATCAGCTCTTATTCAAATAGAGCTGATGATGAGATGTTATAAGATGTTCGGCTTTTTGTATTATTCTCTAACAGTAAGCTGTCAGAACCCATCACCAGCTAAATTGATAAATTCCTTGTATTGCATCATCCGTTACATTTTAGTTGGAAAGAGTCCTTATGTGCAAAAATCTACAGTATTTAAGAAAATTAGGAGATAAAACGTATCTCTAAGATTGGTGATTGTGTATTGCAAGCTAATATTTCTTCGCAAGTTAGCATTTTTGCTGTAAAATGTATTGTATGTACATGATTTGTTATTCCTAATGGAGTACATAAATAAGTATTGCATTAACGTTTGGAAGCTCAAGATATAGTTTAAGAAAATTAAGAATTAATGACCTTAGGTTTTGGCTGAGTAAGAAAACCACTTAAAAATGACAAAACTGGCTACGTCTTTTACAGTCGAATAGTGGTGGTCAGCAGTTCCAAGCTGAAACAGGCCACATGCGCCGAACAATGTTTGTGTGACTTATAATTGGCATTAGTTACGTTTTTTGACTTCGGTAATAACAGCATTGTGGTCATTGCAATTTGCACGACTGAAGATGCGTAAATGACGAGAAAGTGATGTTCTGATAAAACCAGTCCCGTCGCCACGGGGGAGCTTTGGTGGGCTAAGCCCCTCCAAACAAAGCTCCAAGCCCCCCCAATTGAAATAGGAAACACTATAAGTTAGTGAATTTTTTGTCAAAATTGAATGTCAAGCCCACCCTGCACGAACGTAAAACCCCCCCGCACAAACGTAAAGCCCCCCCCTATTGACGACGGTTCTGAATAAAACACGTTACGAGCAGATTTACCTTACGTCGCCCTTGAGGAGATTTGTTGCTGAGATGTAGATACAGTAGGAATTGCGATGCAATTGGAATCATCGCAAAGTTATGAAAGAAGAGCACGGCAGGCAGATATCTCAAAAGGCTCTAAAGCAAATCTAGAATCTTTTTCTGTTACCAGTGGAGTTATACATGTGGCTAGTGTGGCTATATCGTAAATATCCGTAACTTACTCTCGAGACCTGTTTCATGTTGATTCTTGATCTTCGAAGGCGCAGGTCCTGTTCTCAAGACTTTTAACGCTTCGTTTAGGCCGGACATTTTGAATAAAATATAACATTATGGCATGGATGGGAGAGCATTCCATCCTCAAGAGAACACGAAAATCACTCAAAACTTCTCTGATTCACTAAGGATATAAGCAGACATCACTTTAAGTAGAAAAATTTCGATGTCTTAAAGTTCAAGCCAAATTTAGTTATCAAAGTTTAAACGTCAAATACATGCACATGGTAAAAGACAATGCATACGTTTGCTGTAACTGCATGCAAGCTATGAACCTAATTTGAAATTATTTGGATCATTGTAGGTAGTTCAAACGCAAAACATTAAAAAAATTGCAAATGATGCATGCGCAACTCTTAAAAAAGATGCACTACTTGTAAAGTCATTTTACTCTTTAAATCTTACATTAGTCATTAACGATTGAATCTCTATCAATGTGGATATTTATCTGTGGTAAATAACTGACGTAATGACGTTTATTTTATAGCATCTTTGCTCAAGCCGTGGACAGTAAAAAAGCTTGTGGAGGTTCCGGAGGAAAAAAAGCCAACAGCACAATCCTCTTCGAATGAAGAAAAGTTTTTGAAAGGACTTGAAGAAGTGGACAAGCTGCTGCGAAGAGCAAAATTAGTCAGAGAGCAAGCTACCGACCAGAAAGAACTGACTTCGGAGACCAAAAAACCTGCGATAAAATCATCGAGTATTGCCGTTGATTGTAAGCAGTGCAAGAAGGGAGCTTGTCCAACTCATAAACCAAAACAGAAAAGTGATTTGCGGAGAAAAAACAGCAAGGAACACGCGCTTACTGACAGGAAACCGTTGAAAGTTACTTCTGCTCGGAGCAAGCAAAAACCAACGTCGGGTGCCTCAAGCAAAAAACACGATTTGACGAGGCAGCATTTGGGTTGTGGTGATGTGGTTAACTCAAGCGGAAAAGGAAACGAGATGGGTGGTAAGCAGAAAGATCCTGAAACTAAGGAGGATGTAGGAAAACCGTTGGAATCCTCAAAAACCTCATTTAGCGCCGCTAACAATTCTGTGCAGGAAATTTCCATTGCATTGGAAGACGTATGCAAGGATACTGCCTGTCTAAAAAAATACAAAAAACTTTTGTCTGTGCACGCCAAATTAACAAGCCAGCAATGCTGTTCTATGTCTGTGGTAGACGCGCCCTTGCCGGAAGAGAGCAGTTTTATAGCAAAGTTGAAAGGGAAGAACGGGGACTCAAAACCAGATTTTACTTTTGACGCCGCAAACAACCAACTTTCTAAATTTAGTCGGTACTGTGAAAACCTTCTGGCAATACTTTCATTAAAGGAAGACCTTTTGCACAGTCACAGCACTGTGGTGAAGTTACATCAAGATCGAATTTTGTGCACGTATTCTGGCCGGATGGCTGAGGAATTGGAAGCCTTTTTCCAGTTCATCCTTTCTGCGAGAGTCCTTCCTGCGCAAACAAGCAGCGATGCTTCCGGAATGTCAGCGTCGACTGAGGAAGTCCGAAATGACGATTTGGTAACTGCGTTCGATTGTCTAAGTTTCGCTTCACCGAGGGACTGGGCGCGACTCGCCGAGTGTCGGAGCGAAATATTGTGGCTTCGAGCGCTGGGAGCCGTAAGAGACGAGGTGCATGACGTGATAATGAAAAAAATTAAGAGTCTTTCACCTACCGACGCGGATAGCGCGCCTAGTAATGATTTCATAGCTTGTGTTAAGACAATGTATGGCTTACTTGCACAAAGGCAAGGAGTGTCAGCTGTACCTGCAATTATCTGGGTCGATGATGAAGATACTTAGCGGTACTTTTAGCATTATCTGTTGCAGTACTTATGCCACGAGCGTCGGGAGGATTTTCTCCAGGGGGCGGCCAGATGTGGTGAAATTTCATTTTACCTGCTCGAAACTAAGAAAACAACCTTTTTTTTCTAAACATTTGTTAGAAAAATGTCAAATTTCAAAATCCAGCATTCTCCCCTTCTGATGCCCATGGCTTATACAAGATATTTCTTTATTTCATCGTTTCATGCTGCAGAGAAATTAAAGGAATATGCACGTGGTATAAATCATTGGTAACATTTGTCAAACAAATCCAGGCTTTTCTGGTCAATATGATATGTCTCTGGTTACCAGATGGAGGTGAAGAATGGCTGCATAGGCATCGCGCGAGGCACGTGACATGCATGAGAACGATTGTTTCAAGAAATAAACATGATATTACGTTTTTTAAAAACAAAGCCTCCGAAAAATTTCGCTTCAAAGTGATGTTTTTCTTTCTCAGCTTGTTTTCTGCGGATGCAGTTTTTAAAACGATTTCCGTTGCTTGTCATGTGATTTCAAACCGAACGCAGTGAAACGTCTTTTTATTGTAACTTAATGGTCATTACTTTGTTTTTTTGCACATTTTTACTACAATTTGTTGGAACTGAAGATGCCGCGAAAATGGTGAAATTTTTCCCAAATCCTGTGATCTTTGTGTGTTCTGTGTCTGGTACAACATGCACGAAAGATGCTGCATTTGAGGTAGTGATGGGAGCAATCAAGAAACGGCGAAGAAGACCGTTAGTGACAGCTGCTGGGCAGTAAGATACTGAAGCTTAAATAGATTAGACGAGTTTAACGACAAGCACTGAAACGATTTTCATAACATGTTTATTCACCAGAAGAACTTTTTAATCTGGCTCGATTAAGGAATTTTCACCGTTAGCTTCTGTGATAGGTAAGGTACCCTGTTTGCCACTTCTACGCCACGCAAACCTCCCTGCTGATGGGCGATGACATGTGTCTGATGGATTAAAATTTGTTTGCAACGATTGCCTATCCTCTGAACGAAATCACGTGGTTGTTTATATGTATAGACACAGTGTCTTAGTTCAGCGTCAACAAGAGTTTCGCGCATGTTAATTTTATACCCATACCTAGCTCGGACACAGCAACACAAATAGATTTACCTATATGCTGTTACAGTACAAAGGTAACTAAGCGCGAACGTTGCAATCACGCATATTGAATTCTGTGCTGCCGTTTCCCGAAGATGAAGTAATGGTCAGGGCCGCAACCAGGAACGGGAAAACCGGGCAATTGCCCCCCCCCAAAATTTTTGCAAACATGATGGCATTCACGTACATCACATGAATAGATTTTTCACGAAACTGTGTCACCTCTACGTAAACTTCTTCTCAAGACAACTTTCTCGCATACGTATGTGCTGCGTCATATTGGATAAAACTATTAACCAATCAATGTACTGTACCTTGCTTCCGAAACTCCCAGCACAGAACCGGAGACAAGCTTTGAGGCGCTAGTTATGAAGTGAAACTATCCGTTTCATGAAAGTGACGTTGTGGTTGTAAATGTGACCTTACACAGGAATCCATTGCTACCAGTCAGGGCTGTATTAACAAAAAAAGTGTGGGATGTTGGGAACGCTCCCAAAAATCTAGCCATTTTGAAACAGCTTTGAACTCATTCTAAAGCAAAACATGAAAAAGGTGTGGGAAGGTTGTTCCCACGCGGTCCTGCACCCTTGCTACCAATCGAGGCTACTGCTACACAGAGTTGCAATGTTAGCTGATTTGCTGCTAAATCTAGCAATTAGCTGATTTTCTAGCAGGCACATCCAGCAGCTACCTTCAATCATGTGGAATTTTTGGTCGGTATGAATATTGTTAACTGTGTTATTTGTATAACGTGTCATCCATTCTTCTGTCTTTTCATATTAACGGATGTCTAGGATTGATTGATTTATTGGTTTTACATCTGAAAACTCAAAAAAGACTACTGCTAAACTATTACTAAAAGTTTTTGAACTTTTTGTGAAACAGTGTATGGGATTGGTAATAATCGTGAAGGAGCTTACGTTTTTCTGAATTCATCATCATATCCTCTCTTAATCAGTAAGCAGAGGTGGCGGCCGCAGGGGGCTAGGCTCCCTCTTTTACATCTCGAAATTTGCTTAAGTACGTTTAAGCAACACAATCAGTAACCTATTCGGCCCATTGTTTAAGTAAATTGTGTAATGAAAAAAATCTTCCCAAGTTTTTTTTGGCGTGCACTTGTGCTTCACAGTGGGCGTCCGCTGAAGTTTTTTCAGGGGGTCAAAAACGACATTTTGCTTATCAGCTTCAGGTTCCTGACGACGCAACGCAAATTGACGCACACAAAACGCTTTACCCTTTCTGCGCCATAAAGAAAATGCCAAATGCTACGGCAACAGTTGCAAACAGTGTTCCCTCTAAGAAAATTTACACTGAACAAATATTTGTTTTAGTGAGCATGAATATCTTAATTCTTAAGAATGAATTAGCAGAGTTCTGAATTAATTACAAAACCTGTAAATTATTAGAATAAGTATAAAATTTTATCAAAATACGAACAAGGTACACACATAATTCAAATAGGTTGTCTTTGTTTTAATGTTTTCACAATGTTTCGGAACATTGCAAGTGCGCAAGAATGAGATTTCACTGCCCAAATGGTCTGGTGGTACTCAATCCCGTCGCCACTGGGGGCTTTGGTGGACTAAGCCCTCCCCAAACAAACCTCCACGCCCCCAGTTTGAAGTATTAAATACTACAAATCAGTTGAGTTTGTCAAATTTTAAAATGTCAAAACCCCCTTGCATATAGACGTAAAGCCCCCCTATTGAAGACTTTCTGGCGACGGTTGTGGTGGTACTGCGCATTTTCGTAACTTAAAGCGAACATTGGTTTCAAAAAATGTGCTTTGTTGGCAGCAATGCTTTTTTTTCACTCATAATCATTTTCAGACACGCCGAAAAACGTAGGGCAGGGGAAGCAGTATAAAAGTTGAGGGAAAAGGAAACTTATGAAAAACAAGCAAATCGTTACCGATATTTTTGTTTCTGTTCAGCAACAATAATGACTTCAAAACAATAACAGAAATGATTGAAAACCATTCTGAATTTTCTTGTTGCGCCAATAGCTGCAACAAATTTGTTTCAATTCGATCTTGATAAGCCATGAAATTACCCACAATGCTGTAATGAAAAATGCACCTCCGCCCCCTTTTGAAAGAGCAGGGGGGAATGACCGTGTCACTTTCCGGCGTCCTTGCTTCTTTTCACACAATAAAAATTATTTGGCTTACCGCTGTCAGCAGTAACTGTCTCGCTGCATTACTTGCCAAGTTGCCTGCGTTCAACTGTCACAGGCGGCAAAACACCTATTGCCGCAACTTGAAGTGAACCTTTGAAGAATTGGTTGCCATGTTATTGCTACGCAATAAAGGTCAATAGTGGAACAATTCTTTCCCAAGATTCGCAACCTGCCTCTGCAAGCAAATGAGCGGGCATGAGTGAACCGTACGCAGCTCATCACTGCATGATACCAGAACAGTGAAGCAGGCTCTTGTGCAGTGTGAGTGTCATACCGGAATATAAACTGGCATTGCATGAATAAATTCAGTTAATATCGGAAGTAAACTGTTGACTTCAGGTTTTCTAGACATTTTCGTTCGTATGCCAATTATCCGGGGGAGCAAATGCCCATTTCCCCCCCTGCAGACGCCCATGGCCCCCACTATGAAAAAGGTTCCTCCACCAATGTTGGTAAGCTGTTCATAGCAAAAAAGTTGCATCATGGTTGACTGCACATCCCCCCGAAATTTTTCGCTGGTTGCGGCCCTGGTAATGATTATGTTGAAACGTGGAATAAGAAACATGTAGTTTGCAACAAATCCGTGAATGGCTTACCGAAGCTTGTTAACTTCGTTGCATTTCATTTCCTGTGAACTTCTCACGCGCACGAGTTGTTCGAGAAATAGGAAGCACACGTCATGTATGAAAGTTGTTGACATATGAGGTATTTCTCACCTTAGAAGTATTATTTATTGTCCAGCTCAGTTTTATTGATAGGCTCCAGGGCTTCAGCAGTCGGATTGTTCCACCTGGGTTTGAAATATTAGGAGCATCGCCACAGTGGTAAATGAGGCGGCCATCGCTCTTAGCGAAATTTTAATTAAACTGAAATAAGTTTCTAAAGTGTTGATTTTAAATTTTGGAAATTGAGTTTGAACCTGCACAGCTTTACATTCTTTATCCGAGGACATACACCGTTAAATATACGCACCCAACGCTGGGGTTTTGCTGAAGAGACAACACTGAACCGAAACCGTGAAAACAAATTCGCCGGGAGACCAAACATTGCGTGACGAGGTCACTTCCATGATAACAATCCAGCCGCCGTAGAAAAAAAAAAAAGTTTCGCTCTATTTTTCATAGGGTTTGTTGTCCCAGTTCTCTAAGTCTACGCGAACGATTAAAGCGGTCATCGTCACATCCGACGTTATAAAATGAAACGTCCCACAATCTATTTAACTGCGAAATTCCTTGCTCGTAGTTTCTCCTGTTTTTATGGATTATAACTGCAACTGTTTCATATTAAAACTCTAAAGTTATCGTGGCAGGCAGCTCCCCACTCTTTGTCCAAAGCAGCACCTGGGATAAAAACAAATATTTCCATTTGCTTATCTGTTTTATCGCCAAGTTCTTCAGCCTTGAAGCAATTTGAATTTCGAAATAGTTAGAAATTAGCTCGTTTTGTAAATTGTATCGCAAACACTGCTAATGGTAAACTCGATTAAGTTCATCATAGCGTTTGCTCAATTTACATGTGATAAAACTGAATAACCGTAACGAAATTGATTGATTGATTGATTGTTTCATATGACTCAGCTAAGAAACAGAAACAGTACAAACAAACCATTGCGCAATAAGGAAACTAATCGTCAGTGAATATTAGAATAAATGTAAACACAATGGCTGAATAACTGATCATTTTGAACAGAGTGTCACTGCGTCATACAGGGTTGGTGAAAGACCATGGCGGTCATCTAGTCAACCAACCCGAAATACTCGGATAACAATTTTTCCCAGACATGCCTAAAGAAAATGGGCTTAGGAACAACAGATCACTTCCGAATCATCAAGCGCAAGTCGCTGCTTTATTGTTAACCATTTATTTCACCGATTGAAAATATGGTCAATGGTTTATTGTTTCATATGACTCAGCCAACAAGCAGAAGCATCATAAAAGCCATCGCATGCAGTAAACCAACTATTAGCGACATTAGAGCAAATGAAAACACAATGGCACAATAGTTGATCAGTGTAAACAAAGAGGGGGGCTGTGACATATAGGATTGGCGAAAGACCGTGGCGGTCGTCTAGTCAACCAATCCCGTTTATCATTTTTTGACAAGTGTTGAGAAAAAACAGTTGGACATCAAATAAGCATAATGAAAAGAAAAACAAAAACAAAAAAACGAATGAACGCAGAACATGGTGAAGAAAATGTACAGGTGAAACCGCATGCCTATGTACACAGATGAGTGGATCGAATTTAAGTGAAGGATTTTGGTGTGGTTAGAATATTTTTAGCAATATAAAAAAATAAAAAAATAGTACTTATAAAAAAGTAAAAAAGTTACAAAAACTAATTAAAGAGGTACAGAAGAAAAAAAGCAAAACAGAAAAAAAACAAAGGGTGTACTTATATGTTGAGAAGTATAGAATGTGCACACAGAAAATATGAAAAAGTAAGTGTTCACAAAAAATAAGCAGAGTTACAGAATACTAGAATACACAGTATTTTGTTCTGGACAAGGGAAATGTTGCAAGTCCATAATTGGGAATTTTTTTCATGTAGGAGGTGTTTCTTAAGTTTCCATTTAAAGGTAAAGGTGGTTGAAAATTTAATATCGTCTGGTATTGAAGACCATACTTTTGGGCCTATGAATTTAAGAGAACATTTTCCTGAGGAAGAGTTAACTCTAGGTAAAAACAGGTTTTTAGAGGTTGCTAGTCTTGTGGAATGATAATGGATTGAGCTGAGTGGGACAAAATATTCATCAAAATGATTTGGAAGCAGTTTGTTATGATAAGAGTGCATGAATTTGCCTACTGAAAAGCTATATAGTTTGGGAAGGCGTAAGATGTTTAAGTGCTGGAAATGTTCTTCTAGTG
>Ga0210059_1006213_pt1 | contig 19191 bp, 11 predicted proteins | sample Ectturendosymbi2_FD_188042 | JGI IMG/M metagenome (GOLD analysis project Ga0210059, IMG submission 188042) | Ecteinascidia turbinata endosymbiont from Florida, USA - Sample 2 (SPAdes) (version 2) | ecosystem: Host-associated > Tunicates > Ascidians > Unclassified | place: Key West, Florida... | reverse complement strand
TAACAAAGACACTTTTCCTCTGGAGATAGCACACGTGCGCAATGACGAATGCCAGAGAGAAGCCATGCGATTTAGATTTAAAGAGTGTAACAGTTCACGAAATAGCAAGAAAGGCAGAGCCTTTCAACGTACATTGGTAGTGTGCAATGAAGCTAATTTTTAGTTATTCCTTGTTCCACACACAACTTCTTTGATGGTTTGACAGTTCGTCAATTCTCCCTTTTCCTGTTTCATAGTTCTTTCAGTAAATGTCAACATTTGCGGAAAACAGTAGTGGCTCAACTTTATAGTTATACTTTATAGTCATAAATACATCATTGAAGTTTCAAATACACTGCAGTGCCAAAACTGCACTGTAGCACATTACATGCTATAGAATTGTCCATTGGCAGAACAATACAAATCACGTAGCAACAATCATGAAAAATGTCAGCTTGATGTTTGAACTTGTGCCATTTTGCAATGCTACCAAAGCAATCCCTAAGCTCACTAACACAGTAATTTTTGGAACGAAACTGATTATGCTTAAAAGAATAAATTTTACGGGTGGCAATGGTTGTTTAAAAATTAGTTGAGCACACATCTCAGGCTTAGAGAAGTTGGATGGAACAGATAAAAGTATCATCCGCCTTGACCTATTTGAGAAGAATGAAAGCACGAGCAAACAGCATTTTTTTAGGTGCAGCCCTTGCTGGATGTATACTGCAACTGTAAATGCAATGTAAAGCCTCTCTCACACGAATGTGTGTAGCAATATTATACTCTCGAAATACCACCTATTCCAACAATGTGCAATACTTCACCATACTGATAGCTTGAGCAGTCACACACCTGAAATACTCACAAATAATCTACAAGCAACAGACAAACTTTCTTTCAAAAATACAGAAGACTGTAGCCAGTATGAATTGCAACTGTGCCACACTACAAGCACAATAGCATCACTTGTGAGCCAAGGTGGTGTATTAGAAGTTTGCCTCACAGTGGGTGTATGTCATAGGTCTCACAAAGGGTTAATTTGAGTTATAATTACATGTGGTTTCCCTAAACAACCTTGAAATTTAACCGCTTGGAATGGGTTTTTAGCCAGACTGTTAACAGTTCTGCAAGTTGTTCAGGCAGCATTGATTAGTATTTGAGTAGCACAACAACAGTTTTATTTTTGGCCTTAACATTAGTAAACTTCTCAATATAGACACGGTAAAGCCAGGAGGCAGCGAAAAGACCTTCCAGTCATCCCGTTTGCCACCACCCAATCGCTTATTGTCAAACACCCTAAACAAACACGCTCACTAGCCCTGCACAAACCAGCAGAAACGAAATCAAAGAACAGAACATAGCTTTAACCTTGCTCAATCACGCTTGTAGAAACAAAAAGATGAGCAAGACCAACCAGAGCGTAACGTGAACTTAAACAAGGAAGTTGAATGAAATAATGAATAGACTTAATAATACACTTGCAGATAAAGTTCAAGCAAACATTGCTGGATAACATTACTCTACCATGCATCTATTGATTGCAGACATCATCTGTATGTACAGTTGCTGATTAAATGATTGGTTTATTTTTTCTTGAACAGAAGCAAAGGTGTTGATTTCATATCCAGTGGAATTTCTTGCCAGATCTTCGGTCCTCTTTAACTATTGATTTTTCCCCATTTCCATTCTAATTTGTGGTAATACAGTACATAGTTGCCTTTGTAGGAGTGTCTGGTGTTATAATTGTGTTTCCAATTTACTTGTTAAATTTTGAAATTCAGTCTAGCAAGTGATCATTGTTTTTCTATATTATGCATGAGTTCAGAGATTTCCAATTTGAAAACATCATTTAGCATCAACAGGTTTAATTTATGGAACAACAGCATAGTATTGATTTTGCATGAAGTTTAAAATTCTGGCTAAAATAGTCAAAAATTTTAGTTGAAATGTTAGGTTAAAACAAAACCCTATCAAACTTAACAGCTGAACAATGTTTGTGTCGTACCTTGCTGGAGGATTCTTTCTTTAACACGTATAGAACCAGCCTACATTATATTCGTACTTTGATTTTGGCCTAAAAACAGCAATTTTCGGTTGCCTTACCAACGCCCTAGCTCCTCCGCCGATTGCGCTAGAGAGCTGTTCAACGACTCAAACGGATCGGCCAGTCTAGTAGATTGCACTCGAAAAAAAATTTTTTGCCTGGGGGGTGCGGGTTTTCTGTGAGTGACGTCATATTGCGCATGATACTGTCGCTACGCCCACCCATTAACGCCGAGCTCTACGCTGGGCAGGCTGCAGTGCACAAAAAACCCGCACCCCCCAGGCAAAATTTTTTTTTCGAGTGCAATCTACTAGACTGGCCGATCCCTTTGAGCTGTTGAACAGCTCTCTAGCGCAATCGGTGGAGGAGCTAGGGCGTTGGTAAGGCAACCGAAAACTGCTGTTTTTTTGCGAAAATCGCCAAAACCACCCAGACGCCAAGGTGTTAAGAACATGTTTTTGTTCAACAACATGCATATTCATCTGCGCATTTCACAATGCACATGTCTGATGCTTTCTACACGTCTTTATTTTCTCGCACTGTGCAATACTGCTGCATGATGAGCAAATGCAGTAGCTGCTAATGCATTGGTTCAGTGTTTGTTCTTCCTCACTATTGCTTACACATCAATTACCACCTACCCAGCGATGTGCTGTGAATCAGCATTTTTGCATTTTTTTCTAACCCCTTGTGATATGGATCAGGAGCTAAACATGTACATATCAACATAAGAAATAGAAGAAAAGACATAGAAAGAGCACAACCACAATAGGTATAAGTACCATGTTTTTTCGAGCTTTCAGTTGAGACTTCTGTCTTTTAACTATTTCATCACACAGCCTGTCATCATCAACATCACTGTCCAAGTCGCTTAAGCAGCTATCAGAATCAATGCATCCATTTTGTTGGAATTTCTAGACAAATATACAAAATGTTAAACAGAGTACACTCTGAGGAAGCCTGCCTGAATAGGTTGGTGAAATGTCGGCTAAATAATACAAATAATTACCAGAAGAATGAACTTATCTGCCAGACTACACTTTTCAACATGAAGAAAGCAAAATAGTCCAAAGGTAACAGCAAAAAAACATGATTTAAACTTCAGAAACATAAAGCTTACATTATGACTCGGTGAATAACCAGGGCTAGTACTTTTGTCTTGATGTTCTGTACACCCTGCAATTGGAAGTTCAACATGCAAATACAATTAAATACAAAGCACACAACCTAATTAATACAAGAAAAGTCAAGACAATTTGCTCATGCTTCTGATTCAGCACTTGCTGGGAAAAATTCCCTGAACAGAAAAGTTTTTGCAGTTTTGCTTTAACCTTGCAGATGCAAGCACTGAGGCAATTCAACAAACCTACACAGTACATTCAGATGTATCTAAACAACGAACAAACATACCAACAAAATTTCCCTATCACAATGTACTTCATTTACTGTGCTTTGTCTTTTTAACTACATCAGAAATTCGCTGAATGTTAAAACACAAATAAGTTAAGCCTGTGCTTGCCAGACATGTTTTTGCCAATACAATCAATGGCTTTCAATGTACACACTAAAATAAATTTTGATTTATTTCAGTAACAGTTGAAGATGCCCACTCAAAAGTAATAGATACTCTGCAAATGCCACATGGTGTCTGATTCTTTGCTGTAAAGAATTATTTTCATAGATACAGCACAATGAATATACAGGTTTTTTTTTAAGGAAAATGTTAGGTACCTGGTATGGATCTGTAGGGACCTGATTTGTCTGATTCTAGTTGTAGTGTTTTTCCCTGACAAAGCTCCTACTTTTGCGCCCTTTGATTCTACTTCGGAGCTGTGGAACGATTATTGGTCGCGGTTTCTCACCTTTACAAGAGCTCATACTGTTCCAGATGACCGAAAAGCGCAAGTTTTTCTCACCAACCAGTCGTCGACGGTGTACAAGTTACTTTCAAACCTTGCTGCACAAGAAACGCCGCCGAGGAAAATCAATGATCTTATGATGGATCAGATTGTGGCGTACATAAAGGTGCAATTTGATCCAACCCATTTTGTCATCCAGGAACGTTTCAAGTTCTGGACTACCATGCAACGCCAACCCCGGGAGTCCATTCAAGAGCTGGCTGCACGCATACGTCAAGCAGCGGCCACATGCAAGTTTGCTTCCATTGCAGACCCCTTGGACGAAGCATTGCGTACGCGTTTTATTTGCTCGGTGAACAATGAAGCAGTTCTTAAGGCACTTTTTAAGATGAAGGCGGATGAGTTCGACTTCACCACTGCTATCCAGGTTGCCATCTAAACGGAAGACGCTGCCAAAGTTGCGAAGGAAACGGTCTATGGCCCAAAATCCGTTCCGGCGTTGGCGATTGCGCAGAAACCGTTTCGACAATAGCCAGGGCTTCAGCGCCCTCCCAAGAAGAAAGTGTCAGTTGGACAGCAACGATGCTACGTTGGTGGCGATTCAGGCCATATTGCAACTTCAAAGATGTCAAGTGCAATTACTGCAAATTAACCGGACACTTGGAGGCTGTGTGTTGAAAGAAAGCGCGTTTGAAAGCTCAAGGCGTCAAATGGATCGATGTCCTGGAAATGGTCAAAACAGCGCCGTGTCGCAACTCTGAGGTCCAAAAGCTTCAAGTGCCTATCCACATCAACGGGAAAGCGTTTACCCTGGAATTGGACACTGCCGCCGGTGGAAATTTCATTTCTACTCGCGTCTGGGCAGAGTTGGGCAAGCCGAAACTTCAACAGGCTCAGTGACGTTACCATTCGGCATGTAAGCATCTTTTGCTGATCATTGGAACTTTTATCGCCAAGGCCAAGTATGGTGATGTCAGCAAGTCATACCCAGTTTCGTTTCTTGTGTCCGAAATTCCCAATTTGAATGATTTCCCTAGATGACCTGCTGTTTTGTGAAGCTATGTTTGACAAGACTACGTTCGTTTCTCGGCTCCGTGCAATTCTACGCCAAGTTTTTGCCACCCATGTTTGCTTCAGTGGCCGAACCGCTATACCGTCTTACCAGGAAAGGTCATCGGTGGGCATGGGGGTCAGAAGAGAAAGCAGCTTTTCGTCGGCTGAAGGAGCTCTTATCTACAGCCAACGTGCTCGCTCATTTTGATCCATCCCTTCCATTAGGAGTCGCCTGCGATGCATCAGCAGTTGGGATCGGCGCTACCTTGTTTCACCACTATTCTGACAGAAGTGAACGACCAATAGCCAACATTTCCAAGACGCTCACAGCAAGTCAGCGCAATTACAGCCAGATACAAAAAGAAGCATTGGCCATCATCTACGCCTTGAAGAAATTCTACCAATATTTATATGGAAGAAAGTTTATTTTAGTGACGGACCACCAGCCTTTAGTGGCCATGTTCGGACCAAATAAGCCGACTCCGGCTCTCATTGCAAATCGTTTATCTTGATGGGCTCTATTTTCTCGACAATTCAACTACATCATGGAGTACCGCAAGATGTCGGAACACTCCAATGCTGATGTCCTCAGTCGACTGCCTGTCGGTGAAGATCCCAATTTCGACAAGGACGAAAATTACCGATGACGTGGACACCGTTTGTATCATCGAAACACTGAGTTTGCAAGTGAGACCAACCGACTCGGGTATGTTGCGAAAAGAGTCTTCTCAAGATCCAATTTTGACGAAGGTCATGCGTTTCAAGAGAGAAGGTTGGCCATGAAAAAAGACGGCGATGGCCCAGCAGAGAAATTCCGAAAAATCACCGACTCAGTGTTTGTCATGGCTGTTTACTGTATGGATCCTGAGTGGTGATTCCTGCCAAGCTACGTCGTCAAGTGCTTGATCTTTTCCACGAATGCCATTTCGGCATCCAACGGATGAGGCAGTTGGCAAGGACAGCCGTTTATCGGCCGAACATCGATTCCAATATTCTCGATCTATGCCGGCAATGTTCGACTTGCGCCGGGCATCAGTCCGAACCGTCGGAAGCTGCCATCCACCCGCGGATGTTACCTGAGAAGCCGTGGAGCCGCCTGCATATTGATCATGCCATCAACCTTCTGAGGCTCAACTGGCTTGTGGTTACTGACGCCTATACTAAGTATCCCTGCAACGCAGTCAGTATCAGCGAAGTCAACTATCATACTCTTGTAAGAGGATTTCACGCATTTAGGATTTCCTCATACAGTCGGAACTGACTGCGCTGCTATCTTCAAATCTGACGAGTTCCAGGAGTTCTGCAAAGAGAATGGAATTGTCCATCTGACTGGAGCTCCGTACCATCAAAGGGCGCAAAAGTAATTGCTGGGGGGGACAAAGCCCCCCAGCAATTGCATCAATTCGGCAAGTTTCTCCATGATTCAGTGAAACTGCGGCTGACAAACACGTGTCCTCATTCCATCCAGAAAGAAATAATCCTCGTCGCCAGTAAAACTCAGTTGTTTTTTCCCTGACAGAGCTTCAAAACTCAAGAGCACCTTGTACAAAATGCACTGTACTTTATTCGGAGAAGATAACGGTAAACAAGGCAGACAGTTCCACTTATGGCTTGAGTACAGTAATGTAGAGCTGCAGAGCGCATATCAAATAGAATGAGTTGCCAGCAAAGGCGACAGTATTTAGCGACTGACCACGAGGTACAGAGTGCGCAAAACAAATCAACGCGCGGCATGGAATAAATCATTTGCCGGCAGAAACATTCAGCGCTGCGGCATTTGCGCCAAACGTGCACAAGGAAAGTTCGAGAAAACACAACTCTAACACTAGTGACCCGATTTTCTTTGATTTTACGGACCCAATGATAATTTTATCTTGATTCTAGGGACCCGATTTCAAATTCTAGGGAACCGAATTGGATCCCTAAAACGCCTTAAAAAACCCTGATATATATACATATATTTTTTTTAATCACCAATAAAATTTGCACCAAATATCTGGCTTTTTGATATATTTCTTTGACATTGTCAAATTTTTCCTACTTTGTGGGAGAACAAACTTGCAAGAATTAAAACTCATGTTCAATAATGTGTCATCTTTACAATAATAATACATAAAGCACAGAGAGAAATTATGACAGACCTTTGAAGAAGTAATCATAATGTACAGAATAATGATAGAATCTCAACTATGTCAAAGCATACGCCAATCTACTCAAGTTTCAATGAAAATACTTATAACCCCTGCTTTTAAAAGTAGTAAAAGAATATTTGAAAGAGATTAACAGTATACACAACCTTAGCCAAACTTATCTCTTGGCTACTTTTATTTGCGCCCTAATGAATCCATTTAAATTAAAATGTCCTCACACATGCAAAGATGCATGTTCTAGAGTTGATAAAAAGGTCATTAAATGCCAACAATTGAATGATAAATTATTACTGCTGGAAACAAAATCCAACCCACTATTGCAATACCCCTTAAACTTACACATCAATTTGGTCGCCATTGGTCTTTATTCAAGCTTCTGTTAGAGCAGCACTCTTGGTGGTAATTTTATGTGTAGGCTCAGTAGCCCCACATACAAAACTGTATATATATCGATAGACACAGCTTGGTACAGTCTACAACCTACAAAAATACCCTTGAATCATCATGAAAATAAAAGCTATAGTCCAAGTGACCTGAAAATTTGACCAGCTTTATCTATTTGGAATACTGTAGCGCATTTAACTCAGCTCAAAACCTAATTTTGAAAAAGAACATTTGATTTATTTGTTCACCGAAAAAAGTATACAAGGAATCCAAGTCCAGTTCTGCAAGAAGTTCATGAATCATTCAAACTAGTGACAAAGTCTGTTGCAATCACTGTTGGTCCTTGGCAAATTGCAGTTGTTCCATAACTTTGAAAACACAAAACCGAATTAAGGTTTTCAAAAATTCCTTTGCCCATTTGTCTGACAAGCTGGCAGGGACACAAAATAAATTGCATTTTTTTAATTCAGCTGACGTAGGTCTTACTGTCCTTTAAATCAAGCAGCAGAAAAAAGGATTTATCCTTAGCTATAAACTCTTGTCCTCGTTTGTTGGAAGCAATATACACATTAAATATTCTGATCTAAAAGCAAATATACGCAAAGAATATAATAAATCCTTTTACTCCAACCTTCTGCTCAGTGTGAAAGAAGAAACTGAACTAGCTTCGTCTTGCTTTTCAAATGTATTTATCAAGTATCACTACATAATAAAACTTCCTTAGAAAATATGGCTGATTTCAAAAAAATGCATTGAATGAATAACAGAAATATTTTAGACCCAAAAAGAATTAACCACGTTGCTTCATTTTCAATTTTTGCCACACCACATGTTCAAGAACAAAAGGTACTACTTGGTATAATTTAGAACAGGGGTCTCCAAACTTTTTCATCCAAGGGCCACATAAGCTATTACACAATATTTTGAGGGCCGGACATCTTAAGTAATGTGATTGTTTCAGGATATGTTACATTCTACCAAATTAGTAATACGTTTTTGTAAGTATATTATTATTTCATTATTGACAAAATGTCTTCGTGGGCCGGATGAAATGGCTTTACAAGCCAGATTTAGCCTGTGGGCTGTAGTTTAGAGATCCCTGATTTAGAGTAAACATTTAAATTTAACCAAGTTCAAACAGCACTTTAGAAATCCTTACCATGTAACTTTTCAGGATCTTCAAAGTCAGATTTCAAGTCTTTATTGCAAGCCATTTCAGAATCAGTAATTAGATCAGATTAAAATAACTTGCATACAAATATACTTCAGCACTGTCAAATATTTTTTAGTTCATGTAACTATATTACAAAACTGATAGGTGAAAAATGTGACTACATTTACTTTCAAACCATGGCCTTTATTTACAGATGGCAACAGTTTGAGCAAAGGATTAAATCAGCTTTACTCTTTAGGTAACTCCAGAGCTTTAAGAACAAAAATTCATTTAAGCTAACCTCACTAGCTGAAAAAACGTAAGCTTGAAACTAGAAAGTAAGGGGGAGCTGATGCATCCTAATTATGCTAATTGATATGGTTCAAATTCAATAGCAATATATTGTATTTTGTTGACATGATGTCGCTGTTTTGCCAGTTTTCATAAGGTTTTTCATAGGTAATGTCTATTTTACCACCAAGATTTTGCCGACAACTCATCGGCTGGAGTTATTTGTGCCGCCAGTCGAAGATTCAGTCTCATGGCATGATGCAATTCAAAGAAAAAGGTCAGTTTGTCAGGGAAACGGCATGCTGCTCATAGCGTGACAGTTATCATGCATTATGGCTGCTATGCCAATGGTTTTTGGTTCAAGTCTCACCTTGCTGACGTTTTTCTTTACTTTTTTCAGGCTTAGGTGTTATGTTTAAGGGTTAGTGTTGGGTCAGCGTTACCTTAGTTAGTGTTACAATTAAGGTTACTTAGGTTAGCGTCACCTCAGCATTTAGGGTTACGTTAGGGTTAGGATTAGGTTAGGGCTACAGTTAGGTTGTGTGTTTATTTTTTACCTTTACTTTGTTTCTACTGCCGGCATCTTGACAGCTAAATAGATACTGCCTTTTTCATATTGTAATGATTAACTTTATTTCAGTGGTCCTCTTAAAACTCAGGCCTACAGCACTTCTTTGAATTTGTCACCAATCAAGCCAAGCACTAGCAGTGAATGAAAACTTTTCAAGAAGATTCGACCCCGATCTTAACACCAAGCAAGACTAACTACAACAATTTTCAACTCACTCAATCACTGCAAAAAATACAGTAGTTTGTGGGTGAGCAGGTGTCCAGTGTAACTGACACCTAATCATTTAAGTGGGAAAAAACTTAACATACTGTGAAGAAACAATAATTAATCAGCCTTCAAGAAAAAAAATCACAATGATAACACCTTCGTAAATCAAATGGAGTTTGAGTCCATGATAGATGCAAACAAATAAATATGACTAAGCAACTTTTTCAAAAACTGCCTAGGAGCTTAGCCTATCAAAATACTACGCTTGTGCTCCTGCGCATGACCAGGGTTGCCAGGTAGTCATAAGCAAAAAAGGCCAGGGCAGATCAATCCTTAAAAAAGGCCAAATCGCACCGAAAAAAAAAATACGCAATAAATACACAACGACGCCTTTAAAACACCCGAATGCGCTTTTGAAAGGCAATATGCACATATATATCAAGCCTATTCATAAAAAAAATAAAACTCACTCCATTGATTAATGAACTTTTCAAAAATTTTGGTTTTGCTAAAGAGTAACCTGAAACTGCAAACCTATAAGCATGAAACAACAAAACAAAAAAATTATAAATTCTCGTGCAGATTTTCCGATGAAAATTTATCATTCTGTGTCCAGAGAAAGAGTGTCAAGTGTGGTCTAGAAATCTGCCAGTGCCAGTGCCCAGAATCCTGGCAAAATCATCTTTTTTAAATCAGCCAAATCGACATAAAAAATCTAAGTGGCCAAAAAAAACAAAATTTTATTTGGCCTTTTTTAAAAAACAAAAGAAGGCCAAAGGAGTTGAAAAAAGGCCAAAATTACAAATTTGCCCTCAAAAACCCAAACTGCCAACCCTGCGCATGGCAGATGGCAGCATTGCAATTTGCAACAGCCAGCACAACTGGCGGGAAAATCAATCACGCGCAGCGTCGCCAAGGCTGCAGATTGCAGACCGCAGAACAGAGCCGGCTGCTGATCTGAGAGTGATAGCGTGACTCGAGTCAGTGACTTGAATCGAGCCACGATTTTTTGTGACTCGGACTCGAGTCACGTTTTTCACAGAATGACTCGACTGAAGTACCATTAATGACTCGAGACTCGAGTCAGAGTCATTTTTACAAAATCTATGAGCCTCTGATGGATAAACTCAGTTTGTTCGCACACAAAGAAATGAGCTTTTTTTGCTTCAGTAATGATCAAGATTAGTGCAAATTTCCTATTTTAACTGTCTAATCGTGTTATGCTACATTTTAAAACTTTGCTTTTCACTGAGGAGCCAGCAGGGCAGAATTTAATTGCAATGATATTAATAGTATTTTATTGCAGACACGTGGTCCATATCATACAATAGACGCAATCATAGATGCAAGAGCACAAAAAATGGTTAATTATACAGCAGCGCATTACAGAATCGGTTTTTGCACATGACCGACACTGAGAGGGGCAAAACACTTTTACAGCACCTCAACAACCGTATCATCATTCACAAGGCCCCAAAGAATGATTGGTCGTAGTAGCGCATTGCAGAATCAGTGTTTGCACATGTCATTAAGAGGAGCAAAACACTTTAACAGCTGCACTTCTTACTTTTGCATGAATGCTGTGTACATATTGCCCACAAATTCTTTTTGTGTATTACTACACAAAAGCAATACTGATGAGACGCAAACTCCGAACCAATTTAGCAACAACTACGGGCAGTTGGAGTCCATCATACAGGAGCATTGAATAACTCAGGAAATATGAAGATTTGTAAAAAGCATAAGACATTTGAAGCAAACGAATAAAAAAGTTGGATCAAGATGCGCATCGTATAAAAAATCGATACAAATTATTTATCAGCAGGGCATCAAAATTCCTGATACAATGGCTGACCTGGTGTGGGGAACACTGTAATTTCTGGGTATGTGATGCATAATTCGGTAGGCATTGTTTTACGCAGCACGTAAGCGCTTCATACTAGTCTGTGTGTCTGCTCCACAGTTGGCAAGCATACATTAGCATGCAATAGGCACGAAATATTGTGTTTTTTACTGAAGTAGAGCACTGATCAAAAGTGCCTCTGAGTTGGCTTGCTGCACAGTATGGTGATTTCACTTGTCTCTGAATATCATCATCATATTTCAGTGATGCATTTATCCACACACCAAGATATTTCACTTGGTCAAAAAATTGTACACGAACACCATTTAGAAAAGCATTTGGTGGAGCACGTTGTTTATACTTTTTTGGCCAAAAAAGAACACCAATTGTTTAGTTGCGATTAAAAGTGATTTCGTGTTCAGCAGGATAGTATTGAGTTCATCTTGGCTCCTCAACATAGAACGTATTGTGATCCTGAAATAACAACGAAAGAAGACTTCGATTACTGAAGCAAAATAAATTGAAGGAAACAAACTAGAAGACATCGACGAGATCACGACAAGCCATGCGAAGTTGGAAATTAAACAAGGATAAAGACATTAACTCTTTTAGAACATTGCCACATACGTCGATTTGATGTATTATAAAATTATATTTTGCATATTTATTGTGAGTCATACCCAGGAAGAGAGTAGCCCACAATAGTAAAGAAATCATTTGCAATAATATTCCCTACGAAAATATTTATAATATTTCCGATGAAAACGATATTTCACTGAAGCGTAAATCTTGACTTCGGATTTAACGCGATCACGTGCCGAATGCGTGAACACCAGAGTTGCTCGAGCACCGCGCACCGTACTATGCGCTGTCACGTGATCACGACGCGACTCATTGCGTTTTCCTCGCGACCTAAAATCCACCACTAAAATCAGTCTTGCTCACGGCTGTCATCGGAGTAGCATCTAACCTACAGGTAGTCTGATAGGTTAGGTCAAGACTTAGAACGAGTTGGCGAACGAGTGGGGTCTGGCGAATTCGTGAACCCGGACATGCTTGTAGCTAACTAATAGATTAGCCCAATAGAAAAGCTTACTCTCATCTTCCATGAAATAATTGAATTCGTATTTAACCCCTGTTGTTAACCCCTGATGTTTGCAGTAACTTATGTTACGGGCTTTAATTAACGGTTTTTGATATAAACCCCTGTTGTGATGAATGTCGCAGTGCTTAAAGTTATACTAATAAAACCATGAGTGAATACAATTTTGTTGTGATAAACTGAGCGGGTCGAGCGAAACCGGCGGGTCTAAGTTTCGTAATTGTTAACTTGGGCGTGCCATGGACACTTCCTATTTATCAGTGCTCTCGCGGAATTGTCCTAAATGTGTAGTGGTCTTCTTCTTTAGAAGGGGACTGCCACAATAGTCACCACAGATATTCAGAAGACATTGCAGCCCACTAATATTGGGGCTGAACACATATATCATCGAACATTCGGTGATTCACTACCATATTTCCCACAGTGCTTACCCTGACTGAGCCCATCTAGTTTGAGAGTTCATCAAGGTAAACAGCAAATTAGTCTGGGCTCGGAACTTCCCTTGCCTACCCCATTGGTCACAGTAAAGGGTGTCATTATATTGACACATTGTCATGGTCAAATGTAGTATTTGCATATCGTGACCAACGCAGTCGGCCTCATACGGTTACTTTGTGTCTTTTCCAGATAATTAGGTGGTTTAAGCTTTTTTTTAATCCAAATCCAATCCAGAAGTTATATTGCAAAATATAATACAAATCCGAATATCAAATATTGTTTTAATGCAAAATCCTGTCACTGTTATTAGCCCAAGCTCATGTGGCGATGTTATTACGCCACATATAACGTTGAATTCGTAGCAGTAGAAGAGTGAACCCACTCGAAAGAGGAATCTCAGTCGCTATTATGCTGAAGGTTGTATAGCCATGGCCCCCTTCTTTTTTCTTGGCCCCACAATGGCCCCCCACTTTTTTTGTTCTAGAATCGCCTCTGGTAAGAACTTGTCCTTTCATTGGCATGTGTTTATTTTGTCATATCACCACATTTGATACATTTTTGAAGCTATTCATTTTTACGCCCGAACCTCGCATCCATTGAAAAATGCGTCTGGAAAAGTCGGACTCACTTAACCGAGGTTTTACAGTAATTGGTTATAGCTTAGTGCTGCTAAATATGAATGATTTTGTTTAGGCTAGGTAATTTTGTTTAGGCTAGGCTGTAGATCTAACTTACTACAGGCTACTTGGTAAAAATGCAGAAACACTTTGCTTTCTGCATGACAATCGAAAACAGATGAGATGTAACTACTGAGTATTGACAAAATCAGTTTACTGAGTTTAGGTGTTTCATTTCATATACCAATGCCAGTACTTCAGAAGTTCAGTTGCAGTAACTAATGCAACTAAGTAGACTAGTTCGCTCTTTTAAGGACATACATTTATTTAAGGACATGCATTTGTTCATTTAATTAAGGACATGCATTTATTCAATGCAGTAGGCGAGTAAGGGTCAGCGGCGTCAGTACCACCAGGCGTAGGGTATGTACCACCAGCGTAGGGTTGTTCCTCCAGCGCAGGGTTGATTCAGAAATCGAATGTTTGTGCCTCCAGCGTAGGGAGGATAACACTAATTGGAGGGCCGGCGGGCTGGAGGGCCGTGTTTCCAAATGAAAAACGTGAATTTTCGTCGGGCTGGCAGGCTGCACAGAAGACAGAAGGGCGGGCCGACGGGCTGCGGAAAAGGGCGGGGCAGGCTGCAGAAAAAAGCAGCGCTCTGGCCCGCCCTTTTCCGCAGCCAAGTTTAATGTGCAGCCCGAGGGTCCGCCTCAGTGTGCAGCCCACTGGCCCATCCTGTAGTGCAGCCTGCCGACCCGCCCTTTCTGTGCGGCAGGCAGCCCGCGGAAAATTCAATTTTTTCATTTGGCAACACGGCCCTTCAGCCCGCCCGGCCCCCCGGCCTCCGTTTAGTGTTATCCCGTAGGGATGCCTTTAGAAAGCAAATGTTTGTACCTCCAGTGTAGGGATATCCTTAGAACGCTACTGTTTGTACCTCCATTGTAGGGGCGACTTTATAAAGCTACTGTTTGTTCCTCCAGCGTAGGGAGTTGATTTATAAAGCAAATGTTTGTACGTCCAGCGTAGGGATGCCTTTAGAAAACAATCGTTTGCACCTCCAGCGTAGGGGTTGATTTATAAAGCCAATATTGAATGTTTGTACCTCTAACATAGGGTTGATTTATAAAGCAACTGTTTGTGCCTGCAGCGTAGGGATGGCTTTGGAAAGCAACTGTTTGTACCTCCAGCGTAGGGGGGTTGATTTGAAAGCAACATTTTATACCTTCAAAAATGAAAACAAAGCAAACGTTGAACTTGAGACAAGCGGCAAACAACAGATATTCCACTCCACTGGCCACTCTTCATCGTTGCAGCCCATCTAAAAAGTTTGCACAGAGTAATGGGGAGACGATTTCAAAGAAGTCTGTGGTCGCACCCGATATAAGTAATTTTCACTTCTTAACGTTTTAGTTTTAAAGTCTAGGTTGCTAGGGAAAAGGAATATTCTCTTAATGGATCATATGATTTCTTATCAAAATTATTGTGCTCATTGAACAAAAAGAAAGAGCGTCTGTTGGCATATAAATATGTTAAAGCATGGGATAAGAACATTACAAAATCATGGCAGTGCGAACAGATAGCAGTAGCTCACAGGATTAGTGAGAGAATTAGCATTGCCGCTTACTATAGAGTGTAGTCGCGTATACTCTGATAATAGAAAGTGAGAAATTTTTTTCTTTATTTTTCAAAACACTAGTCAACGTCGTTGTTGAAATATCGAAATCTTTTTGAAGTTTAGCCGCTTTGGTACCAATTTCATTATTGAGCGAAACAAAGCCATGACATTTGCATGATTTTTATTTGAGGTTCCATTGCCCTCAATAACATTTTTGCTACCCTACTGCTGTGCTGGCTTCCCTACTTCTAATTAATGACGAAGCTCGAAATTTTGCACTTATTGCAAACACAGACATGCGGCGCTGTATTAGCGCAGGTTGTCACATCAAAGCTTGCTACATCAAAAAACGTAGCGGGAAACCAGTGATGCATCAAAAAGTCAGCTAAAACAAGCACGATGAAATAGGAACGTTTTGAAATTTGGATCAGAAAATCAATTAAACGTCTATTATTATCTTTCAATCCTTTTTTATGATTTTCACTCGATCGCACGATCTCGAAAAAGGTCACGTCACTATCAATTTCATTGTGTGTGCGCCGTGCACCTAAAGTATAGGTCTCTGGTATTGAAGAACGTGATAATTACTGTAATGGCATTTAAATACGTAAAGACTAGTGTTGACAAAAAACACAAGTTTCGAAAAATTACATCAAAATAAACAAGTTTCGAAAAATTACAGACTGTGACCTCTGCATCAAACTTACTCACACCGCCCAACTCCCGGTAGAAGCGCAGCTCAGAAATACTGGAGTTTCGTAAATGTTTAAAAAATATTCATACCTTGCAGTTTGTAGAAGATAAGTTTATTTAACTTGTTACTGTTGTAGTGGATGCTTATGTCATGATGTGTTAGCGAACACATAAAGGTTTTGAGAGAGGAATACTTTCACCCTCCACACTTAAAGTCTACCTTTCCAGTTTATCAATGTCTTTCACATGCAAATGTGGTTTTTCTTTGTTTTAGCCAAATACTTCATTTAGCCAAATACTCATAAGGGTGCACATTTATTTATTTTGCAAGCAAAACGAGAACACTGTCGTACCCCTCTCTGCAATAGTCACGTAAAAATAACAAACGAAAACACATTGAGTATATTGGATAAACTATATTTATCGCCATCAAAATACAATAAATCAATAGCATGGCTAAATTTGACTTTATTTTGTCCAGCAACACTTGTCAGCGTCTCTAAGAAACAATGGCTGCAAATTTCTGAGATCTCGTCCGAAGCGATCAACCACGCTTTCAATAAAATCTTGTTTGTCTTTGCTGGTTTTTTCACAGTGAACGCTCATCACACATGAACCAAGCAAGCGTTCATTTGACAATGTTGATTGGAGCGAGGAGGCCCCGAGGAGCTCAAAGAAACATTATTCAAGGTCAAGGAAGCACTATCATCAGTTTGCCGAAAATAAAGTTGTACATTTCTTGATAAAATGATGGTACAGTTTGATGAATCCACAATTATAGGAAAAGTTAAAAAAACAGATATTTGTTCAATTTTGACAGGGTTAACATTCTATCAAAAGTATCATACTGTACATGACTAAGTAAACAAAAGAACCTTCAACTGATCCAAAAAATCTTTGTTTCCTAATACTGCTGTTATCACCCGTTTTCACGATTATTCGCATGAAATATGTTCAACCAGCCTTGTGTGAATGTCAAGCCGGCAAATAAACTGTTATTGCAAGAATAAAAAACACTACTTAGAATTATGCTTCTGCTGATTAAACTTGTTAAACAAATTTTGTTCTTAGTCCCAACAATAGCAGCCAAACGCCAGTGGTACAAACATTGGCTTTAAAATCAACTCCCTATGCTGTAGACACAAACAGTTTCTTTCTATAGCCATCCCTACACTGGAGGTACAGTGTACAAAGACTTGCTATCCAAATCAACCCTTACGCAGGAGGTACAAACAGTGGATTTCTAAAGCTACCCTACTCTGGAGGTAAAAACAGTTGCTTTCTAAAGCTACCCCTGCGCTGGAGGTGCAAACAGCTTCTTTATAAATCAACCCCTACGCTGGAGGTCCAAACAGTTGCTATCTAAAGCGACCCTACGCTCCTGGTACAAACAGTTGCTTTCTAAAGCCATCCCTATACTGGAGGTACAAACAGTGTACAAAGATTTGATTTCTAAATCAACCCCTACGCTGGAGGTACAAACAGTTGCTTTCTGAATCAACCCCTACACTGGAGGTACAAACAGTTGCTTTCTACAGCCATCCCTACGCTGGAGGTACAAACAGTGTATCAATGGTATGGTATGGTGTAATCATGCATTTTTTGTGACTCAAACCACGAAATAACACAAAGCAGCAAGAGGAAATACGATAACATCAAAGATCACTAGTTGATTATATAGTGATGAAAAAATATAAAAAATAAGAAATTTCACGTTTCGCAGCTTAGTAATTGTGTTCTAACATGTTGAATCACAAAGGGTTGGCGAAAGACCACTTGGGTCAATTTCTCAACCAGCCCTGCTGCTAACACAAACCAAATTTTAATTGAAGACGTTTTACAAGTTGTAATAAAAGTAATAAAAAGCGTCAAATTAACGTCAGGTGATATAAGCATAAAAACAACAACAAAAAACACTGGGGAAAAGCATGCCTATGTACAGGGGGTGGGGTGAGCAACTATAGAGGTAGATGGGAGGGAAAATAGTGGCATCAGCGCAATATTACAGAATGTGACAAGAATATAAAACGAAGATCAAACAGAATGTGACAAGGCTATGAAATGAAGATCAGCAGGAAGTCTAGCAAGATAGCAGGACATTTTTGTATTTTTTGCCAAATGCATAAGGCGAAGATGATTTCAATTTTTCCGGAATGTTAGACCAAATTATTGGACCAATATACTTGTTTTCATTCTGGGTAAATAATATTTTTGCAGAGAAGCAAGCCTTGCTTGATATTTGTGGGCTGATACAATCTCAGCAAAGTAGTTATCAAAGTGATTAGGTAATCCACCATTATAAACGGAGTACATGAATTTGGCAACTCACAATTGAAATAAATCAGGTATTTCTAAAATTTTGTGCTTGGAATAGAGTACAGTTGTTTTAGCTTTGTTATGTTTCGTGTTCTCACAGCTTTATTTTGCAATCTAATTAAAGAGAGTAAAGTCGTCTTGTTGGCCCTTCCCCAGTTAAGTATTGAGTAAGTTAAATAGGAATGGAAAAGAGCGAAGTAAACAGATTTGAGCACTGAAATGTTGGTAGGCCTGTAGTGTTTTAATTTGAACAATATTCCACATGATTTGGAGAGCTGTGTTACCAACGTTTCAATTTGAGGCTTCCAATTATGTTTATTATCCAGTATAACGCCAAGGTATTTTAAAATCATCTCTAGGATGTTTGTTCAGTGGATCGTGGTACCTAGTTTTGAGCTGCAGATTGCTTATGCGGAATACTGCCTAGCGTAGGTGACCACGGATCCGGAGTCTATTCCAGTAGGATTCTGCGCTTGTTTTTGGAACGGAGTCAAGCATTTCTGAAAAGCCGGAACCGGAGTCAATTGTATTTTTGGCAGTAACAGGAGTCTGCACGGTCTTTACAAACGTCATTGCTTCAGTACGAAATAAACATTGCTGAAATGCAGTTGCATCGATGGTTGCTGGAGACTAAACAGGAGTCGGATTCTTAGATTTTTTAAATTTCGAACCCAGGCCGGATTCAAAAACTTTGGAACAGGAGCGGAGTCTGAAAATGTGATTCCGGGCACCTCAGCTGTCTAGTTGGCTGCTCAGCTTGGTTTGCAGTTGGTCTGCTAAGTTTGTTGTGTGATTGCCTGATTAGCATGTTGTGTTTGTGTGTTACAAGCTGGATAACGATCGATCAGACAGATACCAAAACTTTGATGTTTGATC
>Ga0210059_1006212_pt1 | contig 19192 bp, 15 predicted proteins | sample Ectturendosymbi2_FD_188042 | JGI IMG/M metagenome (GOLD analysis project Ga0210059, IMG submission 188042) | Ecteinascidia turbinata endosymbiont from Florida, USA - Sample 2 (SPAdes) (version 2) | ecosystem: Host-associated > Tunicates > Ascidians > Unclassified | place: Key West, Florida... | reverse complement strand
GTCTTTTGCTCGCCATTCACAGCAAATCCCTCTGATCTGTCCGTTGACTTGCAACCTGAAATACTGTAATTGACTTGCAGTGTGATTCAGATTTGAAGACCAGGTTTGCCTTGGCGAGCTTGGACATATTCTATCAGTATCTTTCTCCAGGCCACACCAAAGTGACACCCCTTGCTTCAAAAGTTTTGTGCATGTTTGGGACGACATATCTTTGTGAACAAGTGTTCTCTGTGATAAACATCAGTGCTCACACATGGTCACTTAAATGACATCCTGAAAATGGCTGCTACACAGGATTTAACACCTGATATTGATACACTAGTGAAACCTAAAAGGTGCCAAGTATCAGGCGTAGGCCTAAATCGCTAACATATTTAATGTGAACTGCTTCTTTGCGCCCTGAAATATAGTTCTGCAGCAATGAGTAGTTGCTGTGGAAATACTTCAAGACACTGAACGCTTGAACAGTGACTAAATGTAATGTTATTCAGCAGTTTCATTACAAACGCGTTCCGTTTCATGGAACCAGGGATATCTAGAAACTCCAGGGATATCTAGGAGTTTCTAGATATACCTGGATGGATCCATACTGTTCGTACATTGTCACATGCAGGGCCGACCCTAGCAGGTGCGGGGCCCAATGCAAGACCTGGGCACGGGGCCCAATGCAAGACCTAGGCGCGGGGCCCCTCTGAGCAGTAGTTTTATGACGTCATCGTGTTCAGTCAACCGTGTGACGTTCGTGGTAGAGCGCAGATATATAGTAAAGCACCAACACGAGAATTGAGCACTTTTGCTAACGTTCCAGAGGAAATTCGCTAGTTCTGACGACAGCGTTTTTTGCTAACAATGAAATTGATATGGCGTTTCTACTGAATTCTCAAGCGCAAGGTGTATCTGGCTAAAATGATTAATCTACCCAAACACTATGGCGCGGGACCCCAGAGGCGCGGGGCCCAACGCAGCTGCATCGGTTGCATCGGCTTAGGGCCAGCCCTGGTCACATGCTGTACGTTTTGTGTAAAAATTTATGCATTTCCAAGGTAGAAGAAAAATTCAAGTTTCCACTAGTTTGCACAATGTGGCGCCAGTTCGTGTGGTCTGGATTACTGCACTTGTCTGCAGACGAGCAGAGGTGTTCGCAACGGAAATTTGAGAGAAACCGGTTCGGTTTTTCCGAAATATTCCATTTCGGTTGATTTTTTAGACATTGTGTTTTCGTTTCGTTTCGGTTGGTTTCAAAGTCATTAATGATAAATATTGATAGCATATGGTAAAATTGAACAGACTGTTCTCAAGAAACGTCATGTTGTTAAAGAGTTTCGTAAAGGTTGCTCCTTAAATGTGCTAATAATAATTTTGAGATAAGCTTGAAATTTTTGCATTAAGTTATAAAAACAGTTGGAAGTTGTCCTTACTTATAACCAGGGTGTTATGCAATGACTTCATGGTCAGGCCCGCTTGAGATTAAATATGCCTGAAGTGGCCCCGGAGCTGAAACGAGTTTGACACCCCTGGCGTAGCGCAAAGTACCACGAAGACCTACTAATCGCCACTCAGAATATTTAACTTCGAAATGTAATATGATAATGCATCATTATCAAGCTCAAGCCTGTAGGAGAAACTTGAGTTTTGTGTTAAAACAAGCCTGGAAACTGTCCAGCTGATTAAAAAAATTCCTATGAAGTTGAAAGTACAAATGCTTTTTAAGAGAACTGACGAGTGCCGATGCACCTTTTATGTTTTGCTTGTCCTTTACCTCAGGCCAAAAAAAGTCAGGGTTCATAAGAGCTGTCTTTTGGCTTACAATAAGTCCCAATGATTCTTTTAGAAAAATATTCGACAAATTTTTGATTTTTCGCGATATTTTACTCTACTCCAGCTCTGCATTTCACATTTGTTTGACCTCATATCATTAAAACATTTTTGGACCAATATGTAACGGCTTACGTGAACTAAAAATTACCCTAATCTTATTATTCTGACGGGTCAAAATGTTTCGTCCTTTCCTTGACTTCTTCCCATTCATCTTTCCAATTCCAACCATGGAGGTACACAAAAGTTTGTAAGTATGCGTTTCGTTCTAGCATAACGTCGTCTGTCTAGGCCCACAGGTTATTAGGTTAGTTTCGAAACATGCCAGTACAGCTGAACCTAAATGATAATTCATTTTAACCACTTAGTCGACTGCAACTTATGGCACGTGTGCTTACAACCGAATATAGTTTACTGACTACTGTAGAGAGTATCACTCTGCGTGCAATCAGATGCTTCATTTGGATTTTGAATAGCTAGACTAGGCAACCCAGATTTGTGTTCCGAATATACCTTCATAATTGTTGTTGTGCCTCGCTTTTATTACGTACTGAGCGGCGAAATAAAAAACTACACCAATTTGGTTGAAGATGCTTTTCGCTGTTTGAAAACTTCATAAACCTTTTTATTCATTTACTTATGTATTTAAACGACAATCTTGCTACAGGCGGTAGCCTAAGTGGTGCAATTTTGTTTTGTCACGTTGAGCTTCCAAACACAACAATGCAAGAAAAACTCCAAAATCCATAAAGGAAGTGCAAAAGCGAAAACCCTGCGTCACTAGAATGTATTACAGCACTCCAAAAATTCGTAAACAACATTAAAAACAGCAAGTGAAACGGAAGTCGACGCATCAGGCACACCATACAGATATAATCGCAACACATCGGTACGACCCAAATGCTCAAATCGTTCAGCAAGCCCGCTTTCGTTCAGAGTATCATGAACTTTATTACAAAGTGCTGTTCGTGCTGCGCACTGAACGTTACAGTGAAAGAATAGGTGTAATTTGGTATCTATACCACCACATACAGAAACACGATAATAGTCTTTAGTGATGTTTAACGGACTATGGGCGAAGCGAAGCATAGCGCTTGGAAGTCATGTGGGGATTGATTCCTTACAAATGATGAGTAGTGTTTTTTGATATGTGATAATGGGAATTTGAACGATTCATGAAGATGGAGGCTGGCTGAAGATAGGGTGGTAGAGAGTTCCACAAGCTGAAAGCCTTGCGGAGAAAGAAGTTAGAAGCCAAGGATTATTTTAAGAGTGGTATTTGAGCATTTTGGTTGTGACGCAAAGCATAAGGAACGAATTTTTTGAACGATGTAAAAGAACTGGCAGGAAAGGCAGGGCACCATATCAAAGATTAATTTGGATGAATAACGAAGAAGAGATGTTTCTATACGTAATATAACCTTGTGAGGTTTAGATCAGGAAGCACATCGTCGGAGTATGTAGTTTTAAGACAACCTAATATTATTTTATCAGCAGCGAGTTGTGCTTTGTCCAACATTCGATTGTCATAAACAGAACAGTTGTCGTAGATAATATTACCATAGTCACAGACAGGTAATATGTTTGTTTTATATATCATAAGAAGAGCATGGCCAGGCACAAGATCGACGCATGAGCGAAGACAGTCAATTTTGGTCATCACTTTCTGATGTAAGTGTATAATATGAGTGTGCCACGAAAGACTGTGGTGGAATAGTAAACCTAAATGCTTATGGGTATCTGTTCCACAGAGATGCGTATTATTAAATAATAAAGGGGGTGATCATTCTTGTGCTTAGATTAGATATGGTCATAACGGCAGTTTTGGGGATTGAAAGTAATATTCTAAAGCTCAGACCAACTGTGTAACGTGCAGAGGTCTTGAGTAAGCACACTGTACAAGTGGACAGGACCAGTGGTGTAGGAGGCGGAGGTTCAGGGGGTGGAAGCGCACCCCCAAATGTTTTGATTTGGTGAAAATCCGAGCAAAATACTTGGAGATCTGGGCAAAATCTGTGAAAATCCTCGCAAAATCTCTGAAAATCTGCGAAAAAATGGCGCCCAACGTAGTTTGATTTGAAAAAATGCCCACCAACTTTTGCAGAATCATATGAAAACCTCTTTTTTGAAGGTCATCCCAAAAGAAGTTCTGCTTGAGAAAATGTTCGCACAAAGAGCGGCCCAAACGTTTTTCGGAGAAATTTGGGGAAATTCGGGAGAAAATCCTTCGCACACTTAAAAATTTGCCTGCTCCTACACCTATGGACAGGACACTTATCTGAATGCGTAAAAGTTTTCTAAAGCGTAAAGTTTTCTGACAACGAAATTTGTTTACCGACACGTCCAGTTTGAAATCATTTAAATCATTGGTTGTTGCGTTGTTGCTTCTTATATGGCTTTGCAAGACCTCTAAGTTTCACTCTGTTCCTATATTTATCGCATTTTTATCTTTTTAAAACAGTGTTTGATGTGAAATCTTTTCAGTGCATCTTCAAGTATCTAAATATGTTCTTCAATACTGGGTGGCCTGTTTCTTGGAACAGAGTCTGAAATAAGGCATTTAGTTTCGATTCTTTTCTTGCAATAATGATCATCTCAAATCAGTGATTAGCGTACCTTATACACAAGTGATTGTTATTCCTTTCGAAGATTTCACGTGAACTAATTTCAAAATATAGATAATTTGATAGTGCTTTGTCCATCAACCTAAACGCAAATACAGGAAGACAACTATAGATTTGTATGATTAGCTCCGACATAAATGTTTCCAGGGAAAGCTGGTGATATCTATCAACAGCTTTTTGCAATGACCTTGCTTTTGCCCTCAAAATGTGCATCTGTATATGAAAAGAAGACTAAGAAACACAGCTATTTTAGATATAGATAGATATATATATTTATATACAGTATAATAAAAAGAAGCTACATAAAGCAGCATCTCGCTTGACAAATGTTTTGTGAGTCAGCGTTCTAATTACTAATGTTCTTTGTAGATAGAAGAATGGATGGACTCCGTTGCGCAAGAGAACGATTTTGTAACTAAAGTTCAAATCGGAGTTACCTATGGTGGTCGCAAGATCAGTGCTTTGAAAATATCCAAGCAGTCTCCAGACAATGTCACGAAATCAACGATTTACATCGATGCTCTTACTCATCCTAGAGAATGGATAACTCCAGCAGCAACTATGTTCGCCTTCAAGGAGGTGGGCCGCGAATGTATGATTTCTGAGATAAGTTGCCTTCAAGAATTGCTTCTGCCTTTGCATCGCACTGTTGTCAAGAGCGTTCCATTTTTACATATTATTTTTTTCTGGAAAATTAGACCGCATTTAATTCCTATTATCTTCAGATTCTCTTGAACTCAAGTTACTCCTGGATGCTCGACAAGCTGGACTGGTATTACATCCCTATGGTCAATATCGACGGGTACATCTTTACATGGGTATGTTCCCCGGTCGAACAAAGGAATCACTAGGGCAACCAATTCTTTGACCTAAAAACTTAAAATTTAGACTTTATTTTGACCTATCAAATTTTCAGTTGAAATGCGGAATACAAAGTATATTCATATACAGTATTAGAAAACATGCCGAAAAGTTTGTTCTGTTGAAATGAAACAAAAAGTAGTTTATCTGCAAAATCTGGTATAGCATGTTTTAAAAATGTCTGGTTACTTTCAGTTTCATGAAACGAACTTCGCTGATACTTTGCACTGCGGCGATGTGCTTCCACCATAAACTTTTTGTCACTTTTCGCAAAGCACTCACAAAATTTGCAAAATAATTCACCCTTAGGTGTTGAAGTAAACTCAGAAGCATATTCATGCCGTATACTTCGAACTTTTGAATAATTTGGTTGTTTAAACTTAGGCATGATATGTTGATAAATACATTAATAAGTACAGTGGAGTCCAATTTGCGAATATCATAAAGTTAAAACACAATATATGCATAATGGCTTGAACATTTGTCAAACCAAGTAACTGTAAGACCACGTTTCTTGCATTGTCATGCCTAGTCTACTTAATATTCAATTGTCCAGTTGTGGGCTAAGCAACATTATTACGACAAATGTCGCAACAAAACCATTACTATTTCAGAATTGCAACTAAACTTGCAAAAACATATCAAAATCTGTTGTTGTAACTTTAATAAAATATCGATTACCAAAAAAAAATTGTGCTGCAAGAAAATTTTGACCTGACGATAAATTTTGACTTTTTTTGACCTAATAACTTTGGAGTGTATCACGGTGTCAGCGTGAAATTTGTTTTGTGGGCGTTTCAAATACTTCTAACCCTATAACGCCTGGTGTCGCGAATTCGCGACATGCCTGCTTTAGAATAATGTACTTTTGTTTATACACATAAAAGCGTAGCAATGCTAATAAGATAGTGGGCCACGCAATTTTTGGCAAAGGTTATATGTGCCACATAAGAAAAAAGGTTGAGAAACTTTTTCCGAAGCAGTCATTTACACCTTGAACTTTCAAACAATTGACTTCGAATAGCAAATAAATTTTTGACATAAATTGTGATCATATCGACAAAAACCTAAACTTATCTGTTATCATGATCATAAGTACGCAGTGCACTAAAATATACTAATATATGTTTCTTTGAGAGTTCTAACGATCGTTGTATCAGCACGAACAGTGACGGTACTGCTCAGAAAAATCATACCTAAGCGTATTTCTTTTAATTCAGGAAAGCTCTGAAAACCGACTGTGGAGGAAAACGAGAAGTGGCAGCCGTGGGGCAAGATGTGTTGGCGCCGACGCAAACAGAAACTGGGATTACCACTGGAATGGTATGCAAAACATTTTCAGGTTGCTACCTGCAATATTCGTATTCGCTTTCCTCATCACAAAACAACATTTTTTCTATAAAGCGACGCAGCAACGCAGAAACAGATCCACTTTGGATTGATTGTTAGGCGTGACGTACGAGTATGACAGGATCAAACAGCTTGCAGTATCTTTTAAGGCTTCATTTTTCATCAGAGCTTCAGAAATTGTCGAAAAAAATGATCAAACAATAGTTTTTTCTTTTGCTTCAGCTAAAAAGTAAACCAGTTCATTTTTTATTGTCATTATCCAAGCTTTGGCAAACTTATGGAAATTATTTTTGATTATAGTATGATTCATAGGATCTTCGTCCCAAACGTCAATCCAATTGTTTATTGCATGCTTGTTTTTAAAACCTTATTATTGCTACTTTCATACATGTAACAGAGTATTTCTCACAACCAAGGATCACCAAGTGCAATACAATAAAAATAATGATCTTAGTTGTTTGCTGGGCGGTGAAAATCAAGAAAACATATTTATCACAAACAAGTGAAAGCACAATTTATGGAAAAGTCAAGGACGTAATGTGAACACCTTGAAAGGTAAATGCTAATCGAGCGAAGCAGTAGCACTTTTGAATAGCAGAGATTCCCTCAAACGGCAGTGGTGCAAATTTACCAATGACCACACCCATAACAGGACCAGTGATGTAAGCAGCAGTCTTTATTTATTACCTTTGGAGAGGTATGCGAAACATGAAGCATGTTTTTGAGATTTTTCATGAAAAAGCGTGTACTGATTAAAAGCTTTTCTATTTTGAACGTTATTTTAAACTTGGAAACCCATAAGTTTAGTTAAATTGTTAGACCTACTACAGAAGGTTCGATTTTCTGCAGCAAGCTGACCGTGCATACATTTTTTAAGTATGACCTAACCTGGAATCGATCCCTAGCCTACAGCTTCACAGTAGCGTGCTCGACCTAACACTGCTTAGTCCAGTGGTTTTCAACCTGGGGTCTTGACCCCAGAGGGGTCGTGAACCATTTTTGGAGGGTTCTCGAGTAGATATTTTATGCATGCAGCTGTATTACATTTTCTTTATTCAAGTTTCATTTGGGGGTCATTGGGTTATAGTGGGTTGCTGTAATGGAGCGCGCTACAAAAAGGTTGAAACCCACTATGGTTTAGTCCAGTAGTTCTTACATGCACTTGTTGGGAAATTCAATGATCAAGCTTTCCATGTTGTAGGGCTCTTAAGGGCTCGCGCTCCCCTGGAAATTTATTGACACCCCCTGGGTGGCGCGCCCCCAGGTTAAAAACCACTGGCTTAGTCGTATACGAAAATGGACGTGACACTTCGAAACGAGATTGACTTGTGCTGTACATCCAGGTGCATCTTCAAGTATCGAACCATGCTCTGCATTATTTCGTGGTCAGTTTCCTGCATCAGAATCTGAAATAAGGCATTTGGCTCGTTTCATTTCGTCGAACAATGATCATATCAAAGCCGTGATCAGCGTACACTCTTATGCACAAGTGATTGTGTTTCCATTCAATTACGCTATGGGAGAATATCCTTCAAATATGGACGAACAGGTACACATCAGCGACTTTCTGTACATCATATTTTTGACTAAAGCAGTTTGCCTAAAGCTAAAAAATTATAGTTAAAAAGTTTAAAACTGTCGACTTGGTAATGAAACCTCTGCGTGTTTGTTTTTCTTTAAAACTCTCTTGAACCAACAAAATTATTCCTAGGTATTTGTCCTTTTTGCAGAATTCTACTGCAAAAGCCATGAGTGAAGCAATGCAGAAGGTTCACGGCATGGAATATTTGTCGGGTGCTGCCGCAGAAGTTCTTTGTAAGTAAAAATGGCAGGTCAACTTCTGCACTACACGTTGCAGATTGTGATGAATAAAAAATGGGAAGTCCACCTAGCACGGCAACAAAAAGCAAACGGCAAATGATCTTTTACTGGAAAAATGCAATATGATCAGTTGAAATTTCATGTTAACACAAGCACCCTTGCTTTTGACTTGTTACACGACTGACGCTTTTTAAGTTACAAACAGCAGCACAACATTACGCTACCACTGAAATCTAAAGCAGGAGTCAATTTCTCATGCACTGTATTTTATCGTTTTTTGACTTATCACTATAGCATAGCTCAAATTCTTTAAGCTAATCATTGCTCAGAGAAAATTTTGCTTCAGCATTTGAAGTTCCAGTTAATTGTAAGCAAACATTATAATTTAGAACAGAGTAGAAGTGGGAAATCTTGAAATCTTTTTTTGTATGTTGGAATGATGCGCTGATGCGAACAGCTTGCGAAAAGGCAGAGCTGCTTCGATATGAGGCAATCGTTTTGGAAAATATTGAAAAAACTGGGCCGTTGGATGCGATCTTGATTGCTGGGAAATCGATTCGAATCAGGCAAATAACCTTTCATTAATTCAGTGCATTCAACGTGAACCACTAGCCTTGACTGTCTGCAGATGTAGCGCACGGGATATCAACGGATTGGACACAAGCTGTTGCAGGGATCGACATCAATTACACGATCGAGTTGCGGGATACAGGAGAGTACGGGTTTGTTCTTCCGGAGAATCAAATAATTCCCACCGGAGAAGAGTTCCTAGCTGGTCTGGTAGTGCTTGCAGAACACGTTTGCTCAACGTACGCAGAGCCTTCTTGATACATCGTGACTGTTTTTATGTCGTATATTTTTGTAGAACTAGAACAGGTGTCAACTGAGCGAGCGCGCATCAATCGCATTTTGCACTGGGTTGCGCCCCAACATGTTTCTACCTTTGATATCTACCACAGTTCAACAAGTCAGTAATGACACTTCTTGTTTCTCGTTGTTTTTCATACAAAGATTGATGTATTTGTTCAGGAAGAAATTCATTTGCAATCAACCGCTAGAAATAAACCAGCCAATGAAACACCTGCCTTTCTTTTGTAAAATACGAAGCATGAGGCACTAGCAAAATACAGAAGTCATCACCAAAATTTTTTGCGAGAAAAATAGATTATCCAAAAAAAGCCGTTTACTCCGCCATATTGTTCTACTACACCAGTGATTCTTAACCGGGTGAATGGTTCACCCAGGGTGAATAAAATTTTTCCCAGTGTGAATGAAAGAAGACGGGTAAATGAAGAGTGAATGAGAATTATTTTCCTAATTTTTTGTGTTCTTGATGCATCTGATATCAGGCACTTGTCTTGATTTTTTTTACCCAAAACAAAAACATATTAGCAATCATCAATCAAATGGCGAAGTGCAAGGGTTCTAACTTTGTGTCTTCAGCAGTCAACAGCTTATCACTTCAAAACAAACGTGCTATGGTGCGATTAACTGCGTCTGTAGTGTGACGTAATAGGGATCGAGTTTGCCCTAACCCAGAGATGCTATGTTTTTACTCGAAAGGCAATCTAATGAAACTTGTGCTCTGCATGAGCGTCCTGTACTCCTTTGCAAAAGTTATCTGCTAGACTGCAGTACTTTCGAATGTTTCAAGCACCTGAACACTCATCAGAGTAACCTTCTGTCGAAATGCAGGCCCAACCAATGGAAGTACAGCCTATTTGTGATATTTGTTTCTTACCAGCTTGGTATTGGTTCCAACATCTAATATGCCTTGATATCTCAGTTAATACTTGCAGGATGTCTATGAAATACATAAAAAAACACTATGTTTCGATGGAAGTAAATGTAAATATGTAGATGAAATCGATCAGAACACACCAACTTCATAGTTTTAAGAACCAGGTTTAAAAAATAAGGTTTGTGCCGAGAATAAGTTCACTTCATGATATAAAAGGAATGATGATTGTAATTGAGTATGTGTTTTTCTCACCCCAGAAGTGAAGAATCGAGCCATGAGTCGTCTGCTCACTGCATATTTTCTAATGTAATATAGCCATGGGCGTCGGAAGGGGGGGCTTGGCTCCCACTGGATTTTGAAATGATTAACAAAAAATGTTGTTTTTTCAATTTCGAGGGGTAAAAGACAAACTTCACCACTTTTGGCCCCCCAGGAAAAAATTTGGGAAAATCCCCTACTTTCACAATGGGGTGAACAGGAATGAGGCAATCGATAGCAGGGGTGAACCAAAAAAGTTTAAGAACCACTGTACTGTACTTGTACTATCATGCACCATCTGTGGATGACTGTTGGCAATTTTAAGTACAGGTTAAAGTGAAAGGTCCGACCTAATAGTTGTCTCTCTTGTATTCTTTTTTTACTTTCTGTAGAATCATTAATTTCCAAACTGTTTAGATCGGGCAGGCATGGTAAAATCGTTTTAGATGCATTTATTACAATGCGACTTCTTTATGGGGTTTGGGAAGCATGCTGCCTACCTCGCATACTTACATAGGCCCATAAATGCGTCAGGCGTTTCTTGATTTTGGTAGTTTTTGATGTTGTGTGAATAATATACCACAAGTAATGGTAATGCAGTCTTCCTTAGGTAAAGGAAGCGCCAATTTTAAACACTATTTCATAACTGCAGCTGAAATTTCAGATATCGTGATACAACAACACAATGACAACTGGTCCGTTTCGATCGTAAGTCGAAATTACAGAGGCCCGAAAACAGATACAATGAAAATAACCTTTCCATAACGAAAATTTAAGATGGTTTGTACTTCTGGTGCAATTTACCAAATCAGATAAACATAAGTCTGGAATTGTGTTTGTCATTGGTTAACGTGATTGCTGTTAAAGGTATTCGGAATGCCTTTTTTGAGTTTATAGCAAAATGCTTGTCGTGGAATTATTTGACTTTTTACACACGTAAAACAGTAAATTTTGTGCAGCTCGCAAGCTGCTGATGTTATTGAGGGCCAGTGGTGTAGTTTGAAGGATTGGGAGAAACAAGGTTTTCACATACAGTATTTTCTGGAATTTTCCAGGTGCGGCTATAGCTGTGTTTAAAGTCTTGATGTAACGTCCAAAAACATTGTTATTGAAGCAGAAACAAAAACTTTACCCCCATTCGATTAACAAATGCCATCAGGCAGTTTGAGAATGATCTATTATTCGATAAATAGCTACATCAAGCATTGCATGGCGTAACTGTAGACTTCTGTTGACATTTACAGAAAACAGCGGTTTCTTCCTGTTTGGGTTTATTTGTTGGGTGGTCTGAATGCTTTTCAAAACCTGCCAACGCGATTTGTAAAGAATTCTTAATCATATTCACATTTCTAAATAAAAAAGCAACAACACAACATTCGAATTACAGAAATCAGATCATACTTAAAGTAAACAATAACGAACATAAACTGACAACTAAAGAAATTTTCCAAGACACAAGATTCAGCCACTAACAGCCTCGTTCACATCTTTAAGTATTGTAACATATGTTCTGAAATATTGGTCCTGATAGGTGTTGTGCGCTAGACGTCGCAATTCTTGACGACTGTGGAGAGATCGGATTTTGATCTTCACTTATGCGGGTTGATTGCGAATTCAGGAAAGTGTTCTGTTGTTGGCAAGATTTGTTGGACACCAGGAATCTTTCTGTAGGTTTACGGCCTGCGAATACCAAATACTGATTTAAAAAATGATTTTCACCAGTGGTTCTCCACTTTTTTGATTGCGTTTCACGAGGCTTCTATCGTTGGGCACAAGGGCGTAACGAGGGGGAAAGGTGAGATCAATTACCCGGACGCCGAATCACTGCGGGCGCCGCCGAAAAGTCACAACAGTGTCACAAGCATTTCCTTACAGTACGTTTGCTTCCGAAAGACTCCGCATTTGAACATCGGGGCGCCGAATTTGCTTCTCTCCCCGGGTGCCATCTAACCTCGTTACGCCCCTGGTTGGGCATCATCTGCCTTTGACCCCCATATATTTCTCGGCATTTTTACATTAATTGACGGCATGTTACTTCCCTTAGTTCCCTTCACGACAATGAATCACATATTACAATACGATCACAAAATTCGCACTCATAATAACACATCACAATTTTAGTTTTTATCAGTCCCCATTCTAGCATAGTTACATGGCCGTGATCACATTCAACTACCGTTTCCATTCTTCGCGATCCATGTTTTACATTACTATGCAAGATCAAAGGTGGCATAGCAGGTTCCAACGATTTTTGCCACGCTTCGGTCAGTATCATTGTAAGTACTTCGTCTGCGTTACACATAGACTATGCACTCCACGACCAATCACATCTTCATTTGCAAGGTGTGGTGGAAAAAATGCATCAATTCACTTGTCCTTTTGATAATAATTGTGGGGATGATTCTACTCCCACCCCGTTTTTCAGCGGGAAAGAAGACTGTTAATTTATCTTCATTCTTTACATAATCATGCACGCTTCCTACCCTTGGGTTGAGTAATGCTACTACGTGTTGCGTAATCATGGGCCCGTACCTCGTTGGGTCCAAATTCATGGAGGTAGCGAAGTCACTGCGGCATTATGTACTTGTGCAATTCCCTGGGCTGACGTCTCCAAACCTCCCTTTAACGCGGTGCAACAAATCGGCGTCTTAGTTCGGCTTCTGATATTCTTTCGCTTCCAACGCAGTTTGCCCACCCTAAATCCAGAGGAAAAGTTAGCTACTAAAAAATTTACCCAAATAATCAAATAACGAGATTTTAATTTTAGATACTAATGAAGCTGCTAAATTAATCCGTGCTGAAGCTACTTTCTAATCTCTGCATATAGCAATGGTGGGCAAACTGCGGCTCACGAGCCGCATGCAGCTCGCCGACATGTTTTGAGTGGCTTTTCTAGCTGAATAGCAAGAAAAGGTGAATAGCTATCTCAAATTGATAGCGAGTTGTCGCCTCGTATTTTATGTTTATTTGATATATCAATGCATTTACACGAATTCGTATGGTTTGTTGCCAAGGAGTCTACGCGGTTTGATGTAGCTCATTTTATGCATAACTTGCATTCTTTATCAAACTGTATTTGACACTACAAACTGATTATGCGGCTCGCTGTTGTTTTTGTTTTTTTGCCAATGAATCTTCTGTTGAACAAGTTTGCCCAGTCCTGGCATATAGTTTAGTGGCTAAGGCAGTGATTGGCTGTTATATCTACCTTTTCTCAAAACATTGACCCTTCCAGTGTAACCACATTAACCAGCAGATCATCTACTGATAGGTTAAAAGTTCTCGTATATCACCTGGATAGCTCTAAAACGTATCATAAGTGGTACATTCACTCAGGGATAGATATTAACCGAGGCGAACGAGGCGGTAGCCGGAGGCCCCCTTTGAGCATTTCGCACTTGCTTTTGCACTGTTTTGGTAAAAAAGCTTATGAACCACTCTAGACCCACATTTGATAAGCTTTGAAGCAAGCCGTATGTTTTTCAAAATAAAGCAAAAATTATGTGCAAATGTGCCAAAGGAGACCCTCAACAACTTTAACGCGTAGACAAAGAACAATTTAAAATCAAATGACTTCAAGCAATTTACATTGTGAAATGGATCTTTACACAGAAGCAATTTCCCGGACAAAATGAAAAGTTTAACTTGCCTTCACGGAATAAAGTTTCTGTATAGGATGTGCAAAACATAGGGGCCCTTTCTTGGTACAACATGAACAAATATACGGGTCAGGGGTCTTTTTCAAGACCATATGTTGTACACATGAAACATCACAAAGTTTGCGGTATTTTGGGTCCCTTACAGAAAGTTTGCCTCGGGCCCGTAAATTTTAATGTCCATTCCTGAATCCACTACAAGTTGAAAACAACTATCTATATAGAGTTTAGAATTCCTGCCATGTGCTTTCCAAATCTGTTTAACATTTAGAGCACACTTGTTTTTCAAGAAAGTGCACATAATAGAGCAAGCCAGAAAGCGGAATCGCGAAGTAGCGAAGAGACGTCAGCAGGTTTTAAGTTGTGGCGGAATTTCATTTTCACTTAACATACTACTTTCTGTAGTATCGAGAACTTTATAGATTTCAAATTTATGAAATTGGCAGATGAAGAGCAAATGTTATTGGAGGAGGAGCGGACACAGTGTCAAAAAATAAGGCTTCATCCACCTCCAGCACAACACTATCTAAAAAATACAAATAGATCTCACACCTCTTCGTTTTTCTTGTGCTGGGTTGTTGTGCTTGTTTTCCAAGGGCTTTCCAGAAAGAGAAGTTTGAGAAATCTGAGAATCACTTGAGTAGGAACAGTCTTTGACCTGGCTGCTCGGCAATGAATGTTGTATAAAATTGTGATCAAGTGACCCTGTTGTACTTGATATATATTGACAGCCGTACGTATTGCTCTTCTTGATTCTTGAGCTATTGGCTCCTACAGTCCACACATGATTGTGACTTTTTAAAGAGCATTGTCTGCAAACTGTTGGTCGCAACTCAACTTCTGAGTATTTTTCCGATGTATCACCATTATTCTTTCTCTCACGCAGTTTGGCCACGCAGAAAGATAACAAGCAAGTTAATCCAAAACTGCCGATAAGCAGAGCAACGATCACAGAAGCAGTAAAATCCATAACTTCCAAAAAAGACTAATCAATCGCCAGATCAGGCAATCTGAACACTACCAGCTTTGCAAATACGATGTATGCTTCTAAAATTGAGTGCTGATGCTGGCGTGTGGAGTCTTGTCGCATTAATGGGGAGAAGCAACCATGCTTTTTTAAAATATTTATTCCGATCAAGATTTGCTTTACATAAACAACAAAGGATCGTAGGTCTTTTTTCACAAATAACTCACGGTAAAATATGACTCTATAGCGCTGATGCATGTTTAGGTACGTGTATGGGCGGTGCCGAATCGATGTGATTCGTGGGAAAAGCTGCGGACACACAGATGCTGTTTGTTCCACGTATTTCACAGTGAACGCCTTCCTGCCGCAAGCGCATGACGCTGTTTACCTCAGACTATCAAAACGTTGCACTATGACCGAAACCGCCTTTAGTTGAAAGTGTACAAAGTGGCATCAAAGCAATTCGAATTCTCGTAAGTTTAATCAAACAAAACCTGTTCAGACTGACTTATGTGATGAAAACGCCAGTACCAATCCAAATACTGTACTGTAATTACGAGCAATTCACCTTTCAATTAAAAAATACTGTTTCCTCCATCTAATCGATGACCAATAAGGATTTTGACTTTAAAATGGGGTGGCAAAGTTGAGCCAGAACCAATGTGAAGTGTAAAGGTCATCCTTTCGTAATACCTAAAATTATGTGTGACATGTGATATTCATGTGGAGTGAAAAATATAAGTAGCGGCAGCGCGCTGTTGATTTTCCACTTAGATAAAAACCTGCTTGAGCTCGGTTCGAACGTTGGATAAATTGCTTCTGCAAATTAATTTCCGTGCTTTCCGTTGCATATTGGTTCTAATGGCAGTTGGGAATTTCCTTGATAAGTGTAAAATTGCAGTAAGAAACACAAACTTTTTTTGCACTCAGTTTTTTATAAACTAATTTTTGCAAAGAGATGGTAAAACAACTGTGATTTCATCAGCAGCTATTTTTTCTTTTTTATATGCTGCATGTGACCACTAAACGCTAATGCAGAGATATGCACCAAGTTTGCAGAGCATATTATCATTAAAAATCGTGTTAGTTACATTTACAGCTCGCTGCTAGCCATCTGTAAACATAAAGCGCTAGTTGCTTAATCACGGGGAAGAAGTAATTATAGTCTTTGCCAAGGTGACGCAGTCGAATCAATCAGCAAATTTTCAAATAGGAAATTGCGTTCACGTAACTCTACGCATCCTCAGTCTTGAAATCTGCAAGCAGTGCTTATACCGTATTTAGTCGATTGTAAGCCGCGGCTTACAATGTTTTTTTCAACATTTCGTGCGGCTTACAATCAAGGATGGCTCACAATCGAGAGCGGCTTGCATTTTTTCTTTAGCTTATCCAAAGATTTCATGACGTGCAGTCTTTCTTTGGCTATGTTTTGTTGACCAAACTTTTTTCACAGGAGGGATTATGATGAACAGAACGCAGTTGTAGAGGTGTAAGCATCATTACCAATTACAAGGGTTGCCAATTAAACGCGAAACTTGCTGGCACACGAGAGTATTTCAGAGGCTCAGGTAACTTACGTTCAAGCGCAGCTTACATTAATTTTTCAACACCATTTCGTGCGGTTTACATTCAAGAGCGGCTTACAATTAAGCGCAGCTAACAATGGAATAGATGTGGTATGAGGAATTCTGAAGGATTGAAACAAGGGGAGAGAAAGCAAGCAAACTCAAGATTAAAATGAATAAAGCAGACCACAAGCTTTGATCAACAAACATCATTTCCCCAGAAACCTGCACTCCAGTGAAAAGTGAATGAAAAGCACCTCTCAACTTTGAGTTCAACCATGCCCTGCATCAGCTGAATCCCCGCAGGCTGCTGGAAGGCCACAAATATCTGTAACGAAAATTTCAGCAAACCGAGTGTAGCAACAGCCGGTGCCACTCGCTAGGATAAACTGAGATGCATTGCTGGGATACGTATAGAAAAGAGTGATAAAATTTGCGATGCGCTTGACGAATACTTCGGAAAAACGAAGTATCTTATATAGGCTAAAATTGCAAAAATAAGTCATGATCTTATTGCATAAACTGGTTCGTATTTGATAAAACTGATCTTAGTGGGAAGTAATCACCTTTAAAAATGTGAATGATGTACGTCTATGCGTGGTTTCTTTGAGGTGTTCAAGCAAGGACTATAGATTCAACGCGTTTTCCACTCGTGTTTTATCCCACAACCTACGCGCAAACGACGCCTTCATGAATGCTCGAGGGTGGGCAAGTTTCACTGAGTTGACGTCAGTTTCAGGTGATTTTCTTACGTGATTCAATGACGCCAACAGGTTTCGTACTTTTTTAGTTTAATCCACGTCACCATGCAACAAAATAACCACGGTATAAAGTCCTGAACCTCATGAAAACACAACATATTGCCGAAACAAACCAAAATCAATTGGTTTACTGCCAGTGATTCCGAACTGTTTATAATATTAATGCTTCTCTACATTTTTCAGCCAGCCATTGACCGTTTTTTTTGAAAAACTTCTAAATGGACTACACCTGCTGTACTTTTACTCTCAAGCTGTTCAGTTTTCACACTAAAATACTTAATGAAAAGACAGTGTTCGATTGACAATATAAAATTTATTTCAGTAAACACAACGTTTTAGTGAAGAAGGGTAAACCTTCTTCAAAAGTACACTGTCTATTGAAAGGAATGCTTTCACAGATAAGAATCAGACACTAAATATCTTAACAGAGTATATATTTGTAATTTCAAGTTTTTTGGTTACACGTGGTTTACACATATACAAAAGACCGAAACCGTTTTAGGTAAATCGTATTTGTAATGGGTTCGACGATATTTACCAAGGCTAGATTATCATGAAAGCTTAAGTTCACTTAACCTTGCCTGAATGTGAGTCACCCGGAATCTTAACACAGACAAACTTAATTGCAACTTATTTATTTTTAGCAACGTGAAAAGTAAGGTACTTGATTGTTACAGATCAGTCTTCGGTAAAGTTCAGATGTCAGACTTGTTTTTTAAGCCGAGCTTCATAGTCTGAAAAGATAATACGGTTGGATGTTTTTATCTTTGATGGCAATCATTCAAACCTTATCATCTTCTAGTTATGTTCTGTGAAGGAGAGTTTCACAGTTCTAGGAAAGCACGATACAGTTGTCGTACTCTGAAAAGAACATAATATATGCATACTGTGACATGATTGTTTTGAGAAATGTTATTTCATATTCATTGTCTTTACCTTTAATTGAATTGTCTTCGTTGTTTGATGAGGGAGTGAACAGAGTTCACCTCGTGAAACAAACAGGGTTCAGTTTCACGGAATCGATGAGTCTTCTGAGATGGGGGAGTGAACAGAGTTCACCTGGTGAAATAAACAGGGTTTAGTTTCACGGATTCGATGTTTTTCTGAGGAAAATAAATTGCGGGCATAACGGCGTTACTTTACTATACACCGCGCACATTGTTCTCACCTTTTAGTGATTTTCTTTTAGGGAGAAAAAGAAGAAAATTTTTGGCGATGCACTTTCGGGAAGGGCAAAGATTAATGTATTTTGCTATATGCAGTAGGCTATATGGACGTATTTTGCACTATGCACTAGTTAAAACGTTGAGGTGTTGGTATTAAAATACTGTACCAGAGGATTCGTAACTAGGATCTGCAGAAAATTTAATTCACATATGGAAGAAGTTCAGTAACAATGTACACCACAAAGGTGCATTGTCACTGAACTGTGAATACGTGCAACATAATCTTCGCAGAGTCATGAAAGCACAGCATGGCAAGCAGATTCCTCGAATACCCTACTTCCTTCACATATGAAAGTTGTTAATGTTTTTCACTAGCCGCTGAATTGAGAACTTCCAAGAAAGATGGCAACTATTACGGGTTTCTAGACCATATATAGGGTGTTTCACAATTGTTGAAACAAAGCGATTGGGCACAAATCCAGGATTTTAAATGATACCACAATGATGATTACATTTATTGAAAGGTGAAAAGATAACATTTTATAATCTGCAACTGTTTGTCCTCAAATCAGAAATAACATGTCAAGAAGAGTCCTAGAGTACATGC
>Ga0210059_1006211_pt1 | contig 19193 bp, 10 predicted proteins | sample Ectturendosymbi2_FD_188042 | JGI IMG/M metagenome (GOLD analysis project Ga0210059, IMG submission 188042) | Ecteinascidia turbinata endosymbiont from Florida, USA - Sample 2 (SPAdes) (version 2) | ecosystem: Host-associated > Tunicates > Ascidians > Unclassified | place: Key West, Florida... | reverse complement strand
GAAACACTAGTGCTTTTAAGTGTACTTATTGCAGGATATCAGTTTAATCCATATTCTCCTCTTCTGGCAACTATACATAAAATGCTTTTTAATGTAATGTTCCTAGATATCAAGTTTGTGGAAAAAGCGCGCTTGTTAATCTCTTTTTCATATGATCTTTTTATACATGAGGGTCCTCTGTCAACATGTTTATTTACCTTAGCTTGTACTCCATTAATTTTGCTTAACACTTGCCGCTGAGGTCAGTCATTGTGTCCAAATATCCTCTCATTTTTTTCAATTTTTTGCCAGATTTGCCATATTTTTTATCCATTGTTGCTCATCTGGATCCAGCACCGGAAATCAGCAGGCCAGCAAATGCATTACCAATTTATCTTGAATCAGTAGATTAAAATTTTGCTTATACTTACGTTTAGCCAACAAATTTTATTTTCATCCAATTATTTGTTATACGCTGATGCCTGAGTGCCACAGTGGTGAAGCATACACCTCTATAGTTCCAAGATTGGATTTGATGCCCTCTAGAATCATATCGAAGACTTGAAAAACGGTAGCTGACGCCTATTCAGCTGATGCTCAGCGTTAACGGAAGGGTACAAGGAAAAGCGTCATGAGCTGTGTTGTCGAAGACTTGTTAGCACTGCAACATTAACTCCAAAAATAGCCATTACAGACCCACGTCGCGGGATAATTTGAAAACGTCTCCCGATGGCCGCTTATTACCTTGGCTAGATAAGGCAGTAAGCTGAAACTTTGTTAATATACGCAACAGTAGGACCACAATCAGCTGATATTTTCGGGGGGGACCAAATGTTTGGAATTTGTTGTTTTGCCTAACAACTAAAGACGTTTTTGGCGCTTTCAAAATGTTTTTGAAAATTTCGGAGGGATCAGCAATTGCTCGGTTCCCCCCTGGTTGCTGGCCTGTGCACCAGGCATGTGACGTATTTTGGGCAACAAAGTAATATACAGTAAAAGCTATATTTTTGCTTTGTACTAAAATATGCTGATGCAGCCTGATACATCAAAAACTTATATTTTTACTCAAGAAAATTCATTTTTTCCTAAACAGAGCGACTTTCAAATGCTCAGAGAAGGGCAGCTGATTCTCTGCGCTTCAGTTAATATGGTAACGCTTAGCGTAACTACATCTTTGAAATTGAAAAGTACCCAAAACAAGAAAAAATAGATGTTAGTTGTGTTGTTCGACGCTAGGGTGACCAAGGTCACGGCAATTCGTAACACAGATTGCTTTTAGGAAATCGTAAACTCACTTCACAAGGCACGAATCGGAAGTTGTTGTGTCCATTCTGGTGGTTCTCACACTATGTGGTGTTGCCGCGTGTCAAATGTTCCAACACCGGATCGTCCTTACGCCAATTTAACACCTTTACGAAACTAATCCGTCGGATCATAGCAGTTGCATAAAGTCGGCTTCCATTGTAGAATAAGACTAGCAACTGATAACACCAGGAAAGAAACGATATATTTAACTTTTTTTGAGTTTGTGAGGCAGAATTATGTTGAGCGTGTTACTCAGTAATGCTCAGCTTAACTGACTTACAATCAACTAGGCCACTATGGGCACTGGCTGTGATTTATCGACGCTGAAGGATCACAATGTTCTTGGGTGATTTGGCACATCTGTACATAGCGTGTTGCGATATTTTTTAGTTAAGTTTTATTTTGTTCAGCTGTTTATGCTTGCTGCAGTGTTGTGACAGCATGTGTAAGGGCATTTTGTAGAGAATAGCATGGAATTCAACTTATACTCGTGCTGTTACACTATCTCGTATATGACAAATATCGCTAATTGATTTTTGCTATGGATACTGTGTCTGCAAAAAATAAACAAGCAATTTTAATGTGTTAAAATGCATGTCTCCGGAAGCTCATGTTGCACATAAGAAAGGATTGCTTTATTTCGGTTTCACTATTTTTTGCATCTAATATACTGAAAACGGGAAACCAAATAGTTTGCGACATTGATTGCATCAGAACGCATTATAAACAACGCTGTAAAGTAGAAAATATTATCTGCAAGCGTACTGTATATTATGCATCTGAGTTGGATCAAGTTCAATTTGTAATTGAGCGAAATGTAACCATACTGGTTAACTGTAACTGCGACTTTCTTACTGTGGAAATGTAATTGGCTAAACTTTTTAACCTAAATACAATTACCATTTGCTTTCAACAACTTCACGGAGCTCGAACAAACATATAAACAAAACCAGTAAAACACTTGCCATGAAACCTTCGGTAGTTTTGCCGAATCAACGACGAAATGTCCATGATGTGCTGTGCGTGTGCTTTGCATAGTGTGTAAGCCGGAGTTGAATCAATTGCGATTCGCAATCGAGCTGAACGTTATTAGTTACACATTTTCTTGCAACTGTGTTGAGATTTTTTGTTTTTGTGTATAAGTATAATGTAAATGAAAAATTTGAAGGTGTGTTTGTAATTGTAATTAAACTGAAGTCATGTAATTGACTCGACTTTGGTGTGCATTGGACATCACTTTCATCATTTATAAGGCTTGCATTTGTAAACAGCTTTTTTTTAAATAATCTTTCTCTGCAGCACTGGTGCAAATGAAAAACGCATTGAAGAACCTTATGTTTTTTTTAGGACTTTGGTGGTTTCCATCGAATGAAGGTTAGTTGTAGTTATTAAATATTACCTTTATGAAATTTAGTTGTCAAATATTTTTAATGTTTCAAAATCACGCCAGAGCATGCGTGATTGGACATACCTACACCATTTTCAACAATAACATACAATACGGCTTAACTCCAAAAGCAGTGGTAAGGGCAGAAACTGGGCTTTGCTTAGCTTATACTTACAGCAACGGTTCTCTATCTTTACGTCATGGCAGGCCTCTTTTAATTGTCCCGGAACAATTGCGGACTCCGTCACTTTGTCCGTGGTTTTGGACCATTTCATTTATAATTTGGTCACTGATTAATCAGAAATGCAGCAATGTTCACTGTATCAGATGGACATAGAGCACAGCACCTCATATTAAGCTGCAAACATTTACCTTGCACATGCACAAGAAATTTTTTCATATAAGTAGTTTACTGTATATGCGAAAGATGCTTTATTTCAAAGCGATTCAATGTATTGCTAATGAGCTATCTGCTGTTACAACTCACAGTAAGTCAAATTTAAGGTTTTGTTTTTCACTTTATTTCGACACTTTGTGTTATGTTTACTGGCGTATAGAAAAAACAGATTCCCAAAGGTGTGTGAAAGCACACAAAACAGGTACACGTATAATGCTGCCGTATTGGATAAGTTTAAGTAAAAACTGCACTAAATAAAAAAATACTTCGGAAAGCAAATGCGTTTAATACCACTTTCGGTTTGATTGACAAATTCATAATCTGCATAAAATCAACTGCTGGCACTAAGATTGAAGCAAAATATTTAATCTGGTTGAAATAAGCTTGCATGCTAGCTGCTTGATTATATCCATGTACATGGGCATCGGAAAGATTTTTCAGGGGAGTCGATAGTAGATTTTTGAGGGGTGGCCAAAAAAATTTTTCCATGGGGAGCCAAAAGTAGTGAAATTTTATTTTACCCAATCGAAACGAAGAAAACAACTTTTATTGCTAAGATTTTAATAAGAAAATGCAAAATTTCAAAAATCCAGAGGAGCCTCACAAAATCCTTTGGTTTTAAATTGCTTGCATTGCCTTAGTGTTGCTTCATTTTGAATTGAAAATAGATTAAAAGAACAATCCGAAACGTTTCGAAATAATCCATGTACAGTTTTTGTAGCTTTTATATTTTCGACGATCTTTACTTGTGGTTTTCTTATTTCTTAAAACTGAAATTTTCAAGTAGTAAGGAGCCATGAATGGCTCCAGAATGGTTTAGCAGCGAAACAAATTCCTTCTTGTTTCTACCAGCCTCCAACAGGTTCACAATAGAAGACACGAGAAGTGATGGGTTTACTTTGAACCTGGAACCGATAAAGTTTCCGATGCTTTATCATGTTTCTGTTCTGGCACGCCATAACCGAAGTGACGCGAGGACAGTCACCACAGCCGAGCGAACTCTCCCGGTGAGATGCAGCAAGCATAAGATTATGGCCCAACTAAAAATCATGCCGGTCACCGAGATATCTAACCCTTGTGCATCATTTCATAGAACTCCGTACAATCGGTAGCTTACCAAATTCTAGTATGCAAAAGAGGGTGCTGCAGAAGGTGGACCAAAGGAGGCAAAGCTTTTAAAAATGCTGAAAGAACTTCTGAGACAATGTAAAATTTATTGTTGTAGTAAAAATTCTGCAAAGTTTACAATTAGAATAAATAGCAACCTAAAAGTTCAGATTATTGTATCTTGTAAATACAATACTACCAAGTTGTAGAATCGCGTACGCCTGCGACAAATTAACTCATTAAGTTGCAAGCTTTAATGAAAAATATGATTAAGAGCTGGTGTAAATTTTGTTTTTTCAAACATATGTTCCCCGCAGCTTTTTGGTGAATGTTGCTGTAATCTTAGCCTGATCTTAAATTCTTAACCGAGTAAAAACACTTTAGAAAATTGATCTGTTTACAACCTTCCCTCAGGCAACTATTGAAGAGAAAAATAGACAGCAACTGCGCAGTTTTTTAAGTCCGTTGTTTTTCAGTTACTTGAAAGTCATCACAAATTTGATGACATATTTTACAAAATTAATGACACAATTTTTAACAACTTCCTTTTGCATTTGATGTAGGTCACCGACCTGCGCAGCAATATCTTATTCCTAATTAAGATAAAGAAATGCCATAATATCTCACAATTTTGTGAAAGCATTGCAAACCTGACAACAAGAACGGGTGAGTAAAATATTTCATTGCATGATAAATTCTAACCTGAAGCACTAGGAAATAACGGGGATCATGATTTCCTAATCAGGACAAATACAGCGTTTTGCTCAGTTAAAGGCTGAATTGATCTCCTATGAACACTATATTAGTTTGTCCAAAGCTTTGTAATTGGAAACACTGACATCTCCATTGATTTAGAAAAAAGCAATATAGATTTATCTAAAAAGACGACCCCACAATTCCACTGGGCAAGCATACCAATTTCAAAGTGTTTGTCCTTACAAACAAGTTTACGATTTTCACCTACATATTGCGGCTTAAAACATTCTGTGCTTTTTCTAAAAACGTTTTTTCAAATGAACCATTTGCTGTTCATGCAACAAATGAAGGAAATAGTTAATACCCTAAATGAAAACGTTGAATAGGGATGTGACAGCACTGCTGCTGTTCAGGTATATTGGTATTGCTTTGACTCTTCTTTTTTCAAAAACAGAGCTGAAACATCTTTTGTAAAAGGCATTACAGATAAGCAAATGCTTTAATGCATATAAAGTACTAACCTTGAAAGCTGTAGCAGTTTGCTAATGAACATCAACGAGGCTAACGTTTTGAGTTCATCACTAAAATTGTAAGAAAATAAAGTATATTTAAACAAACGTTAATGAACATTTTGACACATAAAGGCAATATTACATTCTTGAGTGGGAATGACTTTGCGTAGATATCAAGAAGCTACCAATGGGTTTGGATACAAAAATACCCCAACGCTTATTTTGGAATGATTATTTTGCAATACTTTTGTGAGGAAGCAAAACCTCAATGCTTTGTAACAAGTTTTGACGAACGCGGTTAACATTGAATAACAAAGCCATCTTTCTGGCTTTTTTGCCTGAAGTGCTGAATGCCCTGATGACCACATTGTTGAGCAAAAGTTCTACAAAATTCTTGTAAATACAGAAAAAATTTTCTGTTAAATTCTCAGCATTGGAAACAATGTAAGCCTTTAAGGTGATGCGCACAAAAGCGGTGGATCCGAGTATTCACAGGCGTTTTCAATTCCAACGGCATGGCGGTTGCAATCGCTATTTCACCACACAAAGATTTGCGGCGATTAGAGCAGAGAAAACCCAATTTTTCTAAACAGCAACTACATCTTAAAAGACGCGCTTCTCTTGTTCTACGGCTTGAGTGTTGTTTTCCACAGTTTAGTTTGCAATGTTATAAGAATGGGCAATGTAGTAATGAAATTCCTGAGTACGTAGCACGTCTACTTTTCTTCTGAACGAGATAAGTTTGCCTTAGTTGTCTCAGTAGCCGTTGCGATGTTCTTATCCAGTTTTAAAACTTTTGCACTGAGGTTTTTCCTATCATCCGAAGCTATACACATCATTTGAAAGCTAAAACCATTGAGCAGCAATGACATTTCTCACCAGTCCACTGCACGCAAACGTATAGCTATAGTGCCATCCAGGTCACACAGATTCGCAGGAACAAATTGAGCTGATTAATATTTTAACTATTGCATCAAGTATATTATGATTGAATCGCTGGACCATTCATACAGCAACGCAGGCTCGTAGCCACTGGGGGCATTCGGGAGTAGTGCCCAGGGGGTAACGTGGTTAGATGGCGCCCGGGGCATGAAGAAAGTTTGGCGCCATCATTTTCGAAACTGAGGTCTTTCGGAAGCAAATGCACTGCATTATAGAAGTACTTGTGACATTGTTGGGACTTTTCGGCGCCCCCGCAGCCATTCGGAGCCCCCCGCAGTGATTTGGCGCTCCCATAGCTGACTCGGCGCCCGCGGAATTGCGTCCTTTTGCCTCCCCTCGTTACGCCCCTGGTAGTGCCCCATCAAATTTATTTTATGCCCCCCAAATTTTTTTGTGCCCAGAAAACTTTTTATTGTATGTAGTTCACAGAAATACAAAAATGATAAAAACAAAAATCTTACCTCTCTAAATATTTATTTTGACTCCTTAAACGTTAAAACCTGGCTACGGTCCTGACTGCAACCCGACTTTAACCGGTCGTTTGCATTTCAGCACCTCAAGGAGCTACCATAGAAGAAGTTTTCACTACTCCTACGTCTGCAACACTATTTCTTGAAGCACTTCCAAGTGCAAGCGAATGGATCGTGGAATACAACAACACGTTAACCGGAGAGTTATCTGTTATTTCTACTCTGTCTCAAGAACCATTCAGAACCCGTTATCTAGTTGTGTGAGTAGAGCCCTGTTGAAACTTTTATGGACATTTCATTTGTAATGTGGCAGTAAAAATGCATTTCTTTCTGTCATTTTAACGTTGCTGCAGCCTGTGTCGCCGAAAATTAGAACTTTTTTGAAGACACTTCTTGTGTTCAAAGAGTTGTGTTTGTAACTTGAAAATAGTGCAAGTCTTCAGTTTTCTTATGACTTGGTCAGGTTGCGATAACTAGGACAGATTTTTTTAAGGACAATCTTAGGTACCTGGTATGGACCTGTAGGGAACCGATTTCTCTGATTCTCGGGACCCGATTTTCTCTGACTCTAGGGACCCGATGATTATTTTCTCTGATTCTAGGGATCCGATTCGGGTCCCTAAAACACTTTAAACTAGTGGTTCTCAAACGTTTCTGCACGTTGACCCCCAATTAAAGTAGACAATGTTCTGTAGACCCCGTGGCCTATCCCAACAGCTCCTAATACAAGAAAAGTATGTGTCAAATAATTTTGAGTACTTTTTACTTGAAATGCATGATAAAATAATACACAGTTCTAAAATATTCTTAGCTGAGATTTGATCAGCCCTCTTAATTTTGTTTGATCTGTTGAAAAATGCCGTGTGCATTCCTTGCCCAATTAACAATAATTTTGAATTGGAGGCTTCATTGCTCCAGTAGACCCCAGCAGTTATTCATTGACCCCCTGGCCATTCAGTGACCTCCATTTGACCCCGTGATTATTTATCCACCCCTTGGATGGTCCAAATTACCCTGGGGGTCGACATCGACCACTTTGAGAACCACTGCCTTAGCAAACCCTGAAGAAAACCCTGCTCTGAACATAATGTTGTTACTTTCGTGTGTTTTTTTTCTATCAAATAGGCTATGATAGGCTGTCCTACCTGTACTCTTATGCTTTCGTCACCGAAGTTTTTATCTCTAAGTATTATTACTTCAACTCATGTAACCTTGCGAGTAAAAACAACATGCCATAGATTTCATGCCAAATATAAACCTGGAAAATACTATTTCATCCGTCCACTGAGATCTTTTTGCACATCATTTCTGCTTCTTAATTTTTTGAAGTATATACTAGAAAACGTTTTAACAAATTTTTTGTATTGCTACTTTTCTTCAATAACTTTGAAACACCCAAAACTACGATGTCCTCGTTGAAACTAAATCACAAAGTTTTAATAATTCTACGCATAACCTGTAGCTAGTTACTTTCTTTATGCTAAGCTATGGATACGGTTACCATATTAGAAGTGGTTGCAAATCCCAGGTGTAAACATACGTGATATTTTGTTCACATTGCTACTCAAATGATTTTTACAGCCCAGGTGATTTTGTTTACAACAACTCAGGTGAAGCTGTTTTGAAACAAATCCAGATAATCCTGTTACAAATCAGAAGTTGCTCAATAAGCTGTCAAAAGCATGTCGTGTAATGAACTAGGCGCACGTGTTTCATTCAGTCCGAACATCGTCGTCTCGATTTGCTTGCATGCTAGGTTCTGGCGCCAGGACGGAACTGGCAATTACGAATCGGTGTGGGAAACTACTTGACATAAAGTTGGCCATATCAGAATAACTCAATCAGTATAGTTGCCAAATCTAGTTGTGTGGAAAGTTCGCTGGGTTTTGCTAGAACAACATGCAGGTGGGATAAAAGTAAGCATAAAAGATTTCTGCATAATTGAATCGTTGCGCGTAATCGAATCTGCACAATTGAATCATTTCTCTTAGGTAAGGAAATATGTCAAACAATCTTCAGTTTTACGAAGTAAAGCTGTAGCAACACTGTCTGATAAAATGTTCTTATCCTTACGTTTTTGTCAAACGTTTTCAAAAAAGGTCCAAATGTCTATTCACTTCACGCAGAAGTCTGTTTATCATAACATAATTTTCTTGGAAGGTGCCTTTCATCACAACTTGTTAAAAAAAAGCTAATAATACCGCCCTACAATCTGAAATGAACAATTTATTCAAGAGCATTGTGGACCAACTAAATGCCACTCTTACGGCGTTTACTAGACATACTTGTGATGAGCTTACCGCCTTAAAAATGCAAATCAGCAATATGGTTCGAAGCACTGTATTATCAACTTACTTATGAAGCTAGGATGCTCACCAAGATCATAGCCCAAGCGAATGATGTATGCTGGGAGCTGGGTGAGCGTAGCAACCGCGCGTTGTTGATTTTATCTTTTTCTTTGTCGTAATCAGTGCCGTGAGTCAGTGGAGCCTATGAGTACTCTTGTTTAAGTTACCAGCATGAATAAGCCTGCTGTGGTACCTCACTTCCCCATTTCTCAAAGCATGAATCGTGATGTTGTGCATCGAATAGGTTTAAGTAAAACTCAGTGCGCATAAAAACATGTGACGGTTGAAATTTATTCCATTGTGACTTGCATCATTTCAATCTTTTTCAAAAACACGGGTTCTTCACCTAATTCTGTACTTAAGGTAAAGTTTGTCCTTGCTCCGAACAACAATGCGATAAATTTTCTATCTGAACACAAACAGTTCATTCAAACAGGTGACCTGTTAATCAACTTGCAATTTGGCGAGAACGAGACATTTTGGATAAGCAGGTTCCTGAAAACGAAATCGGTTAATGACAGCTGTGGGCAATTTTAACTGGTCAACTTGGAATTTGTCCAATCGAATCCAAAACATTTTTCACCGTTTTTGTCTGTGATGGTGCTACCTAGAAGTGTTGTAGTTGCCTGATAAAAATAGCCATTTGGTTTATATCACGTGCACTGAAAATAATTTTTTCAAAATATTGACTGGCTTAAAGTACGTTCCCTAAAATATTTAATTTTGTTGGAAGTTACACATGGATGAACGTGAATTTTCCTGAAGATCACGCAAAATCTGAAGACAATGCACATTGAAGTGCTTGCAAGTTCTGCGCAAATTTTTCTTCTTCACGAAAGGTGTTTTTTTACCAGAATAAATGGCCTTCAACCAAATACTGCCTACAGGGCGAGAGCAAGGATATCTCAAGTGCTGGGAAGAATCAATTACACAGCATCACAAAGTCGATATGGAAAGGAGGCCAGTTTTATGACAGGTTTAAATATAATAAGCGTAATGTAACAGATGATTTAGATATAGATGGTGTCGTGCTCATACCGTTCACACCGATTTACTATTTATGGGATACATTCAGCAATAATGACAAATCTAAATGAATTATTAGCCAATTTAATGACGGAAAAAAGGATTTGGCGCATTTTTGAAATGCCCTACGTCTTTCAGGATGTGTCACGCAAGGGCATGCAAAAGTTAGGAATTATGCGTAAAACGTTTGTAGGCTATATCAACTTTCTTAGGAAACAAATTAGTCAATAAATAGCATCAGAAAAATGAATGTTGCTTTTGCGTTCATTGGAACAATTTTTAGCATCTAGTCGAGACTTCCTTGTAAATTTTATGCAAGTATGCATGACTTTCAAGTGGGTTTAGGTTTTTAAAAAGATCTGATTAACTGCTATTGCATTGAAAAATCTGTTGATGTTTGTTTTACATATTGAAATCATTGAATAGAAAGAATTTCATAACTTTAAAACCTCTCAGCATTGCAAGAACTAGCAGTATTAAAATTAGATTGCTTATAATCTAGCTAGTTTTTATAAACAGTAAGATGGTATTAGACCGAAGTTCTTGAATTCTGAGGCCCAAGTTTTGTATTTTTCAGAAAAGGTGTCAGTCTTTGGAAGAGTTATTCTTCAAAACATACGATACACTTCTGACTCCATGCTTTCTCAATCCGTGGAAAAAAAGTTGATGGGCTCCTACTTGTTGAATCGCAGAATCAAGGCGGTGCATGTTCTTGAATTGGAAAGTGATCATGGTCTAACCTTGTGTCATTACGAGTTGGTCCTTGATGACCAGCGAATACCACCAATGATGGACGACTTGACGCTGGTAGACAAAAATGCATACGCCAACTCATCAGTGATATACAACGGTAAGCGTTAGGGGATTTTGAAAGAGGTCATATTTGCACATGATGATGTCAACAAAGAAATGGTATTCGTTTCGAACTTTCGTGCAAAAAATCAGCCTGAAATCCTTAGCACACCCTGATATTTAGTCAAAAAACTTCGACATTAAATATTTTAGATGGAGTGCCATGTTACTAGTAGAGCACACAGTGACAGTGTTACTCATATAGGTTTCAATTCTGAACAAAATATTGTGTCCACCTTGCAGTAGCAAGACCCTTTTGTATTTTCTGCTTTAGTCCTATCTTCCTGACGCACTCAAGTGCAACAAAATGTTTTTGATGTTTCGTTAAATAAATCTGTTTATGTGCGAAAAGCCAAACGCTGCGTTTTCCAAAAAGTGGCGGATACTGAGGACATTTGTGTTTACGTTTTTAATCTAGTTATATCTTGGTGTATGTTCAAAGTTTCCGAATGTCAAAAACAAAGCTAAGGCAATATACTTGACCCTGGTAGGCAAAGGTCTTTCGCCAACCCTTTGTGATTCAAACATGTTAGAATGCAATCGTCAATTTGCTAAACCTGGAGTTTCTGATGTTTTTATATTTTCATCAACATGAAATTAATTTATGTTCTGTGATAATGCTGTTGGTCTTCTTGCTGCATTCGTGTTGCTTCATGATTTGAGTCACAAAAAAACATGAATAAACCATACCATACTCATCCGTCGATAGAAAGCTTACATGTTAACCCAACTCTTCCACCAAGGCGAATCAATCTACACTAAAGCCGCTCAGTCAAACCATATTTCTATCGTTGTGAGCTTATTGAAAAAGGCAGTAAATACCTCAAAATTTAGCGCATATTCAAAAAATGTAGATTGAGCTATATGTCCCAATCTGTAAGAAACTGGATTATATACACGCTACTTGTTTCCATTAATTGACAAAATGACAAGACTGTTAGCAACCACTTTCATTTAGCCTGTACTGCAAAAAGCTTCAAGCTCTTGCTGTTTATCAAAGTTTGTTTTTCTCCATACCAGCCGCCGGCCCGAAAGCATACTGGTTGATGAAGAAAGAAAGAGGTAGTGTTGATCTCTTTGCGGATCCTGAGGAAGATGGAGTTTGCTTCATTGCGACTGACCGACGTTTATGGACGCTACATGCGAGAACACGAAACTCTATTTCTTTTCCACTACCAAGGGGAGCAGACAGATTAGCAGCAAGCCTTCAAAGCATAGAACTGTTACCAACAGGTTGGTATCAGTAGAAATTAGGGGGCCACTGGCCAGATAATAAACCACTTCAGTTTTGGTAGCATGAAAAACTAAGATATGGTTTGTGAAAAACCTTTCACGATTTTTGTTATTTTGTGAGCTAATCAATCGTACAATCACCGCTGTGCTTTTTTCCGCCTATGCAGACAAAATATACTAGGTAATATTAGTTGCCAAATCTGAACATTCGGAAAAAATTGTATGTGTAGCCAGTGGCGAACACAGAAAATTTTCGTGGGGGGGTTCATTCAGTGGCATATGGTGGTCAATTGTATTTGGTGCGCGCTGTTTGTGACGCCGCAATTTGACGTCATATGCATGTTTCCAAACCAACGCTTTCGCGAAATTTGTTGACACAATATGCATATTCTTCTACACGTACTCCCCTTAATTCATGTGTCATTGCACTGAATATAAACTATCACCGCTCCAGTTTACGATATCGGAGGAAAATAAACTCAACGCTACGACACAGCAGTTTATAACTGCAAAAATATCACGCTGCGCGTTAAAACAGGGGAGTAAACTCATCGCTGCGTCAGCGCAACTTATAACTGCAAAATCAAGCTGCGCTAATGTCTTGTCGAATACGAGCAGTGGAGCACAGAAAGTGTGCGGCTTGACTGTCTGACGCACACTACGGTTTGCAAGATTGAATTTTGCTAAACTACACAAGAATCGAGAATGAGCATGAAGTACGCAAGAAAACTTTCGATGTTTTGTTATGTATAGAAGTCCAGCAAATTTTTAGTTTTCCTTTTCCTTGCTGAGACGTTATCAAATGCCTGAATGCTTCTATGTTAACAACTGCTGTTTTTGACCTCGTGCAAAAGTTTTATCATGCTACAGAAACTGGTAATGTAGCCAATGCGGTCAGCACCTGCGCTGCTCAGCCATAGCAGACAAAATAAAGACAAGTGTTTCGGATAAAGTGAACTATCGCGGAACACAATCTTAAACATGCGTAGTGGACGAAAGGTCTGCAAAAAGCGGTGGGATGTTTCTGGATGCAGACGATAACCCAGATTCCGACCAAAACCTAATTATTACTTTCTGGCCCATTTACAATATTCCTTGAATTTTGCATGCAAATTCATTCCGTGGTATTTGCATTAAGTCAACAAATTAACAAGCAAAAAGTATGCGAAAACATTTAATCTCCTTTGCGTTTGGTAATAAAGTTTTTGTAAAATATCAAGCTCAAGGATTTTTTTAGCCCCAACACCCCCCACTTGCGTACGCCCTTGTGTACAGCGTTGCAGCTCGTACCATATCTTACACCTTACACGTAGCGAAAATTACCACCATTTCACCTTACTTCTGGTATATTAACCCTTTTCATTCCACCAAGTATTTTACTTTAATTGGGCCAGGTTTGTGGTACCTTTTTCCCTTGTTCTTTCTCCTCGCCTTAACGGTTACTTTGTGCTGTGCTGTCAACAACATTCTCTATTATACCTGGTTATTTTGAAGAAACTAAACTCAAAATGTCAGATGCAGCGTGATCTGTAATTTACAGTAACGAAACGTTTCCATCCAAACCAGGGACGGATTCAGGGAGCGCGGGGCCCTAGGCCATCTTAGTTTTTGGAGCCCCATGCTGGTGTGGCTATTTGGTCGCTTGTCTTAAAAACGTGAAAGTATGCCCCTCTTACGTGTATTATCCTCTCAAAATTTTATCTTTTGTGGTACCGACTTTGGTTCCACGATTGCCTTAAATCTTCAACAGAAATTAAAGCCTTTGCTACATTCCTCTCTACAACAGTGGCAATGCGATCTTTTCTTGGAAATTATAGCTTTTTGCTTGTAGTACAGAAGTTTTCTTCCTTAAATTTCAGTGATTTCTAGCTTTTTTTGCAGGTTTATTTTTCGGATATATACATTTTCCTGCGGGATCATGTTGCCGCCCTCGAAACTATCGTCTGCTTGTCGATCTGATTAGCTGTACGTAAACTCCTTTGTTGTAGTAACCACATAGCCTATTATATCGAACAAACAAGCACAATCCATTCAGTGGACACAGGCTTTCCAAGCAATGCAAAATATAGTTTTTTAATCCTCTATGCTATAGGCTGATGGTGAACAGCACGCAGACATGTTTTGCACAACAATGTATTTTCGCAACACCCTCAGCTAACCATATGAAGTGTAGACACGTTTTTTCAAGTAAAACTCACGAGAAACTGTTTTAGCTGATTTAGCTAACGTTTAGAGCTTCAAGCAAGCTCTGTATACTGGCAATCTAGTTGGATACAAGGAAAGTAGGATCAGCTATCCGCATCAAACACGCTACAAATTTTCCTACTAAGGCTCATATATTCCAGAAACAGTGTATTTGACAAATGGCTTGCTGCCACTGTGCTGCAATGACTAGGGATCTAGTAAATCAGAAGCGACTAAATGATTTACTGCTACAACTTTGACAACTGAAACCTATCACTGATAAATTAAATAACGAAATTTTATAAAGCTCTACCTTTGCTATAACACACTAGCCTGTACAAAACAACAAGGTGTACTGTAAGACAGGGGGTAGCCAAGGGGGACACGTGGGCCATTGTAGCAAAATGACGTCACTTTATGAATATTTTTTTAAATTCATGACCAAAGCGAGGTATCCGTGTTTTTATCACTCCAATCAAAATGTCTGGCTACACCATTGCTCTAAGCCTTTCTGTAAGGCACATTTGAAACCGTTACCACAGGTAGCACTCACCAGCACAAGCAACGTATCCATGAAGAAGAGGGCAAATATATAATTATCTGCATCAACCGACACCAAATATTTGCCACCAACGTATGCAACAGTGACAGTCTATCACAAAGTTTTTTTTCATGCCTTCCAGCAAGAGAAGTTATCAATAAGTTTTTCGCAATTTAGGATGGCCGTCACATCAGATTTTAATGCAAGAGCGGCAGACACTGCAGAACTCCGATGAAAAGCAAGATTGTCATTCTTGTATTGCATAACAAACAATATTATCGTGTTGTTACTGTATTGATAAGAGTCTTGATGTTTGCATTTTCGCTCGTTTCAAAGTAAATGTGAAGTTAAGCCTCTGCGCACTTTCCCAAATTTTAAGTTAGTAATGAGTCATTATAGGAAGGAGTTGCGCGGGGTCCCAAAAAGCGCAGGGCCCTAGGCCATGGCCTATTTGGCCTATGCGTAAATCCGTCACTGATCCAAATGCCTCAGTTTTGTAAAATTTTCCGTGTTTTTAACAGACATGGTAACAGTCTGCGGCGTTGTGGATGTAGGTCCATCCAAATTGTAGGTCCATCCGAGACAGGGGGTCTGTGGCGGACGGTTTTGTGGTAGCTGCAGTGCGCTAAGTTTTTATGACACTATTTTACTCTTCGTTAAAGATATACCTCGACTCTCTCATCTTTTCTTTAACACGACATCCCTGGTAACAGTGCCTCATATGCAGTTTAAAAAGCCAGAAGGTTCTGATATAGAAAAGCGAACGCTGCGCATTTTCCCTACCAATTTAAAATACTTGATTGCAAATCAGGCCCGTAGCCACGGGGCATTCGGGGGCAATGACCCCCAATTTTTTGACCCCCAACTTTTGTGCCCAGAAAAATTTGTTTTAAAAACATTTAATAAAAACAAAAATCTTTCCCCTTAATTGTGTTGTATTTTTCTCCCTCAAACCATAAAACCTTGCTACGGGCTTGGTGGAAGGTGGAAACCAGATGGCTAGATGCCGTTGAATGGTTGAGATCTATAGTATACTCAAGATGTCGCTGTGATGATACCGATAATACTGCGCCAAGCGATATAGAGACTAGTAACAGGAATATAGAATTCAATGACGCAATGAATGTGATTATGCTGTGTATAGAAATGTGCCTAAGAGTTTGTGGAGAACAAAAAAAATTGGGTGGGTGGTTTCCCAGAATGCTCTCCGTCGCAACGGGCCCGAATGTGATTATATTCAAAGTATGAACAGTGGCGTAACCAAAGGTTTAATTCAGGTCGGGAACTTAGCTGAAAGGGGTCCACTAGCCAACACTTAGAAACGAACTTGAGAAATGATGGTGAACCGGATGTTGATGGTTATACTAAAACATTAAATCACTGGAAAATACTTAGTAAAATGCAACAAAACAACCTACTGAAACCCAAAAGAATACAAAAACCGAAATACAGTAGAATTCGCCGTTAACGACTTTGGCTATAACGTCAGTTTGTCTATAACAGCTATGTCCAACCCGCGGCCCGTGGGCCGTATGTGGCACAGTCGAAGGTTTTGTGCGGCCCAGAGGTTTTCGCTGTAGTTAAAAGTATCGTATGTAACTATGTAGGCCTACTGACAACCTGTCCTTATTTTGACAATCTTGAGTTTGACCTTTTTGATGCAGGTGGCCTTCAGTGCCACTTTATCACGTCTGTAACCATTGCAGTTAGGATTCGAACGCTTTCAGTACATTAGCTTAACGTAAGCTAAAGTTATTTTGCTAAGATCAAAGTAAGCAATTCCCTGTGCGGCCATTATTAATATGTCATTCAATGTGCGGCCCTGGTTAAGATAGTGACATAATTTTTGGCTCAATAAGCCATTTGGGTTGGACATAGCTGGTTTATAACAACCGTTTTTCTCTGGTCCCTTGAAGTGACGTTATAGGGCAATTCTACTACTGTATATGCCAAGTAGTGGCCGGTTTTTCGTTTGACTTGCCAGGGAGGCGAGTCGCCCCTCTGCCCCCGTCAGTTACGCCATTGAGTATTAATCAACACCAGCCACAAATGTTCATCTATCTAAAATAAACGGTATATTCTTTCTCATACAACAAAGTCCAACTTCACGGCTAAAATGTTTGGTGTGCAATCTCACAAAAACAAGGCAGGCGTAACCTACTCGTCCGGTACGGCCATGGCCGAACCTGTTTTCTGACTCAACAATACGTTTTGCTTTTAAGAAACGTGACCACACAACTGCTGCTAAAAATTGTAAAGCCCAAAATATCTACTTTTTGCTGTACTCCACCAATTCACTGCCCACTGCAGTTGTATCTAGCGTTCATGCATGGATGTTGAATACTGAATTAGAAATAGGGTTGGAAACCTACAAAATAAGACCTTTCGGAGGTTGAACTCGAAGTAGGCTAATGCTCCCACTTCTGACACCACGCTGTAGATGTTTGCAACGAGTTGGCTACTAATTTCACTATTCACGATGCCATAAAAATTTTGTCGAAACTGTCAATCTCTGAGAGGGAGAGTATTGCATCTTCCTGTGTTTGGAAAGTTTGGGGTCTACTTTTGGTTTTGCCTGCCGCGAATGCCACATTGGAGAGGCCTTTTTCAGCAACAGAGCCCGTAAAAACTTATTTGCGTACAACCAGGGCATACGAGAGGGACTAAGATGTCAGTGCTGTATCAGCCCAACTTTGGGCTCCCCCAAAATTCTTATAGGGTCCCCCTAATGGCGATTTATAAAAAAAGTTATGTTATGCTGCATCTTGAGGTAAAATGACCTTCAAAACAAAATATCCTAATTCCAGACACAATTTTGGCAGAACCTGGCAGGTAGCCAGGTTTTAAGGTTTGGGGGAGCAAAATGCATTTTTAGAGGGAAAGATTTTTATTTTTGTCATATGTTTAAAACAAATTTTTCTGAACACAACAAAATTTGGGGGGATACAAAAAAGATTTGGGGATAACTGCCCCGGAATGCTCCACCGTGTCTGTGGGCCTGGGCAGAACCTTCGCCAGAAAGTCTTCCATTGGGGTCCTTCGTGTTTGTGAAGGGGACTAGACATTCTGAAAATTTATTTTTAATTCACAACATGAACAGCATTTGCAGATTTTGCTAACTAATTATAAATATTTTCCCGCAAATACGCATAATGGGCTCGTAGTTTCCAACTAAAATTTTTTGAATGAGCGTAACAAAAGGAATTGGGTCGTAAATCATTGTCATTTAATTGACGGTGATTATTTAGAAATGTCGTAATGAAATGCGAATGTAAAAAAAAATTTGCAGGAAAGCAGAATCAATCCTATCGTTCAGTTATCAAAACATTATTACGGAAAGAGCAAACATGAGGCCGGTCAAAGCATGTGCTTCGCGATGAACGTTTTCTTTCATTATTGCAAATTGATAAACTTTACCATGTTAAGTGAAATATATACGCTTATAAAGCGTGCGCATTGAGTTTTTTACTGGCCGAAATACGCATGCATAAACCTTGCTGATGTCTGGACTGTTAATCTCCTAGTGCACGGCACATGTTTAGATAAATAACATTTTGTATCCCAATTCGCCTATGAATGTTAACAAATAAAGACTATGGTCTACGTGGACGTAACGGTTCAATGCAGTAACTGTACTACTCTGTTTTGGGACAACCCCAAAAATAGACTCTTCTAACTAAACAATTAACTCCATCTAGCTGTCTGAACATCAGGCTGCGCAAATGTGAAACTTTGGTCGTAAGCACCAAAGGTATCTTGCTGCTATGCAGTACAAAATAAGAGAAGACTACCTGGGCTAGACACAGTGCATTTTTTTACAACAATCCCTGTACAAAATACGTTGATCAAATGGAAGTCTGACTTCTGGACGTATAAAACTAAGCATGTATGCAGGGCCGGATAAATAAACGCGAGGCCCATAACCACCTTGGGAGACCAGACGTGTGGCGAAGAGTTTTCTGAGAGGGGCCCACATTTTTTAAACTCTGTCCAATATTTTTAAACTACAGGGTGTCCATAAAGTCCTGCACACATTTCAAAATGTAATTGCGAAGTAACTAAAGTAGATAAAATCATAGTTTTTTGCAAAGTGAAGTTTGTTTCTTAAAGTTTAAAATTATTGACTTTCCCGGATACATGAAAAGTCGCTTCGTCGGAAAAAACTACACTGTTAAGGTAGTCATTGTCATCTTCAATGCGCTGAAGCATTTCTT
>Ga0210059_1006210_pt1 | contig 19194 bp, 11 predicted proteins | sample Ectturendosymbi2_FD_188042 | JGI IMG/M metagenome (GOLD analysis project Ga0210059, IMG submission 188042) | Ecteinascidia turbinata endosymbiont from Florida, USA - Sample 2 (SPAdes) (version 2) | ecosystem: Host-associated > Tunicates > Ascidians > Unclassified | place: Key West, Florida... | reverse complement strand
CATGTGAACTACATTGGTAACAGTTACTACTTGCCTTCAGACAAGGGGTACGAGAGAATTTTATGAAAGCTCAGTGGGTACGAGTGCGTAGAAAGGTTAAGAACCACTGCTTTAGGGGCTGCAAAGATTTCAATGAAACGATATATTTCATTTGTCTTTTCTGTCTTAACACTTACGTTCAAATTGCAAAATCTGGTCATCGCAGTGAATCTGCTTTCGGAGCAGGTTGTTTGTTGCGTATACCGTAATTTACTACGTGCGATTTATAGCATCCGAGTTACCGATTCAAATATCACGATATGTTGGAAATTATGATTGGTAATGTAAGCATCCGAAGTGGCAAATTGAATAAAAGGCAATGTCTTTCCTTAGTCAGACAGCCGTTGTACAATTTAATCTGTTAGTTCCATCAAGTATACTGCTTGTGCTACATGACGATATTTGGTCGTTCTTACTCTCTAAAACAAGTGTAGTCTTTGATACCAGGAGTTTATTATTGTGAAGATGCAGCCAACAGTAAGGTAGAAATATTCCCTACCTGCAATAGGATGATGATACTTTCAATTCTATTCTACCATAGGCAAAAAACGCAAGTAGTCTGGAGAGCATTTGAAATTTGGTTTTACCTCCGTAGCCAGCCAGCAATGGAATGGAGATGGCACAGTGTGTTTTTTGCAACGCTGTTCTCAGCGCTGAGTCTACGAAGCCTTCGTAGTTTATTCAGCGTTCAAAGACAAAGTATTTTAGTCACGCCACAAAATCTTTGGAATTCCAACGCTATGAAGCGAGTTTGAAACATCAGAGGCTTGCTCTTGGCGGAAGTGTCCACCAAGAAACTATTGCCCTAACACCAGCATTATAAGAAGTCGCACTTGAAATTGCCTAGCAAAGAAAACCTCTCACGATTGCAGAAACACGAGTGAAATTATGTTTGTTGAAATCAGTAAAACTATTTCTTGGAGAAACTAGTGAGACAAAAATGTAGCGAATATCTCTTTCCAAGGATACTACTCAGAGGTGCATTTCAGATATATCGGTCGTTGTGCAAGACCAGGTAGTAAATGAAATGGAAGCATTTCGAAGTATCCTTTTGTAGTACATGAGTCAATAGATGTTACTTCATATACTGAGTAGCTTGTTTTCGTGAGATATATTCATGCAGGAGACTTTAAAGAGGAGTTACTGTTTTGTGAGGAACTGCAAACTACAAGTGCAAATGTTTTGGAGAACACAAGAACTATTTTCGATTCTGCAGAGTTGCAGTGAAAATTGTCTGCGAGGTTTATGCTGATGAAGCTCCTGCAATGATGAGATCCCGTCACAGGCGTAGTCAGCGGGGGGGCTGAGGGGCCATGCCCCCTCAAATTTTCAGAACATATAGTCATTTTGTGCTTTGAGAGGCGGTATTCCAAACAAAATAGTCTCATTTGCCTGATATCAAGCATTTGGTCCCAAAAAAAATGTTTGGCCCCCCAAAAATTTTGGGCTGGCTACGCTACTGGATCCCGTTCAGGCTTAAAATTTTTAGAACTTGCTTCTGAAGCAAAAGGAACACAGTGTCACTCCCAGACATGCGCTTACTGGTAGAACTTTACCATCTCCCTGAAAAATGTGCTGGATTCCACGCTACAAATTTTCATTTACATCAAACCTGGAAACCTTAACACCCGACTATTTAAAGAACTGCAAAGACATGATTTTGACACACGAAACTCTTCTATTCCACACGTCCGTACGCTGGTTTTTGAAAGGAAACGTTCTAAATCACGTTTCTGAGATGAAGGTCGACTAATTATCAGAACTGAAATCAAACCAGTTCTTGCCTTACTTTAGTGACGAATTTTGGACGATGATGGTGTGAGATTAGCATTGTGCAACCTTCAACCACGAATTTCGATGTTGACAATACGGTTGCCAAGTCAACCGTCACATTGACCATGTTTGTGAAATTCTCTTGCCGTTTGAAATTAAATGTTATGAAACGCATTTTTGGGGTAATCATAATGGTTATAATGTCATATGTATTGAAAAAGTAACAGGCGGTGGTCGCTGGTTGTGTCAAAATACGAAAGGGATCACGAACCGAAAAAGGTTGAGACACACTGTGGTGTAGAGCAGGCCTGCACAACTCAGAAAGCTCGAAGGGCCAAATTGATCAACATAAACTCGCCGCGGGCTGCAAATGTCTATTTCGTCGTAGTGTGGAAGAAATTCTGAAAGGACAAGTAATTATCCGAAGTCGGGCTTTTGCAACATTTTCTGCAACTGAGTTCTCGCGGGCCGGAAGAAAAGATCTCGCGGGCCGCATGTGGCCCGCGGGCCGTATGTTGTGCAGGCCTGCTCTAAACTGATCTCTACAAGAAAGAACACACTCATTGGAAGACGTCAGATCTGAATCACAGTCAATCTTTGAGTTACGACACGTGGTTCGTCGTCTTTAGCTTGATAGTCACTTTCAGCAGTTTTTCTTACCCAATTCCAAAAACTTGTTAAATTTTCCTCTTAAATGAAGTAAAATTCTTTTGGTGACAGTAACATTTTAACAGCGATATTCAATGATACGCTTGCACTTTGCAGTAACTTAGCTGAAGTATAAAAACGAGATAGAAAGCCATCCCAAAGTTCAGTAAAAAAGCCATTTTCTTATTTTCCAAGCATGTTGCTAATGCCTGCAGCCTTGGCCTTCGTTTCAGTTAATGTGCTTTCTCTTGTTGCACACAGTCTGTACCTTGCAGTAAAAATTTGGCAATGCCAGCTTTCATGTCTGGGGCCCCTTGACTGCAGGGGCACTGAGGCCTGTGCCTCACGGGCCTCATAGCTAATATGGTACTGTAGATACAGTGTATCTTGGCTGTCATAGTCCACAGATATCTTCACGAAGTTCAGTGAAGTTAATTTGCAATTGCAGGGGAATCGGTGTTAACCTCATTAAAGCGAAATCAGCAATCTACACCTTCCTTGTCCAAGTTTAATGCTGTTCAAACGAAATCGAGCCCTTCATGAACTCTTAACAGTTTCTGACTGCTAAATGAGTTAATTTACTAAATTAAGTTTTAATTAAGTTTTATAGTAAAATGCATCTTTGTGGAACATGGAAGTTTGAGAACCACTTCCCTAGACTATAACCTAGTTTTTTTTATCAGAAAACCAGACCTCATGTAGAAACTAATTCCTATTGGCCAAGTTTTGAGAAAGCAAAATTTGTAATCTGCCATAAAATAGCCATTGTGTTTGCTGGCAGGCCATATGAGAGGCACACAATCACGTTTCTCATCAATGTTTCATACACAAAATGATTGTTTTTGATTTTTACAGCCTTGCTGTGGTTTTCTTCTGTATGTAAATATCTTAAATTACAGTTGAAAGGTTTCCTGGTGCTTTTTGAGGGGGAATAGGACTTTTTATTTATGATTTTCAACTTCACTGAGATATGACATGCTCTTCTTCCTTTGATTTGGTATACTATATCATTTGGTTGTGAAAACAACAAAAGTTTATAATTTGAGGTTCTTTTTGTGATAATCGTAACCAGCACCTAATGATTTTACAGAATAGACGGTATTGAAAAATTAAAAATGAGTTTTTACTCTGTATTGTTGCATAATATTTCATTTGTTGCTTACAAATACCAAAACCTTTAATAAGTGGATATTTATGCAAGTACTAAAATTTCTATGAGTTTTGGTATGTTTGCAACTGCTGCAGAACAAAATGTTGTTCAATAGCATGGATGTGTGTACCTGCCTAGTAAATGGATAGATTACCAATGTATATACGCTGTTTTTTTAAAATTACCAGAGTTGTTTAAAAAGGAAAGTGTCTCATCATTTTGTGCGTACAGTTATGTTTTCACTTATAAAACATTCCCAATTAGATGGTATAGTTGGTAAGTTTTACGGGAACGTGAGCCAGTGGTTTGTTTACCTAACTGTTAATGTATTTGTTCTATTGTTCTGCCCAACAGTGTTGACCAATACAAACTGATTTCGTGATGACAGGCTATCAAAACCTTGTTACTACCAATTTGTACAAAAATGTTGACACCAAACATCTTGCCTGATTATTGTGTAGCATATCCATATTGTATTTGCCATCGTTTCTGATACAATCAGCAAAATGTAATACAAATACACCTTGGCTGTGTCTAATATAATAGAAATAAACAACATAAAATCTGCATTGATTAACAGAGCAAATAATAAATGTACCTAAGCCAAGACCCTTTTTATCTGCAAGACTGCAACTTAGGGTTTGTGATAACACAATCATCAAGCATTACATTTGTAGAAAAAAGCGAATAATGAAAACAAAGCAGCTTTTTAGTTAGTGATGTTACTGCAAGCTTACCAGTTTTAACTATTTGCTAGGAAGTTACAACCTCATGGTGGAATGCTGTGTAGGCATGAAGTTATCGGCTACATTTTAATGAGAGTCCTAAGTTCGTTTATTTCTTGGAAAACCATAAAGATAAATGAGGGTTTTAGAGATGCTTGCTTTGTCTATCAGTTTATGTCATGTTTATTTTAAAATGGAATTGTAAACAAAGGAGCTCCTCAACTTGCACAACAGAATTGCAATCCACATAAGCTATGGCACAATCAGTAGTTTTGTGAGCTTCTCAAGATCAGTTGCTTCAATATATGATATGCCAACTTAAGGCAACATACATTGTGTAAAATTTTAGTAAACAAAAGACTAAATTTTGGCCCAATTTTTGTGTTATTCGTTGCTTGGATTGCTTCATTTTATGGGTAACATATTGCATATACCCAATGTTGTCAAGTCTTTAGTGACACATACTATTTTGATTTGTTAGCAGCCTGTGACCACTTGCAAACATCCATAAACCACGGTGTAGTCGTGTCAGTGTGTTTTTGCAGCTACAGTATGTTAACCCACTGATTGTATTCTGCAGCCTACTGCATTGCTGCTTTGTTTTTACATCACTCTACTCAAGATAGTTTGTTTTGCATATTTATTTTTGCAATGTCATTTTCCTATCATTTGAAAAGTTTTGCAGTCATAGGTGCCCAGTGTGGGCATGTGCATAATTTATGCTTATAATTCTGGCTGGGAGTGTGGCACACCCACTAATTTTCATTTTTTGATTGAGCAGTTCTTTGTTAACAAGTACAAAGACATTCTTAAATATAGTGAAATGTTTTTGAATAGATATGAAATGCAAGACTGGTTAAGTGCAATGCAGCTTAAATCGGTTGCACCATCTCTGCTGTATGTGACTTCACAAAGATGATGTAAACAAGGAACAGTTGCACAGCAAAATCTAGTAGTTCTTGACAAGTAATGATTTAAACAGTGCCACTCCAATTATGTTACTTTGAAACTGTTTGCAGAAAACCAAACTTAAGCTAATTTATTTTCAATTTTCACATATTCTGTTGCACATGCATTTTGCATTTCACTGTCCTACCTGTGGGCAGAGGAATAGAGCATACCTTTAGTGTACTTTGTCACATTAAACATTTTCAATCGACCATGACCAAACATAAGTTGAATTCTTGTTTACTAATTCATTCCACTGCTACAGACTAGCTTAATGTTGAAAGATTGATGTATGTTTGGATTGCTGCTGCAATTTGTATGAAATAAACACTTTTAGGTAGAGTGTTTTCAACTTATCAATATTCCAGTTTAATCTGTTGCAAATATGTTAGAGTTTTGAGAAGTTATGAGCCATCAAATAAATGTGAGTAACCTATAAAGTTGACATTATTGTGAGAGCCACTTTGGGATATTTCAACAGATAATATTTTACCAATTTAAGCAGGTTTGACTTTATCTTATTATGCCATAGATTTCGCACACGTGTATAAATTTCAAACTCTGTGCCTACTTGTGCAGTATTTACATTGGTCCCACATGGATCTTTGTAAAAGATTAGCTTAACCATTGAAAAGTTTTTAATAATTATTTAGAATAATTTATAAAGTATATACAATATATACTGTTTAACCCTTTCAGTCCTGCGTGCGCCACTTTTCTTGTAGAACTTTGCAATCCTATAACTTGCCTGCCGATTGAGCTAGAGAGCTGTTCAAACCCTCTACGGATTCAGCAAGTCTGTTAGTCGAAATCGAAAAAAACAATTTTCATTACAGGTGGGGGTTTTCTGGAGGTGACGTTACAAAGAGGACATGTTTTGGAAAAGTAGGCCACCTTTCGCCGGCCCTGGGCCCCAACCCATTGACCCATTCTTTTGGCTTAAAGTTTTGTTGAAAACTAGGTGAAAATCCGCGTCTATATAGCCCTTGATTGACTTGCTAGCACATCTGTGGCCAAAATTATGGACCAAAAACCCAGTTTTTGTCCTAATTCCTAACTTTTCAGATAAAGCATAATTTGCCGTTTCAGGCAAAACTTTGGCCGGCCATAACTCGGCAGCAGATAGAGCTAGAGAGCTGTTCAAACCCTGTAATGACTAGTGGCTTCGTGTAGTTTAGAATAAAAAAAACATTTTTTAAATTAGGATGGGGGGTTTTGGGCCAATGGGCTCATTATGAGGGTCTGTTTTTAGTTAATTATATGACGTCATCATCCGATCCCACGCGCCATTGTGGCTCGCAGTAATTTTGGACTATAGGCTAAAATACGCGTTTTTACAACCCTTGATCAAGTTTCTAGCGTTTCTGGTTCAAAAGTTGTGCCAAAAATATTCCAAATATGTCAGGAATTCCCCAAGGACGTTCACGGTATTTCCCATATTAATATTCTACCATTTTTTCCATAACTCGTCAACCAGAAATGCTAAAAAGTTCATCAAACCCTCTAAAACCTCGTATTATAGCCTAGAATGCATTTAAATCTCACGCAGTTTCACGCCGCTGATTCTGCTCGGTTCACGCACTCCCACGGGCTGCTGACGTCACGGTTTTTATAGAAACATGTCAAAACAACCTGTAGTTTTGTAAACATAGCCAAAAAGGCCGAAATCGCACAGCAAAAAGTTTTTTTTTCAGTCTAAACTACAAGTCTTTCCCCATTCAGACCGGATTTGAATAGCTCTCTAGCTCGATCTGCCGGCGAGTGATGGCCATTTAGAAAAAGGATGTTTTCCAGCCCAGAGTGGGGTTTGGGGGTGCTGAAATTTTCACCAACTTTTGGTGTTTTGTCCATAATTTTGGCTACAGATATGCTAGAAAGTCATTCAAGGGCTCTAAAGACTGCAAGCTTATTCATAGGCATGTTTGACAAACATGTAAATTATACCTACAAAAATATTCCAAAGGGGATAGGTATGGAGAATATGCAGACCAAGGGTAGTCCGTATGATGGGAGATAAGCTTGTTTCAGAAGCCTGGGTAAATTTTATATGAAATGAGATATGATAGTGATCATAAAATGGATGCATCTTTTTGTACCACCCTGTACAACAAACATACACTCTGCAAACTTTAGCAAAAACAGTCTAGTTTCACCAAGTAAGCCTAAGTTTACAGCTACAAACAAGGGTTTTTATACAAAACCCACCTTTGAAAAACAAAACAGGTTTTTAGGTGTCCTTGCAACTGGGGACTTTTCTTGGAAGTAATGGTTAAACACAATTGTGATTAAGTGAGTTCTGATGATGTTACAAAAAAGGAATAATTGTCTACTTTCAATAAAATTGTGCGTTTAATAAAAGAGTATTTTGAAATGAAAGCAAGTAAATACTTTTTTGAAGTAAGTCACATTTCGTAGGAAGAGTCAAATGAAACTCTTACAATTTTGAAATTGCTGTTTCTAATTTGATTAAAAATTAATTTTTACTTTTACCTTCAACAATTCAGTGCAAATTGTTCTTTCTGCATTGCAGGTATCTTAACCATCAGCTTGGTCTTGTATTTACCACAGCTTCTTTTATTATTTTCGGGCTCCAATTTCTTGCAACCTACAGAAAATTCATTTACAGTGATTACAATTGTTTAATGAGAAAATTAAAGGTTCTAGCTGTTTTGAAGGTATTAAAATACAAAATGACCATTTATGCACTAAGTCTTATTGACTTCATTATCAAATATTTCTAAGACATCAGCAACTTTCTGATAAAAGTATAAAATATTGTCATTTCCTCACATACAGTACTGTAACTTTGAATTTAATGCCATGTCATTGCCATTGTCATTGAGGTTTTTGCCTTTTGTCCCATAAAAGTGCATTTAATTTTTTGTTGCTTGTATGTTACAAGAAAAGTTTAACATATCTGCAAATACTTACATGGTAAATACTAGTCAATGCCGTATTTTCTGTTCTGTAATTGTAAATGCTTACAGAAGGCTGTCATTTGTGTCCTAAAATCTATTCTTTATCTACTTCAAATGTTTTCTTAGCATTTTGCTGAGATCTGCTAATAATGGTGACTGTTATGGGATGAGGGATTAAGATTGATGTGTCTAAGGTAAGTACAACCTATATTGATCATACAAATCACACAAAGCTTTGATTGATTCCTAATTTAATGGCCATCCAGGCAGAAACTTGTTAGTGAAATAGAAAAGTGAGCAGAGTAGAATCACATTTAGTCACAGTAAAAATGGTTAGCACGTTTTTTACAAATGTTTATTTCTTCATGTTTAGGTGCTTCCGATGTGCTTCGAAACAAGATGCCATGTGAATACCGAAATAGAAAGTTCTCAAGGTATCATGCCAAACCCATAAATTTGCTTTTGCGCCAACGTGAATTAGGATTTTCATCAAGTTTCCTTCACCAGCAGCAATGTCGCACACGAAATGGAAATGGATCCAGTTCTGATTTCGAACTGTTGCGTTCACTTTATTGTACCGAAGATGCTTGTTTGGAGGGAAGTATTGTTTGTAGTGTAGAAATGGATGTGAATCAACTTGCATTGCATTGTCAGACAAATTACGATCTAGAAAGCTATTGTGGTCTTTGACAAAATTTTCCAAAACATGTGCAATATGGCATTACAAAAATGAAAGTATTTTTAACAGGGTAAGATTTACGTGTTTGAGTGTTTTAAAGGTCTAACTATAGTAACCTGCTTCAGTTATCCTTGGGTATGATCAACTCTCCGTATTAAAATGTATGTTATTTATTGTACCCCTAAGTCAGTTGGGAAACTGAGGCCCAGATGTTTCAAGGAAAGTTCAGGAAAAGCTAATTTTGATTTAGAAGGTAATGCCCAGGTGTGGAGGTTTCACAGTTGAAACCAGTAATCAGAAAAAAAATTGTTTAAGCTTCAATGCCAGATATAAGGGTGAGTTCCTGGACACTGAAATGCATTGCTAAAGAGATCGATATTGTTCTGGTATCTGTCATATCACTTCCACTTGCAAAACCTTCCTTTTTTACTTCGAGATGTTTACATGAGCCCAACAAGTTCTCAATACTAAAACTTGATCCCGGTACGTGACAGATTTGTCGAAATCATGATGAAGAATGAAAATTGCGCAGTGACAACTTTTCGAAGATCAATTCCATCGAAGTTTTTTGTCAGAACGGATTTTTCCAATAATGAAACTAGTATTTTGACAACTCTTCCACTGGTGCAGTTTCATTCTTAATATCTGTTTGCATTGGGTTATCATGTTTACACTGCGATCGAAATTTTGCCATCCCGGCAGATTAGCATTATTTTTGTTTGGCAATCTATCATTTTTTGAACTGTGCGTTGGATCTCAACCCACTGTCATTCCACCTTTATTCATGTATTTGAGAACGAACTTTCGCAATGGATGCCGCGATGATGTTGACCATTGTCAACCCCATGCGAGTGAAAACATGATAAAGATTTCATGTTTGGTGTCACACTGAAAATGCCTTTTATTTTCACAAAACACCTGTTTAACTAATTTGCGAAGATCCAAACTTTGTAGTATGCTAGGAAATGTTTTGTCAACGCGGGTCTTGAAAGTTGGTCGTCACAAAGACCAATTCAGTTAGAAGGTCCCAGTCGTTTGAGTATTTCCCTGCATTGCACGCTACTTTTTCGCCACAGTCACCGTAATATTTCAAACTGCGTATCGCGAGTGCGCGCTCGAGAACCTTCAAAATGAGAAACATTTCTGTTTTTCATATGCTCTTAGGCTTAGCAAAATACTACAGTTGCAACATGATATGCTCCTGGGTTTAATTGCTAATGCCGTCATGGTACTCGCTAACGTAAACTCTGATGGAGCAATGGTAAACGTATATTAACGCGGTGTTTCTTCTCTTCATTTTCAAATTTATGAAATTATCTTTCCTTGAATATTGATTAGAGACCTTTATCTTTATTATCACCGTTTTTCACGCAGTTTTCTGTTGGTTCCGCTAATCGACTGAAAAAAAACGGCGTTTTGCGAAATCTTATAACTTTTTTTGCGTTTTTAGGGGGTTGTCATGTTTTCGAATGAAATTTTTGCTCGTTAACCAACAAAAGCTTCTCAGGGTCCAACCTGCAGGTAATTGTCACAAGATAAATAAATATGTTTTCAAAATAATTATTAAAGTCAGGAAAAACATCAGTAGCTGATCAGTGGGGCTTTAATCTCATTCTAACTTTAGCAAACGTTTTGATGAATCTTGTAGTGTTGATAGGTTTTATAAGATTTCTTGAAACTGACAAAGATTGTCGTCGTGTACTTGTTGCAAATAATGCATGCATTTGTGTTAGGCATTTATTTCAAATTTTGTAGGTTTGTATGACAAAAATTTTGGATGGGATATGTTATTAGTTTAATTGCCTAGATCAGCGTCTCCAAACTACGGCCCGCGGACCAAATCCGACCCGCAAAGACATGTTGTCAATAATGAAAAAAATAATAGATTTACGAAACATTTGTTGATATGGGAGAATGTAACATATCCGAAACAGTCGCATTACGTAAGATATCCGACCCTGAACTGTTGTGAAGTACAGTAGCTTATGGGTCCTCTGGAAAAAAGTTTGGAGACCCCTGGTCTAAATCATCAAGTTGCACCACGACTCAGTCAACTTTCATAAATATACGGGTGGAAACATCACACTTGTAATTTAAATAACAGTTGAGCCAGCAATAGTCGCACCATAAAAAGGACAAGATATGAATTTTTTGCCGCGAATGGTGTAGTGTCACCACACAAATTGTGAGTAGTGAGATAAAGACCTAATATCTAATCTGTTCATACAGGTTGTTGCTTGTGAAAGAGTTCAGCGATCGAAAGCACCATCTTTTAGTCATGGCAGATTGTTCACTAATAACTATCGGACATGGTTCAACTTGTTCACAGGTCCCACATCCGGACCTAAATTATTGAGTTCCAACGTACTGCCTAATGCCGGTAAGACAATCAAATTTAGTTCGCTTTAGCAGTAGTAGGCCCAACAGCAAAAGGCTTAGTTTGTGATGAAATTCTTGATTCCAGTCTCAAGTGTTCATTTTCTTGAAGCTTGAGACGAAGCCCAGCTTCAAACTCGTTTTTTTGCTTCAAAAGCCTTGGCAGGTAAAGGTATGGACTTGTATTTGCAACGCAGTCTGGGCCTTGCCTGTATAAAATTTTGTGTTGAAGGTTTTTCATTTGCCTAAAGTCCCAGGCAAAACGAAACGCCACAACTCAGAGCCGATTGTTTAAAAAAATTTTCATGAAAGTGTTGTTTGCTTCCGGTTTTTCTCTGGGCTTCTAACGAGTAAGTGCTTTCGGTCTCTGTTTTCCGAGATTCAGCTTCTGATTTTGTAAATATTTGGACATTTTTGTCTTGCGTACACCGCAAGGTTTCGCTTGTATCATGCATGAACAAAAAGATAGCTGAACAGTTTTCTAACATCAAAAGTGGTTCCTGTCCTAATTAAGCTAGTTTTTTGACGTCAGGTATGAAACGTTTTTGAAATCAATCGGTGAATGAGACCGTATCAATCCAAGCATTTCTCTGGCTTCGAAACACAACCCATAATGTCGATTTGTCAATTTCACGAATGCAGCAGGGATTATATGCCTATAAACAACAACGGAAGTTGAATGGAGCCGCTTGCATTAGAACAAACATTTACTGTTACACGCTCCATAACGTTTTTGGTCGCAGATGGATCAATGTGGATTGTAGTCACAGTGCGTCCGGGCAGCATTTTATAGAGAAGACCAGTCTCATCACATTTAAAATTTTGATCCAAGGAATAACCATCCGTACGTTATAGAAGGAATTCGCGGAAACAACACATACGCTTACTTTCTCTCCCGTAATGACAGGACTTTTGGTCCCAAAATGATTGCAAAATAGCCACTGGAAATCATAACTTGCCTAAGGATTAGGTTTCTCAGCATAGAGACGACTGTGAAATTCAATGCCTTTTTCCAAAAGAATTGGACCAGTCACTAGAACCTCCTTTTCACGCTGTTGTCGAAGCCACAGATTAAGAGCACTGTCCAGTTTATGATACATTCCAAACTTGATGGCCTTAACCGCTTTGATATACCTAATTCACGTTTTGCCATCTTGAAGTTCTTTAAGCTGTCTTCGCTCTTGTAAATGTCATTGCCAGTTGACTTTCCGGCAGGACTGTGGAGCCGGAACTCAAATTTCAGACTCCAGCTCCAGGCATTTAAATATTTTGACTCCGGCTCCAGAACGATTTGGTTCATTGAAAACTAAAAACCATTATATTATTTGTACAACTTGCTTGCCCCACAAATTTTGTCAGTGGAACAGGAACCCAAATTTAAGGCTCCGGCTCTCCACAGCCCTGCTTTACGGTATTGTATTTTATATATCAGTTTCAGGGATTTTTTCTGTATCATACCACACACCGTCTTCAAGAGATTATAAAATTCCTTTACGTTTCACTTTACCGTTCGAATAAGAAGCCATCTCAAAATTTTGGGATGCAGGATCTAGTTTTCAACAATGAACTGCAACTACATTAAGATTGATACGAAAATAGGCTACAGCACATATAAGTATGTGCGTTATGGAACATTTAGAGGTTCTGGAATATTCCTGAATCTTTATTTCGTTTCCAGACTATCGCATCGTATTCCGGAATAACTGCGCACTTGTGAAGCGCTATGCATTGGTGTGCACCTTCCGGCATACGCCTACCTGCTTTGGTTGTTTGTTTTTTTCACTGAAACATTTCGGTCATTTGTCTCAAAGTTGCATTAAAACTCGCCGTACTGTATTCATTTATCTGTATTTTCAGACATTCTGACCGAAATGACTTAACTTTTTTCAGTCATTTCAAAAAGGTTTCGGTCTATGACCAAAAAAAAGAACCTGAGCCGTTGCAGCTGACGGCATTTACTGTTTCCAGTTGTCTACTTTAATTGCTACCGTAATTTGGAACTACCAATTACTCGCATTACACAATCACTGGTAGAGGCAATTCTCGTAAGTTTCTTGCCCCAGGAAATGTGGAAATTTTCGTTGGAAAAGACCAAATACAAAAAGTTATTGTGTGTTATGCCACGACTAGTTGCACCTTACTTGTTTGAAAAAAAAAATTGTAGCCTACGCCCAGCAGAGACCGTCGATAAAAAAATTCAATCGTGCAGATGTTTGGAACGCCGATCAGCACTCACACGCCTTGTTAATTTGCTCGTTACATCACTGCGCAGCGGTGTTAGTTTGTTGAGTGTTTCTTTCTCTTACTCAGAAGCGCAGAGTGCCATTGCAAAATTTACTGCGACTGCAAAACTTATTGAAACCATTTGTTTTGCCGGCTTTGCAATTTTTCACGTTTATTTGATCCAAATTTATTTCGAATCTAAATATTCGGAAAAAGTCTCTTATTTTTGGTTTCGAATCCATAAGATTCGATATTCCATTATATGCATCCTGAATCACAAATAACCATAAGCGCAATTTTGTTGCAAAATGTGAGGGGGGCAGCTTGGTGTGAAACCAATACATTACGAAACCTAAAGAGAAAAATGTGGGGCCATGGCATTATATCCCCACTGTCTGAAAAAGTGGGGGACGCGTCCCCCGTGTCCCCCACCTAATTGCGCCCATGCATATAACCAATTGAAATAATTCAGTTTTGCTTATGCTCGTTTTTTATACTCCTTTCGGAGTGTCATCTGTGGTCTGTGGCGCCCATCTCCGCTTGCTTGCGCGTGGGCTACGCGGCTACTTTTGCAGTAAATGTTGTACTGATAGCGAGTTAGTGGCAGTACCGCGCGTGTACAGTACTTGGGCACCCATCCATCTGCGCCAGGGTTGAAAAAAACCCGTTTTTTTCATAAAAACACAACCCACCAGTTTTTTTTGGGTGAAAAAAACGTTTTTTTGGGTTTTTGAAATAGAAATTAGATTTTGTTCTTTTTCAAGGAAAACGGAAAAACCCCATTCCGAATTGTTTTTATTGCATCATGCAATATCACTATTTTCAGAATTACACAATAATAACTTGTTATACCCATTAAGGCATTTAAAATCGAGCGTGAAGAAATGTACCCCATCTTTGTTTTCGATAAGTGTTGTTGGCCTGTTCACTCCTAAGTGGTAAGGCTTGGCAAACATGCGCACAGCAAACAGAGAAAACACACACACCCACACAAACTCTGCAGTTTCACGTCAAGTTTATGTGCATGCCCTGCTAGTTCAGCATCTATCTATAGTGTATTTTTTCAAAACATGATTTGGAACGGTCCAAAATCAGAAACAGTTTAGATGCAGAGAAGGCAGAAAAATAGGTTAAAATCTACCGATTGTGCAGAGCTGAAGAAGGTATCCATTAGAATTTACTCAAAACTGTTCGATTTATTCTCTTTTTTCCAAGTCCTTCAAATTTCGTTGCTGTTCATTTTGTTTGATTAAAAAAAATTATAGTTAACTGTACAATCGTCCTGCTTATTTTATTTTTTACATAGTAGATTTTTCAAAGGAAAATAAAAAGCGGGTTTCTTCAAGTGGCCTTTTCAGAAAAAAAACGGGTGTGTTTTTCGGGTCGTTTTTTTGCAACAACCCGGCTCCGCGTCGAGTACCGGGCTGGTCAGGTCGCAAGTACCGTTTTTGTAGTCTCAGGCATGACCCGGTCGGGTATCAATCGCAGCCTACCAGCTTTGGTGGCGCGTACTAAGCCATCTGTACCAATGAGCCCAGCGGTTCCCGACCGGTGGTCCACGCCCACAGACTTTGGGGGGGCCATGTTCTTTGTATGTATAGATGAAAGCATCCAGTACTACCTAAAAAAAAACTGAAAACGAAAAACGGCCATAAAATGTTAAGTTGTAAATGTTTCCACGAAAAGTTTCACACAGTGAAAATTCAAAAAATCAAAAGTATTGCACCTTATTTCTGACTCTAATCTGTCGACCCTCGGTCTCACACTTACCAACTAAAACCTTCGTGAGGTGACATACCCTACAGGCTGGCTGGGCTAACCAATCTATAAAGACGTCTGAGGAGAAGGCGAGCTGCCAAATTCAATTTTTGGAAAAGAAAAATTTAACTGGATTTCGTTTGGAAAATTTTGTTTCATGCACTGGAAAATACTATTATTTCACCAGATTTTCGTCTAGTTCCAAGCTTCTTTTTTTGTCACCAAGTCGTTTCACATTCATCAGATTTTCTAAATCTTGTGGCCCATTTCACCGTCTACCGACACTGTTGCTGATTATTTAAATGCCTGGTGAACAAACTTTTCACATTTTTTCCACCTGATACCAACTATATGCAATTTTCCCGTCCTTAGCAGCGCTTGTTACACACAATTCCATTAGTTAGACTGTTTGATTGTTATGCACTTCAATTTGTTACGTGATAAGTTCTATGAAACATTCGTGACTTTTTGGGCGCAAAGCGGATGATAACCTTTACTAGTAGAGACCACTTGTACGTAACAGTGTTAACTGGGAAAGGGGTCTACAGCAGTGGCGCAACTGCTAGGTGACAAGGGTGGGAACCGCCCCCTGGTAAGTCAAATGTAAAAGCGGGCCCCTACTTAGCTTATATTTCGGTGTTTAGTATTCTTTTGATTTTCAGTAGGTTCACTTTTTTATGTTTTTCGGAGTGTTTTCCTGTGATTTCAGGTTTCAGTATAGACAACCACAACAGGATTCAATATCATTTATCAACTTTTTCTGAGTGTTGGTTAGTGGGCCCCCTTCAACGAAGTTTCCCCGTGGGTCAAGCCTTTAGTTACGTTTACGCCACTGGTCCACAGCTTTCAGGGAAATCGTCAAAGGGGTCCATGACACTGAAAAGGTTGGGAACCAACACTTAGCCGGTGCCATTGAAATAATCAAAACTTTAAAATGCTGATTGAAACCAAATGAGATAAACAGACATAAAGCACTAGATGCAAGTACATTAGTAAACTAGTAAGTACAAAACCTTAACAAAATAATAACAAAAGTTCTTCCTATAGAATAAACTAGGATTTTTGCGAGAAGTTCACGCTGTGACGCATTGCGGCAAAGCCCACGCACCCCATTATGAGAATTCGCATTTGCTTCAACATTTAGATTTGGAGATTTCCATTTTCCGCAATTCTGGAGTTTTCACTTCACGGAAAATGGAGGTCTGAACGCCACGTTACTGTCGGCGCTGTTTTGCATGTTAAATCATTGTATTGGGTTTGGATCTGTATGTTGTGTTTTTGTCTATTTTGCTCTTTTCTTGCACTGTCTGGTTCCTCTAACGCAACGAACGAGCGGTCTTTTTGGTAGAAAAGTCTATTTTCATTGTGTATCAAGGTTTTCTTCTGGTTTTATTTGGATTGAGTAAAATTATTGAGTTGACTTTTGGCATATTCACTATACGTATGCTTTAGGATACGCCCTTTCTTGCGATTTTTTCATTTAGCTAAATTTGTAGGCTTATGGTATCTCAGGTTTTTTTGCACATGCAGTGTTTGTCGCTGCTCTTATATTGTTTTTCGCTACATACAAAAAACAAACATTAGCCATGGTTTTGAACCCTTAATTTGATCCCATCCTCCGCATTTCCAAGTCACCTGAAGACAGCATGGAGCCACGTAGTGTCTAACCTTAAAATCTTGCGGCGCATTCACTTCGCTTAGACCAACCCAATTTTTTAACGCAGCTGATTCGAATATCATAGACCGTAAAACGCTTTTTCGGGATTTACACTGATGTCTAGTCGCCTTTGATTGCAGCAGTTCGTCAAGACATTTCTCTGCTGCAGCTGAGCGTTCTTGCAACATGCGTCTCCCTTTCACCCTTGGACATTTGGTTGCAGGTCCAAGATGCCAGGTACTTTGCGCTAATGCTGTATTTCCTCCATATAATTTCACTCCTCCTGAGAATGGATCGCATCGGGGAGCTCAGCTTCTGATGCTTACCAAGTGTGGCTGGTTATATCAAGCGGACTTGGAGAACTGCACAATTCTTGACAAGTATTACATTCCTACAAAGTTTTTTGCTTCGGATTTGTGTCCTATTGCTGCTAAACGCGAAGGTGAATTATTTCAATAATAATCTGTAGAAGTCATATTTCGCGACTTCTGGCTAGAGTATATCCTCAATACTTCTACAGTAATGACCCTGTCGCAGTTTTATAACATTTGAAATTGTCTTTAAGACATCCATGGATTGTATAGTTGTATTTGTTGTTTTTGATGCTCCATGTTTAATTGTAACTCCTATCTGGTGATGGGTTGTGTATAAGCATCGTTGTGCGCTTATGTTCTTTCAACTGATGTGATATGTACCTTGTGCCTGAGACACACACGTTAACAAAAAAGTACTAATTGTAGTTAGTTAATATAATTATTAACATATTACCTTATTCTGCGATCTGCATTGCTTATGCAATCGTTATCTGAAAGGCCCAAACAAAGGAAGATACGTATATTGGCGAAGAAATAAAAGTGTTGTCCCTTAGTTCCTCACGAAATTTGGTGTAGTTCGCCAACTAACAAACCTAACTTCGTTATAAGCGGTTGAAGTGTTTGGCATTCCCATTCAACGAGTAACACTAGCTGGCGAGTAAGTGTAGCAGCAACAAGAGCACATTGTCACTTGTGACAACGTATTTATTCAGACGATCAAAGTCTGATGTTTCGTTGATGACAATGGCCCTACGTTTCAGTGGTGTCATCATTCGTTTAATATCGTAAAGCAGAGATTCTCAACGAATTCTTAGTGGTCCACAGAGCTCCATAAATCCTTGACAAACGTTTCTGAAAATTGTAACCTTTACTGCACAATAAATTATGTAGACAAAGTGGTCCATCGGATAGTTTTTGTAAAAAGATGGTCCATGGGCCAAAAAGTTGAGAACCACTGTTGGAAAGGAAATGAATGGCGGTTGACTAAAATTTCATATCTTTCCTTTGCATGTTGGTATTTTGCTTTCTTGTACCTCACATTGCCCACTGTTTTCGTTGTTGGTAAAATTACGTATGTGGTGGTTAAACATTGCCCAGGGGAAGCTTACCTGAATGGGTGGGCGAAACGTCGGCAAATAAATGAAGTAAAAGCAATCACCAGAAATGAGACTTGATTTGCTTGAAATTATACCTGGTATCGACTGCTTCAAAAAATTAAGAGTAGCAGAAATAACAACATCTATTGACTGCACGTTGAGCATGGTCAGCCGTTAGGGATACAATATGCCAAATAAATAGTTTGAATTGTTGTAGAAAATATATGAGAAATCTCCTAGGAAATCGTAATTTATCAGCAGGTGTTTGTTACATACCTTAAATACAGTTGAAATTTCATTTTAATTACAAGCGATTTAGCTGGCCATCAACCCTGTCATTAAAGGAAAACGTCAGCGGTAAACAACAGTGCTTCATGCCTGGAAATTAGATCTTTCTGTCGAGCTCAATATATTGGCTGTTTTATAAATGTTCACATACAGGCAATAACTGCAATGCATCCACCTACACTTAGAAGCTGGGCTGTCGGTTTTCGCGTAGTTACGATAACTCAATCGTTTTGTTTTGCAGGTAACCAAAAATTTCAAGGTAAACCAATACATTACAATTTCACGTACCACTACGTCACTGTGAATCGGTAAGTGTCCTTGTGCGTCATTCTACATCCATTTCTATATCTTCATCGCAAAAAGTTTCAGTTTTTTTTTGCAGAAATTCGTTTTCTGCTTCGCGAAGTGTTTTCACAAAACCTCACCGTTTACTTCCTATGGTTCCCTTTGAAAACTGACCACGTTCACAACAGACCGCGTTCACAACAGACCGCGTTCACAACAGACCGCGTTCACAACAGACCGCGTTCACAACAGACCGCGTTCACAACAGACCGCGTTCACAACAGACCGCGTTCACAACAGACCGCGTTCACAACAG
>Ga0210059_1006208_pt1 | contig 19199 bp, 13 predicted proteins | sample Ectturendosymbi2_FD_188042 | JGI IMG/M metagenome (GOLD analysis project Ga0210059, IMG submission 188042) | Ecteinascidia turbinata endosymbiont from Florida, USA - Sample 2 (SPAdes) (version 2) | ecosystem: Host-associated > Tunicates > Ascidians > Unclassified | place: Key West, Florida... | reverse complement strand
AATCTACCATGAGTCTTTGGGGGGGGGTTCTTAACACTTTGAGAGCCGGCGTACGATATATTCGTACTTCGATTTCGGCCTAAAAAACAGCAGTTTTTGGTTGCCTTACCAACGCCCTAGCTCCTCTGCCGATTGCGCTAGAGAGCTGTTCAATGGCTCAAACGGATCGGCCAGTGTAGTAGATTACACTCGAAAAAAAATTTTTGGTTGGGGAGTGCGGATTTTTTGTGACTGACGTCATAAGTGAAGTAGTTTTAGGGTTATTTTGGCACATGTTGCCTGGCCTGGGGCCCAACCGCTAGGCCAAAGTGTTTTGCTAAAGTTTTCATTGGAATCTAGACTTGAGTCCGAGTCCGAGTCTTTTGAGCCTTTGATCAACTTTCTAGCGTTTCTGGTTCAAAAGTTAGGATCTAAAATAAACAAATTAAATAATTAGCTAATTAGTCAAATATTTTTATTAACTAACATCATAATTTTTGAACCCGAAACCCCAGCAGGTCATCCAAAGTATCAAAAGACTCGAATTGTAGCCTAGTTTCCAGGAAAAACTTCAGCGAAATACTACCACTTAACGGTTGGCGCTCAGGGCCAGGCAAAGTGGGCCAAGGTGGCCTAAAAGTCCTCCACTTATGACGTCACTCACAGCCAACCCACACCCCCCAAGAAAAAAATTTTTTTTGAGTGCAGTCTACTAGACTGTAAGCGTTTTTTGAGACATTCGCCAAGTCGCTAGAGCTAACAGGAACGGAGATATTCATGCGCAAAGCCACGTGCGTTTAGGTGTTTTTTTTGCTGAAAATCCCCAAAACCAGCCAGACGTCAAAGTGTTAAAGAGACCTTCATTTGTATCTTTACCAAAAAGCAAAAACTTATGGAAGTGGACATGGAAGAACGTGTAACAATGGGTGAATGGTTTTGCGCCACCATTGAAGCCATTCCTGACTTCTTGGACCTCTTTGATTCTCTGACGAAACACACTTTTTGCTCTCAGGACACAGTAAAATTAATGTTTATTGGGGTACAGCCACTCTACAGGATCGATCTAAGACAGAAGCTGTTACACTCCAAAAAGTGCACAGCATGGGTAGCAATCTCTAAAAATTGCATGATCCACTCACATTGGTTCAAGGATGAAAATGAGAAACCCTAAACAGTGAATACGGAGCTTTATGTAGAAGTGCTAACAAAGTTTTGGGCATCATTGGGACAATGCAAAGGGTTAAATCGATAAAAACAGTGCTCCAGCAAGACAAAACGAACTCCCACACATCAAATAACTCCCTAGGCTGGCTGAAAAAGTTATTTCAGGAGAGACTGATCAGCACAAAATGTGAATTTGAGCAGGCACCGTATTCACCAGACTTGATTACCCCAGATTTTTGTCTGTAGGGGTATCTCAAGGATATTGCATAACAGAATAATCCTCAAAACACAGTGGTTCTTAACCTGAGTTTGATCAAACCCCCAGGGTTTGACAGCTGTTTCAGGAATTCGAAGAAGGTAATCTGAAACATTACTAAAAGCATGTGTGGCAATTCCTTTCTAAAGAAGAAGAACAGCACACATTTAGGGCAACTCCACAAGAGCACTGGTGAATTTCAATTTGGTCTGAGTTCCCAAGGCACGCCCAGTTAACAATTAAGAAACTTAGACCCGCCCGTTTCCATTCAACTTCACGCTCAGTTTTTTATCAGACAAAAGTGTATTCACTCATGGTTTTATTAATACAACTTTAAGCACTGCGACATTTATCTTTTAATTCAAACAACAAGAGTTTACTATAACATGGTGTATTGATATACACATAGAGATTTATTGCTAGTAACAGGGGCAAATTCTATTCTTTCACAGGAGAGAGTAACCCATCCTATTGGGCAGTCGTAACACGACCTGCCTGAAAATTGGTTAAGACCTCGGTATCTCCGTAAGTCTAACCGTTCTGGGGTGTTTGTTGGCTGCAAACGTGTCCTAGATCACGAGTTCACTAGACCCCACTCGTTTGCCAACTATTTAGCTGTTAAGACTGGCATGCCCACGACTGACTGAACCAAGCAAAAGCAAAGGTATATATAAATTTTCTCGAGCATTTTCATTGGCTACTCGGATGACGTCGTGAAACGTCATTACGTCGAGTTCGGACTTTTCAGAGTTACCAGTGATTTCAGTTAAGTTTTTTATCACAATTTGGATTGTGTTTTGTTATTATTTGTTTTTATTCGTTTGGATCGAAAATATTATTAATATTTTCATCTGAATTGTTGACAGAATTGTTTTCATAAGGTTTTGATTTGCTCTCTTCCTAGTGGTGACTTGCTATTGCAAACAGAGTGTAAATATACGATAGTTCAAATAAATACACAATACAACGTCCTTGTAAATCAAGTGTTTGCAAATCCAGTATCCGTCTTCATACTTCTTGAGTTCAGTTCATGACTTTAGACACTCCAATGTTTTTTCTTTGCCTTCACTATTTAATGAGGTTATCGGAGAACTTTCAAGTTGTTTTCTGAACTTGTTTTTGAAATCTTTCCCTGTTTTTATTTCGGAGTCACAAGATTCCGTTGAGGATGCAACGCAAACTCAACACATGGGACTACTATATAATTAAATATAAACTGTTGATTGATTTCATTTCAATGACTCATTTTTACGTTCTGCTATATTGGGCAAAAATGTGGTTTGACATAAGCTTGGAAAACTACGCAAGGGTTCAGCACATTTGTGAAGGTTAAGAACCACTGCTCAAACGATTGGTGAATTAAAGGCAGCAATCACAGCCAAAATCAGTAAAATACCCAAAAAAGAATGTGTTCGAGTAATTGACAATTTTGCACAACGTATGTAAGTTTGCCACCAACAAGGCCATTTGGAGCATATATTGGAAAGAACATGACTTTTATACGAAGGGACTCCAATGACTGAAACTTTGGGGAATGACTGTACATAGACTGAAGTTTAAAACCTGCAAAATGCTTATTTTGAAGTTTATAGGATCTTTGTAATATTTAATAAAATTTTATGGGTCCTTGTTTTTTGGGCCACTCTGTACAAGGAGTTGTGTTGCAACAGTTTCATTTCACACTGTGATATGCAATGCTATGCATCATATGAAATACTTGTATCACACAGAAAAAGGTAATTCAGAAAATTACCAAACAGCCGAAGATATTCATCCAAAAAAAGAGATTGTGACAGCTTGGATGTATGAATGCAAAATGCGGAAGACAGGTAAGTTCTAAAGTGTGAGGAAGGTTTTGTGATTTTGTCTAGAATACTGCAATGGTCTACTTTGTTCACACTGAGTTGAGTCCAAAAATATCATGCAGCTTTGTAAGCAGTTCATTGATCATAAATGTTATCTTGAAAAACAACATGGACTTTCATCACTGATATTTTCTTTTGTCTTGCTTCAGTTGGATTTGTGTGTAATCAAAGTGTAAGTCTTTCTACCATTGCCACCTCAGAATGGTGCTATCAATTAGTACCAGTACCCATGGTACTGTTCTGTTGATATATCATTTGTATTCCTGACTTCTACTAATAGTGACCCTTTTCCTGACTTCATGTTCGACTCCATTCCTGAATTACACTTATAGTGACTCGCACACTTCAACTCATCAATTTCACAATGTTGCATTGGTCGCACACATCCATTTATCAATCAATTTTATATTAGATTTTGTAACATCAAATCTTCTTGTTATCTGTTTCAAATTTAACCTCAGATGATTTTTGCTCCTAACAGGGCACGTAGTAAAATTATATTTGATTTACAATTTGCATTATTCAATCATTTTTCGTGATACTTTCTATTTATAACCAGGTTTACATCAATTATTTTCGTAATAGTACGGGATGATAACATTGACAACTGCACGTTATTCTTTCTAATGTTGCAAATATCTAGCTCTTTTCACCATGTAAAAATACTTACCAGTACTGCAGAACACCACCCAAGCAGACATGGGGCAATACATCACAAATGTAATCAATTACAATTACTTGCCACATGCTCATGATTGTGAATAAACAAAATCACAATGTAATCAATTACGATTACATTGAAAGTAATCACGATTGCAATCGCGATTATAATTGTCTTGAAACATCCTCAGAAGAAAAAAAAACATTTGCAGGTTTTCATGTAAATATATATTTTTAAACAAACAATATGAATTAATGGAACAAAATTACCGAACTATAGGGATTAAGCACCACAAAAAATAAGATTATTTTTTTACTGAGATGTTTGTGCAGACACCAAACCAGTGTCGCATGTAGTGGTTTGAGCCTAAGGGGAAAACGTAGTTAAAAGAGTCCCACTGACCACTGTTGGGCCCACTGGCAAACACTTAGAAAAATATGAGAAATGATGGTGAATCTGGATGTGGGTGGCTAAACAAAACTATAAATCAATGGAAAATACTCTGATAAATGCAAAAAGTGACAACCTACGTAAAACCAAAGGAATACTAAAACCAAAATGTAAGCCCGAGTGGGGCCTTGTTTTACATTTATATAGCTTGGCAAAGGGAAATCACTCACACCCCATATCAGTTACACCAATGCAACAAACACCTGAAATATTGATGAAACGAAAATAACCAATGTTGAAAATGTTTATTACATTTTACAAACCATCAACTGCTTATTTAGTTGATACACACCAACGCTACAAATCTTTTATTAGTCAAATAGCATCTATCAGGTTTGAACTTTCGTCCAGCAATGCTGAAAAGTTGTGTGTTAGTAATTTCAAAATTGCTGACTATTTCTTCAAACTGTGGGTTACAACACTTTCAGCTGTATGATCTGATGCCTCTGGATCATCTGCAAGCAAACTCAGCATTGTGTAGCTTTTGATATGAAATGAACAGAGATGCCAATATAGCTGCGCATCTGTCTACTGACCCAAAGGTCAATGGTCAACAAAATCTCACTGGTTTCGTTGAGTATTTTTTACTAGTATCTGTGTATAATCTCTGTTGACGTGCTAGTTATCAACCAACATCTCTCCTCGTAATGTACTGCTAACTCTGTTGCTGAAATGTTTACTCATTTTTAAGTAAAGCTCTTATTTTTGTTGCTACGTCTCACTAGACTCACCACGTTACTTCTGGCGGCCAACAGGAAGGCTAGCTGGAACAAAGCAGGAATTCGCTACAAACTCTGTGCTTGCTGCTGGACTCTCTGGTCAGAGGTCTCAAACATGCAGCCCACATGTGGTCCACGAGAGCGTTTTGTGCAGCCCATGATGTATTTTGGGAATTTTCAATTAATGTTTATGTTACATAATTTATTCACCGTTGTTTAAAGTGCTCAGCTAGTGAGTGAACAAGTTTCTTTTAAAAGAACATAGAAACAGCTAGAAATCATTTGCCTATAACTCATGATACCTTCCACAGGAAATAAGATATAAAAGCTGTTTCTAGTAAGGTTAAGGTACCACCATTGTTGCATCAACATCATAATGCGGTCCTTGGGTTGCTTTACAAAACCTCATTTGGCCCACAGAGCAATTTGAGTTTAAGACCCCTGATCTAGATTTAGAACACACAGATGGGAAAATGGCCCTCTTTGAAGCATTACCACAACAAACGATGATAGAGGAAGAAACCCAGCCACCACAACTGAAATTAATCGCACAGTGATATACGGTGAAGATTTCCAAGTTTAATCGCAAAAGTAATTGTCGATTACATTTAAATTGGTAATGTGATCGATTACGATTACATGTCATTTTTAGTCAGTTTAACTGATTACGATTACTCAAAAAACTGTAATCAATTACGATTTCAAAATGTCTGCACCCAACCCTGATTATGATGTAACCCAAGGGCCATAAGCCTGACATTTTAAAGAATGCATATTTAAAAGAACATGGTACTTTGGGTCTAAATTTGAACTTAAGTCAGTGCGTTATAGTTGCCGAACACAGCAAGCAGGTCTTACCAATTTGTATTTTGCTTGCATTACCCGAGTCTTAGTTCTTTGTTTCTGTTATTAACAAGAACCTTGAACTTTCTCTAATTTTTCTAAACGAATTCATTACCAATTTTGTTTTACCATGTGTGTTTTGTTTGCATTACCTGAGTCTTGGTGCTTTGTTTCTGTTATTAATTAATTTAGTGCAAGGGACAAATGTAGGTACAATGGTTTAACACAAGAAAGTACAGTAAGAAGTGGTTTGTACAAATGTTTATAGTACAGATAACCCTTTTCAAACCGTTTTTCTCTACTTAACACCATCACAGACACCAATATTCGTAAAAAGAAACTAGCTTGTCCTTTACATAAATGAACAACTTTGCGTTTCATTTCTAAAACATTTTTTTAACAAAACATATTGTGACTAACGACACATATTGTGACTAATGACACATTGTGACTAATGGGACAAAATCTTTTTCACTATAAACAAAGGCACCATCAGTCTTGACAAAATCCTCTGGTTTAAAAACGAAGTACACTAAGTTAATAATTAATCTGAGGTATTGTGTAGAAAGCTTTACTAGGTTTTACAAGAAAAAAATTTTAACAAAAAAGTTGTGCATAACAGGGCATCTCTTTCAACATTATTCAGATGCTAAAATTCCCAGTGAAAAAACTTTTTTCAAGTAATTTCACTATGGAAATGATTAGTTTACCAATGCTTTTAACCAAAAAACTTACTTGACCAAAGAAAAGACAATTTAAGAACATTTTAATGCACCCAAAAAACATTTGCACATTTACAATTTTGTGTTAGGTACATGTGTTTGCATTAAAAAAATTTACATTTTTGGCATCTGTTGTTTTCGTAAACAGTGTTGTCATAAAGACTGATGTATGAAAAGTTATTTAACACTTGGTTTGCTTTAATTTTTTGGTTTTATTTTTTTCAACCCTGGAGTACCTTTAACATGGAATTGCCCAGACTTGTTTTGCACTCTATTAATGTATCAAATTCAGTTTGCCTTTTTGATTAAGTCTATTATAAATTGCAGTCTAGTATTCTTTGTTTAATACTGTATTTTTTGTCAATTAACACTGGTAAGTTTTTATAAACACTACACCAGTAACATGCGCTAAGGTTTGTGGCTGCGGAGACACTGTCTTTGGCAAAGCCAAATTTGCGAGTATATGAATCAAATGGAGTATCATAAATTAACCACTCAACTAGCGGCTTGTAGAATGACTATTGCATATCATCATTTTTACACATACATAGGCAGAGAGGCGATTCTAGCTTTGAAAATATAGGAGGCCAAACTGAAATGACTTACCACCTGCTTATTTAACGTTTTCATTAAGAAGTTGAAACAGTCTTATAATTTATGCATACGTCTACAATGCATACAGTGATCCAATCGTGAATGCAGACCATCAGTATGATCGGCAGCTGTAGAAAGCTTCACAAGCACGACTGCACCCAGCGGTGCAAGTTAACACCACTCACTCGTGTGGAACAACACAAACCAATTCACTTCATCACCCCCACCTAAAATTAAATTTAAAAATTAAAGAATGCTTTTTTCACTTTACAAGCCACCTCGCTTTCAGCCACATAATGCAAAATGACAGATTTGAGCTTTGTTTATGATATCCGTTGTCTCATCTACATCTACAGCAACAAATGATTTATATCATTTCTAATCACGTCACCTATTGTTTTAATTAAATCGTTCAGAATTCTGTTTGAGCAGCCAGAAAATACAGTAGATGTCTCTAAATGTCTAGTTAATCTTTCATCTTTCTCAGCAAGAGTATGTAAGAGTTCCACATAGTTGCCACGAACAGACAAGGTCGAACTCTCATTGTTACCACGAAATGCTCATTGCTGTTTGGCGAGGAAGCAAGTTACATTAATGAAATCTTTTGATATCTGTTTTCCCTTACATTAGTATTGTTAACGCTGACACTTAGTCTCTGCTGTTTGTTTAAAGCCAAATCTATCCTTGTGCTTCCAAACGTTTTTAAAGCAATTTGGTTTTGAATGTGACTTGTTGACCTTTCATGTCTGCTGAAGCTTCTGGTAGCTTTTTTATGTCACAAAATCCTGTTGCAGTCCACACACTTTCATCCGTTGAGAACAAAAGGCAGAGAAAGCAGAAAAGGTGGCTTCTCATGGCACAACCACACAGCCAATCTTTTTGAGAGTATAGTTCATTTGAAAAGAATGTGCTATCTTCTCTCTGTCCCTTGGTCGTTTGAAGCAAATCTTTTTAGGTGCAACATGGGCCTTCCATTATTTATCACTTCCAGAGTTTTCGTTAAAAGTTCAGTTTCGAGAACTGCTTTGGCTTGCCTTTAAACAATCTTCCATTTCTGCAGTGAGAGGAAGAAAATAGAACTAAACAGGCCGATACTGTGTAGCCTACATGACGTTCTTGCAAGCAATTTTCCCCAACGCGATCTATCGGTCACTGCAGTGATGCCGTATCAGTACGATAGAATTGCCTGTGTCGTAACAAAGAAACATTTTTATCAAAGCAGAGATATTGGCTGCCTCCCCTCAATGCCTGATCACTGTAGCTGTGTGTATGTCTGCCCAGCTGCTGATGTGGCATAACGCTGCATATTCAGCATATTACACAACATGAAGTTAGTGCTGGACTATGGAATGCGAGGGCATATAGTAGAAGTGTGTACAAATATAACATTGGTGGTGATATACAAATTGCATGAGATTAGTTGCATTCCATGTTCAGTAGCTCACTTTGTAAAGAAGTTCGCAATACAAAAGACAACCAGTGAGGAGGCACAAGCACTCAGTGCCTCCCTTGCCGCTTTATCACTGCAGCGCTGTCAGATCAGCCATTGAACAAACATAGCGCCGCATATTCAATTTGTTATGCAACGTAAGCTATGATAAAGTGTAGAATGCGAGCATATGTATTAAAAGTGTATATAAGCATTACACTGTAGCTAGACACAAAGGTTACAGGGAGAGATTTAATTGCACAACCCATGCTCACCAACACATTTTGTGACAGGCTGCTCAATGTGAAACCCACCTGGCAAGAGGAGGCACAAGCAGTCGCTGCCTCCCTTTGTGCCTTCGCCTGACTTGAACAAGAAATACGCAAATACCAATGTATTGACTGTGAAAATGATTAGAATCACACTGTAATTGCACCTTTTCACAATAAAAGGACAAAGGTCTATTCAATTTATTTTGGATCCCTAATTCCTTTTGCATATTTCATGATTACGGTATGCGAGGCACTGCCTCCCTTGACGGCACGTCGCTGCACTACACAAAGATCGCCAAAGATTTCCTACCAAACTAACACAAAGCCTAGCCATTATTCAAACTTTAACATTAAAACTAGCTCTACCCCATCCCATTAACCATTATCCCTAATGCGGCATAGAGAAGTGCATAACACTGTGATCTGCATATCCCCTTCCTAGGCTTGATCAAAAGTTATTATCATGGTTGGCTGAGTATGATGACATCATCAGAAGGTCCCCTTTTCAGTCTTTCCTCAGGCCCCCAACCCTAAGGCCACCACGGAATAAAGCTAAAGAATAGCATTATGTACTTTATATTATAATGAAACACTTTCTGTTAGTTTGTTTTTGTTCCTTATTCTGGATAACACTGAATAAATTATCTTTACCAGTGATGTATTGCTGCCACCATCTCTGCCAAACCCATACAATCATTCTAGTTTAATAGCACAGAAAAGCTAAGTATTGATGGCTGTTGCTGAAGCTACTTTTACAACAAGGAATGGAACTTTCATCTGCCTACTGGAATTATCAAAATATTTTATGCAGATGTTTTAAGTTCTTGGTAGCACTAATGCCTGTGCTTTCATTAATAATTAAGCTATGTTTTTATCTTGCAGCTTTGTCTTTCAATTCTTATCTAAAACAAGGCGCCATAATTTCAGTGTTCAACTATGTGCATTTTCTGCAATTAAGGTGAATCTCACTAACAGTGCAGCCATAAGCATGCCCATTAACCAGTATTTCAAATCTATTCTGACAATTCATAACTGTGCCACCAGACATGCAACTTCAAAGAATTTCTTTTTACCTACAGTACACTCTTCAAGGGCAATGCTCCCTCAAATTCACTGGACCGAAAGTATGGACAGAAAAACCTGATCATATCAGTTTTGATCTTATTTTGACTTCAAACAACTGTAATGTAATTGTACTGTACCATAAACAATTGTGTGTTTGCTTAATTACTATATCAACTTGATTTTTCTTTCAACACAATTAATGCTTATTACTAAAAATCGTATTGCAGTGTTGATGGACTATATGACCTTTATTGTTTTTCGCCAACAATTTGTGACAAAGGAACCAGAAAATGCTGTTACTTCTATAAGACTTTGCTTTCCAATATGCTACACTGTAGCTTTTGCATTATATTTGCAACACATCATGTATGATTATGAGATTATTGATATCACTATGTTCACAATGAGCAAAACTGCCTGGTTTGCGTCACTACCAATAAATTTCACAACCTCATGTTGTTTCATACCAAACAAAGTTGAATCTACAGTAAATCGTAATAATCGATTTGTATTAGTATTAATTCTTTATTCAACAGATATGTTTTCTTCTATGCAATACTGGGTGTATCATCTATTAACTGTGAATCATTATTTCCACACAAAAAACAATGCACTACTACTAGTCTACCGCTATACTTGATTATTCATCAGGGTTGGTTGACAAAATGACCACCGACCATGGTTACACAGATCATTATTGCATTGACAGATATGAAAATACATCAAAATGAATACACATAATAGCAAAAGGAAGCAAGGGTACACAAACGTTAAATCATATACAAAACATTCATTTTTATAACACAGGTGATGGCGGGCAAGCAATGCATGAAGAATTTGAGGGAAACACTGATAAGTGAGTCATGCTGTGCAGTGTTGCGATCAGAACCCCCAAGTGGCAAGTGCGCAAAGCTTCACAATGTGGCAGCAAGCAACAACAGAGATCACATTACCACGAGATCACTCTATTATTGCTTGTTCACAGCACATATATATGGGTGTTATTCTTCGCACACATCCCCTTCGTAGTGAATCGCACATTCAACGCAACGCCAACCGAGAGGTTGCAACAGCAGACAATCGTGACCATGTTCATTTGAGAATGAGAACAGTTGGTTTGCGACTCGTTCGTTACAGACCACATTCATTTAAGACTTCTTGAGTTGAGTTGACTGAGTTGAGACCCATTCATTTGAGGCCACAATCATGTGAGACTTGTTCATTTGAGAAAGTACATCATAAAAATGTGGTTCACAGTAAATCAAATCAGCTTCACTTTAACGTGGCGTAAAATGAATGGGATCTCAAATGAATGTGGTCTCGACTGAACATGGTCCCACATTAAAAGGTCTCAAATGAAAATCTCATATGAATGTGCTCTCAAATGAACAAGTCTCAAAAGAACGTGGTCCCAAATGCTCGTCTTCTCAAATGAAGTGGTCTCAAATAAAGTGGTCTCAAATGAATAGGTCTAAAATGAATGTTGTCTCAAATGAACATGTTCTCAAGTGAACATGTCTCAAATGTTATGGTCTCAAATGAACATGTCTCAAAAGATTGGTCTCAAATGAATTGGTCTCATTAGCCATGGAAAAGAAAAGTAGGCGACACTGGTGATTATGAAATAGGAAGCTACGCTTCAGCCATATGGTTATAGATCATAGAGACGCAGCATAGGCAAAAAACAATTTTTATCAACTTGAACTTACATCAGTGGTTTTGTGGTTCTCCATCTTTTCTGCACGTTGACCCCCAATCAAAGCATGCAATTTTCTGTAAACCCCGTGACCTAGCCCAACAGTTGCTAATACAAGGAAAGTACAAGTCAAAATAAGTTTGAATGCTTTTTACTTGAAATGTAAATAATATTCCGCAATTCACAATAAAATAATGCACAATCAGAAAAATATGCTTAAGACTATGGCCTAGATGTAAGAAAGCATAACATAAAAATATTGTTTGACGTAACAAACAGCATAGTTTTCATAATGTCATCACAACGGATCATTCAATGAAAAACTATTCGAATCGAATGTGGTTTTAAACTATTATATGTAGCTGAGATTTGATCAGCCTTCTTAATTCTGTTTGATTTCTTGAAAAACACCGTTTGCATTCCTTGCCCGATTAACAAATTTTGACGTTGAGGCATCATTGCTCCAGTAGACCCCAGCAGTTATTCATTGAACCCCTGGCCATTCAGTGACCCCCATTCGATCCCATGACTATTTACCTACCACCTGGATTGTCCAATTCACACCTGGGGGTCGATATTGACGGATAACATTAATTGGAGGGCCGGCGGGCTGGAGGGCCGTGTTTCCAAATGAAAAAGGTACATTTTCAGCAGGCTGACGGGCTGAACAGAAGACAGAAGGGCGGGCCGGCGGGCTGCGGAAAAGGACGGGCCGGCCTGCAGAAAAGGGCAGCCCTCCGGCCCTCCCTTTTCTGCATCTATGCTTAATGTGCAGCCCGCCGGCCCGCCTTAATGTGCAGCCCACTGGCCAGTCCTATTGTGCAGCCAGCCGGCCGGGCCTTCTGTGCAACTCGCCAGCTCCCGGAAAATTCATGTTTTTTATTTGGCAACACGGCCATCCAGCCCGCCCGGCCCGCCGGCACTCCCTTTAGTGTTATCCATACGTACCAGAGATGAGTACGGATCAGGACTGGATCGGACTGGCTCAGGATTGAAGCCAATTTTGGCCAGATCAGAACTGGATCGGACTGCAATTTTTTTTAATAGGCGGATCAGGACTGGATCGAACTGAGAAAATTTGTTGTTTTGATGTGATTATTCAAACCACATCAAAATGTTACTTGCAATGTGATTTTACAGATTGGTTAAATGGTAATGTATATTTTGCCATCAATGGCAAAAGCTCTGCTGGGATGATTTTTCTATGCATCCAACTTTGTCCAGACTCCACATATGGCGTTGAGTTCGTATTACCAGCAACAAGGTGAACGTAGTCAAGGTGTTAGTGTCTATGCCTGCTGTGCATGTGAGTAGTGTATTTTTCTGTGTTTGAGCGCCGTTTCTCTAAATCCCTAGTTTTCAGGGGTCTTTGCCAGTTTCCCCCTGTCTCTGTAGAAGCCCCTCTGTTCAAACCCTGTTGCCTCCCCTGTCACTTTGCCAGGTCTCCCCTGTCGGTTCCCTTGTTGGTTCTCTTATCACCCTGTCGTTTCCCTTGTTGGTTTCCCATGTCAGCCAGTCCTGTATCCATAAGCTAAAGTATTCATTTTGTCAGGTTGCATTATTCTCTTGTCGTCATTGGCAGAGAGAGCTATTTCAAGCGTTCAGAATACAACAGCAGGAGCGCGCGTCACGTATGACTGCATTTGTGAAGCACGCACCTGCGTTTGAGTTTTGAGTTGTGGTCGTGACACGCCATTGGTCAAGACTGAAAGGGCACACCTCGTTTCAGTTTCGGCTTGCTTCACGTTTGACTCACTTGTTTGCGAACGTGAATAGCACTTTTTTGTGATGCTTTGTGACATGGTAGAAACTTCCAAAGCAAGGAATGTTTTGCCACGCAAGCAGTTCTGAACGTTCAGCCACAGAGTGTGCTTGAAAAAGATGGTAGCTTCAGGCAATGAGACTTTTAATATAAGATTTTTAATTTGTTTGTTTATGAACATACACACTCTGCAGAACGTTGGTTGATAAAAACAGACAAAACAGAACGTAGTAAAAGGCATTGAAGCTGGTGGAATAACAGGGTGACAGACACTTTTTGCAACAGCATTGAAGACAGAACCATAGTGCTACAGACATTAAATTAACAACAGGGGTAAATGCGAATTCAATTCTTTTCACGAAGGAGAGATCAGCCCAAAATATCAACCACATCATGGCCACTAAACCATGAATCTCTCCTGGGTAATAGGATCACTTGATATACACAATCAGACTAAACCCGCTTCGTATGCCCACGGTTGAGTATAGCTGCTAAGCATGGTATGCCCACGACTGTCTGACTCAAGTGTAGCAATTCCGCTTCTGAGGTCAACGCGATGTATCATACCTAGGTCAGGTGACCAAATCTCGAGTCGTACACGGTGCAATAGCGACACTAGTGATCACGTACGTTCTGCGCTCCTACGGAAAATCCGAAATAGGAGTCCCGCATCAATGTTTATAATTTTTATCTGTTTAGATCGGGAATATTGTTGATGAATTCGTATGGGATATTTTTGCAAATGATTTCTATAATATTGCGGGTTACTCTCTTCCTGGGTGTGACTTACAATACATGCGGAGTATAAGTACACAATACAATGTCGATATAAAACAAGTGTCCTTGGTTGTTACATTGTTCCAACTTCGTACTCCTGGAATTCAATCCATTTGGTGATGCGACTTTTAACCTTGTGCTGCGATCGGAAATCCCGAGCAGCATGTGCGCAAAGCTTCGCACCGTGGCAGCAAGCAACAATAGAGATCACCCGACTAGATCACTCTATTATTGCTTGTTCGCACTATGCATATATATTTTTGTTCTTCGCACACATCCCGTTCATGGTGAATCACACAATCAACGCAACACCACTGGAGAGGTTGCAACACTTGACTTTCGAATGCTTCTTCTTTGTTTTTGCTATTCAATGATATTATTGACAATCTTCCAAGTTGTTTTCTGAACTTGCATTCGAGGACTTTCTTTGTTTGTATTTCAGAGTCACAAGATGCTTCATGTTGAGGTTGCAATGCGAACTCAACGCACCTCAGGTGGCGCCATATCAGATGTGCTTACTTTGGCCGCTCCGTTGCTGTCTGTGCATGTTTCAGCTGTATTGAGTTGCATGACCTTGCTTTGTCCAAAGATGCGTTCATGTCTTAATAGTTTGTGAAAAAAGCAAACTTTCAAGGTGTGATGTTCATTTGTGACAAAAGCACTTTCGTCAAAATATGTTTATAGCCTTGAGATTATAAACATAATCTGCTTTCAAGCATTATCACCCACCCCAAAATTATCAGCCACAAATTCAGAATGATTCATCTGTGCTAATTTTTTCAAGAGACTTTGAAATGATTCATCAGAAATGTTTTCTACGCCGAAGTGTTTCGGTTTCAAAGTGTAAAGTATTTTAACCTGTTTTGTCTTTGAGTCCTTGTTTATATTTTTAATAATAACTTTTACTTTTTTAGAGTTAAAAATTGCCGTAACAATTACATGTTTTTCTGCGCCATACATTTCTTTCAATGTTTTTATGTCAGATTCAGAAAGTACATTGTTCTGGTTTTCGACACTGAATCCAGGCATATAAATGAACTGCATTATGCTGTCTTTGTCTTCAGTATTGTGAAACAGTCTAATGCAATGGCCAATTTCGTGAACAGCGACTGAAAGAAGTTGAAAATCCCACCCCCTGAAACTGTTTTCTCGTCTGACCATCTCTCATTGTCAAAATGCAAATCACCAGACAGTGTTGAATTACCTGGGAAAAATCCATGCACCAAAGTGCCAGATTTTTTATTATTTAGCTTGTAAGGACAGCTAATTTCCGCATTTTGCTTTTCATCATCTGTCAGAGATGCAATATTCATAACTTGACTACCATCAAAAACTCTTTCAAATTTCAAATTGCAAACATTTTGCCAAACACTAAAAGCATTTTCGATTTCGTTCAATGTTTTTTCTTTTCCAAGCGAAGAGTAATTTTGAAAGTCATAAGTCAAAAGTTTTTGCTTCCAAGGGGTGCAATACTTTTTATCTCCAATATTATCAGGCATAGCACAAAACATTTATCATAACTCTGAAAAACTTCCTCATTCACGAGCAACTGTTTCAGCTGCCCCGGTTGCCTTAGCTGGTTCAGTTGATTCCCTGAGCGACAATCGTTCAAGTCGGACGACAGGGGTTTGCAGAGCGTTAACCTGGCTTGTGAGGTTGGTTATCAGACCCTTAAGATGTTCGATTTGAGAATCGACATAGTGTTTATGAGTTGCATCATTTCGTTCGGTTGGATTCGCAAGTCTAGATATTTTGTGATTATTCATTCTGAGATGCCCTTGAGCACCTTCTGGAGTTAATTGAAATGTTCTCTTCCTTAGTTGATTATCTATGAAACCTTTTGTCGTTGCGTCAGCGTCTTCAAGTGTCTCTCCAAGGTTTGTTATTCTTTTGTCATTGTAATTTTGATGATTTTTTGGCAAAGAAGTTCCATCAAGAAACATAACTCTCTGAGAAATATTCTCATTTATTGCATGTATCAGCTGCTCGTTTTCAGATCTCAGTGAATTAACTGTAGCATCCAGTGTTCTTTTGTTCACACCATCAGCAAGCGCTGTTGCATCGGCCAATCTGATAATTTTATGATCATTCATTTGAAGATCTGAAACCATATGGTTTGACCGTCAAGTCTTAGAGATTTCTGCGATTCCAAGGGGTTTTTAACCCTAATTTCGTTCAAAACATTTCGGTTCAACGTTCTGAGATTGACGGCCTCGTGTTCAAGTGTTGGATCTGGACGCCCAGCATTATGAAATTGTTCACCCATGCTGAAATTTTTTGTTGCTGTTCCTCGCAGATCAAGTTCAAATTTTTTGTCCTGATGTCTCGATTCAAAATGTTTGCGTGGTTTGCAACCGCGTTGGTGAGTGCTGTGTCAGCTGCTGCGGTTGCTTGTTCTAAAACACTTGTTGCTGAATCTTGAAGTGTTCGCAAATTTACCGTGTCTTATTCTTCACGAGGGTTCCCGACACGAATTACTTGAAAACCTCCAGCATGAAGAGGCCCTCTCATCCATTTTGTTCCATCACGTTTCAGATAGAATTCGTTTGCATTGCTCAATCTTACTGCGTCATTGCTCTGAACAAGCTCGCCCAAGTGTGAAATCCTGTTTCCATCCATCCCAATCCCTCCCTGCACACTTCGACCCAAAAGCGACAGCTTCGTATCTGTGCATCCTTTTGTCGCTGCGTGGTGATTTTGTTCTGGCACTCCCAGGTATGAGATACGGATCCCATCCATATTTAAATCTTTTGCCATAATCAACGCGGAGCTATAACGATTCAAAATTTTTTTTTCAATCCACTGCTTCGGAACAACTTCATCTTCATTTTGTGGATTTGAGTTTATATTTCTTATTCTATGCTCTCCCATCCCAATGTCGCCCTGCATAGTGCCCCTTTCAAGTGGTAACCTTTTGCCCGCTACAAAATAAACATATGCTCGATTCACCAAGTCATGATCTTCTTCTGGCCATCTCACGTTTTTCACTAAATGGCCCCTCATATCCAGATCACTTTCGCCAGCACTTTTCGAGTCGACATAGCCTTTTGTTGCCGCGTCGCCTTCTTCGGTTGGAGACAATAGGTCTTTAATCAGATTATTCTCCATATCGATCGGGTCACACTTTTTGAAAAATTTTTCATTCACATATTTCTTCCTCACTGCATCCATTGGACCCCGCGGTGAGCCAAGATTCACAAAGCTTTGACCAGACATGTCAATGGCTTAACCTTTTCGCAAAAAGTTGCTGTTCACATATTCATGTGAAACTCGGCCACATTTGCAACATTTGTCTGACTTGTCGTCAGACTTCTACCAAATTTATCGACTGGCATGTTTGTTATATCACCAAAATTTGTTGAATATTTCTTGGAGGTGCTTTCCTTTTTGCATCTCTTTTAAAGCAAAAAGACAAAGATGGCCACAAATAACTACTTTGCTCGGTTGAATTTGCTCAGTTGGATAGAACACATCACCGAGATAGTTGTTCAGTTCAGTTGGTGGAGGCAATCCGATCGAGTCAAAATACCACTTTTTATCACCACGTTTGAACCACGCAACCCAATGCGTCCCATCTCCAGAAGGGTCGTCCAGGTTCATAATTGTGCATTCATTTCGTTTTGGTTTCTTTGGCAAAGTGTCTCTCAAGAAGACACCACAAAAGTTTTTGAAACCAATTTTTTTCACCGCATCTATATTGGTAAGATGCTGACAACATTTCGCGACTCGTGAATACCCTCTTCATAAACCTGATTTCGAAATCCGAAAACGGTTGAAATTGAATTTCGCGCTCTGAAATCAACCTGAAAGTCGCCTTCAATTTCCACGACACTTTTCAAAGTGTTGATGTTTGCCGTTATTTTTATAGATTCGTCGTTATGCCCATTTCGTTTCATCACAATTTTTATTGTTTCCGCAATATCAATGAGATCGTAACTGCCTTCTGGAATTTGAACTTCGACCCACTGTCTTTGTCACGTTGAGTCATCCTCGTCACCTCTCCCGCTGACTTCAATGAAACCGGGAGAATTCCTGAAAAAGTTGTTTTCATCTGACAGATTCGGAAACGAATAATACGACCCAAATTCAAAAAAAAAGCCATCACATACTTTCGCGTTCGATCCAACTCGAGTGGTGGGTTAAAAGTCATCTTTATTTTTGTTGAATTATCTGAAACCACAATATGAGGTGAAGTTTTCGGAGAAGTATTTCTCTGATTTTGTTCGAGAATTTCAGTGTTCATTTATTCTATGATATAAAAGTTGTCAAACCCCGATCTGTATTTCACATAGTTCTTTCGCGTGGTCAAATCAATCGCAACAAAATTGTGTGGCTTTGACCACGTATGTTTGCAAAGTTTTTTCAACTGTTCTTTCGTCATGTCTAGAGACACGTGGTCGTTGAATATTTGGCCAATATTCTTTTGGTCTTGAGGAAACAGACAAAAAAATTTGCAGTTTCTCGAATTGTTTGACAAGGCAATTTGAAATAATTTTGACTCAAATACAAACAATCACAATCTGAATGCCTTCCATGAACGTAATATGCTTCACCCTTGTTCTGCTTCTGAAGCAAGAGATCGTCAAATATCATGAGATTCTTTTGCTCTGAAGACAGTTCTTTCGGGTCAGGCACATCGTCTGGAGATTCATAAAAATTGCACTCAATAGGCTGTTTGGAATGGGGACGTTGATCTTTTCCCAACTCTTCAATCAACACACTCAGTTAAATTTGTTCTTGTTGTATTTCATATTGATTTTCAAACAAATTCATAATCACCCTTTTCGGCAATTGTTCTTCAAAACCTTTTCTCAAAATTTTATACTCTGGTTGAAACAAACTTTTTCCAAAAACTGACAATTTTGAATAGTCCAACCAACCTGGCTGAAGAAGAAGATTCAGCAACAAAGTAGTCTTACCACAGCCTGATTTGCCCACAATCAAA
>Ga0210059_1006207_pt1 | contig 19200 bp, 15 predicted proteins | sample Ectturendosymbi2_FD_188042 | JGI IMG/M metagenome (GOLD analysis project Ga0210059, IMG submission 188042) | Ecteinascidia turbinata endosymbiont from Florida, USA - Sample 2 (SPAdes) (version 2) | ecosystem: Host-associated > Tunicates > Ascidians > Unclassified | place: Key West, Florida... | reverse complement strand
ATAATGTGAACTTCACAAAAATCTGTCCGTGTTTCGGCTTTGCTGTTGTAACAAAATATTGATATACTAAGTTCTAAAAATTCGAGACTTCAGCAAACTATTGAGGCTGCTGTTCGCGACCCCACAAAAACTCCTCCGCGACCCACTTTGGGGTCGCGACCCACCGGTTGGGAACCACTGGTCTACAGCTTCTAAAGTCACATTATGAAAACCAAAAATCCACTCCAGTTTAGACAGTTAAATGTGCATTGAACACAGCATGCTAAAAAAATAGCAATATGGGACTGATACAAGCAACTACTGCAGCCTATACGATCAACTACTAAGGAATGTGTACGAATGCACATATCCAATGACAAATGACTTCTACCCTCAATTAGAATGTTTTACAAAAATGGCAGTGCTTCATTGCACTGCATTAGCATAAGTGAATTATGCTGTGCAATAAATAGTACAGTTGCTACTATTCATGAAAACTTAACAGCATTAAATTGAAACAATAAAATTTGCCAGGATGCAACATATGCAATTCGTTGCATGAAACAAACAGAAAATATGAAAACCTAAACAGTATAAAATCACAGTTAGATTACCACCATGCAACATGTTACAGCTGCAGTTACGTAGTTAATTCTATTCATGAATACTTCATGGAAACAGATGTGCACTTGCAAATCTCACAAAATCAAGCACGTTTGAAACACAAAAACTTCACAGTATCATATCACAGCTACCCCACGCTACTACCGCCAAACATTTTGCAGCTACAGCTACATTTTAGTTGTACATTTTACAGCATCAACAATTTGAGGTTTACAAAAATTAGGGTTAGTTGGAATGGTGAATTACCACCACATGTTCCTGATTTTAAAATGTTTCTAATTCTACCCAAATTTGAATGAAGTTGTTTCAGTAGGTTTAATTTTGATTTGGGCTGTTGTAATTTGCTCAAATATCTATAATATATGCAAATCTGAATGACACTTTTCCAGTTTGCCCAGATGGTTCTAACTGTATCCAAGTTTGAATGAAGCTCTTTCAATTACCCAAATGTGATCAAGGCTGTTGGAATTTGCCCAAACGTTTCTAAGTGTATGCAATTTTAAATGAAGTGGTTGTATATTATTCAAATTGGAATGAAGCTGTTCCACTTGGCCCGAAGTTGAATGGAGCTATTGTTGTTTGGCCAGAGTTTATTTACTCTGTTGGAATTTACCCAAATTTTTCCAATTTATGGAAACATTTTTAACTTCACCCAAATTTGAATGAAGTTGTCCCAATTTGCTCAAAATTTCATTAAGATTGTTAAAATTTACCCAAATGATTTTGATTTTATCCAAATTTGAATAAAACTCTTATAATTCACCCAGACATTTCTAAACGTACAAAAATTTTAATGGAGCTTTTCTGTATAGCCCATCTTTGAACAATACTGTTTGAAGTTGCCCACAATTGAATGAAGCTGTTGCAAATTGGCAAAATTTGATTTGACTGATGGACTTCATCCAAGTGTTTCCAGTTTATCTAAATATTTTTGTTTACACTGAAATTTGATTGACGCTTTTTTTATTTGCCCAAATTTAATTGAAGCTGTTGTACCTTACCCAAATGCTCCTATTTTACTCAAATGTTTCTAATTTTACCCAAAACGTTATTAAAGTTTTTAGTTGCCCAAATTTGATGAAGGTTGGTGGAATTACCATATGATTCCCGTTCACTCAAGGGCAGTGTCTATTTTTCCATCAGGGGCAAAAGAGAATGGTAAAATAGTCTCAGACTATTTTGCCGTTTTGGCTATTATTTTGCTGTTGATTTGGTTATTATTTTGCCTTAGCTTGGAAAATAGACACTACCACACTTACATGTGAATGTAGCTGTATACTTTGCCTAAATCTAGAAAATTTTTGCCCAAATAATGGCCAATTTTTCAGCGTTGGGGATGCGACCGCAACCCCTGCATCCCCATGCTGTACGCTTATGATGACCACCATACGCCACTGATTGATTCATTGTTTTATCGATTCAGGTCAATGCGAAAACTACTGTGGACAATCAACATCATGTTTGTTACCTCGATATTACCATAAACTTCATTTCACTCCAAAGTATTTATTTCCTGAATGATTTATCGCAAATTGTCGAAACCATTTGGTACAGTCGCTACACACGGGAGTAGCCTACAGGGTCGGAAATTCACTGCAAAAACTGATGTTTGTGTCCCTTGAAGGCATTTCCTTGAGCTTCAAGCTTGTTTGTTCCAAAAGCATGACGTCATCCACATGATTGCTGGCCAATGCTGTCCTGAAATTGTTTTGGTGTGTTTCAGTTTTGAAAATAATTGCTCTTTTTTGCACATGTGCTTCCAAACAAATACGTAAATGGCGATATTTCCGCTTGGACACGTGTACCTTGCGTAGAAAACAAGCAACGAAATGTCTTTAGAAAGAAACTTTAATTCTCATCCCAATGTCGCTCTGTACTTCAATCAATTACATTTGAAAGCACTCCGAGCAGGCCTCGCCTCTGCGTCAAACGTGGTGAAAAATTCTCAAATAGTTCGTATGTGCACGGAGGTCAGTAGAGCGTGATAAAAATTCGTTTTTTTAACTCTTGTGTCATGGCGGAAGAAATTTCCGGATCTTATGGCATTTCATCCTGATCTGATCGGAAATGTGCATAAATTTTATATCGAAGTTGAATCTCACCTAACTGTTCTGTAACTTTGTTTGAAGGCAACAATATAACCCTACTTTTCATGCAAGAGTTAACTTCCACCTTGCAACTGCAAATTCAAATTATTTAAGTGCCTTGTTATGTCTACTAGAAACGCTGATGTCGCAAGCCATTCAGAAGAAATAAGCCCAATTCTTTACGTAGTGCTAGAACTCTTTTCAGCACCGACCCTCAACTGAGCCAGCGTTCATCACAGAAATAAGTCACGTCGCCATGTTCGGATTCCGCACCCAGAACAAACTGTTTAAATCTAGCGATGGATTCAATCAGCTGAATATGATCAGTTTTACGGCCGTCGCAACAGTATTCATAACATTTTTCAATTTCAAGGAATTGGCAAATAATGTGTCTTGGTGGATAACATAGTGTATTTTAAGCAGTCTTTGAGTGATTGCACTGTTATCCATATGTTCCTGCAAAAGTGGAACGAAGCCTGTTTTTGGGACCCATCAAGGTCATCATCGTCGGAACCCCATCAGGTGCAACTGCAATTAATATAGAGATGTCAAACTTTGGTACCTTGTTGCATTTTTTCAACCCCTAGAGATCTACTCCTGTAATAGTGCCTTCATAGGAATTAACTGAATAAATTCCTCGAAAACATGAAACCTTAAAGTTATGCCGCGCAAGAACACCGTAAGCTGGGCTGTGGCACTTTCATCTGCACTCTCATCAACTGCAATTGAAAAATCCTCCGGCCGCTTGGGACGTCTATCACACTACCTTTCATGTCTGTTGCCTTGGCTTCGATGCATCTGGTGATCGTCCTCGCAGACAGGCTAATAGGTGCAAATAAAGACTGCTTCTCTAGACAGAAAACCTCCACCACTTTATAAATATTCTGTGATGAAGTCAGTAACTGCACAAAGCTTAGCTCTTTCGGTTACGGACATGGAAACGTCACAGCTGGCACAAGCATTCAGTTCAACTTTTTTTCTTAGTAAATGACGATGTTTGTTTACCCAAGCTAAAGTAACTTTCAGTCGTGAAAATTCATCTTTTTCTCGAGCTTCCAACAAATCTATTAAAACTTCAGTGACTGGTCTCACAACGTCGTCTGATATTTGTGACGTTCTTCATCGCTACGCTTTGTTGTGGCACACGGGATAAAATGGTTTGCGATTGTGCTCTACGAAAAAATAATCGAATGTCTTACTATCTTTGACAACTCGGCGCTCGTGTCCACTTCCTGCGTCGCACATTCATGGTGCACTTACTAGTTTTCAAAAACACTGAAGTGTACCGAAAAACACGTATTTCTATCCAACGACATGAGCTTAGGTTGAGTATCGGCACATCTTTGAACTTGTAGTACTTGCACGTCCAAACCGTACTCACGTTCCATTGGTAGTTGCCCGCGGTTATTGCACAGTTGATGTTTGATGGTACATACGAGCATTATTGTAATGTCGCAATCCTCATTTATTCACCCGGTACTTCCAGCATAGCGGTTTGCTGACCGGCCGCTCGCGTACACTTTTAGTGGAATATTCCCGATAGGTTGTCACTACTGCAGCTACAGCTATACATATTTTGCTGCTCGTTCGTGTGCCGGTCAAAACATCACAGGGTGCCGCTGGTTACCTTTGCACTTGCTTTAACTTTCTGCAAGCATTTAATCACTTATAGCTTAAAAAATAATGTTATTGTAAACTTGCGCTTTTGCAAAATACAGAGTAGAACGCAACTCTACAGTCAACATTTCCATTTGCAATGAGTGTGATCAAACTTTATTTATTCAAAGAACTTTGATTCTAAGTCAAATTGTTGTAAAAAACATGCATGAATTATAAGAAATGACTTTATTTTACTTTGACGCTATTTCGAAATATTTTAGTCAATTGCTTCGCAGTTTGGGCGTTTTACATGGTGTGATTTTTTGTATTTTTGTGATCGTTTTCTCAAAAAGTTTGGTTGCAAATATCAGTTTTATCTGATGAAAAATATTATCTTGCATTATTTTTCAGGCTAACGACGAACCAGACATGATGAATGCAGTTCACACGTGTAGACGTATGCTGGTTGATCCGAGAGAGGTAAAACACGTAGAAAAGCTTTTGCGATTATCGGAAGCACTATTAAAACGACTAACATACACAAAGGTTGACGATGGCATACGCAGTAGTAGAATCCTTAAAACGAGAATGCCTACCACATGGGAGAAGAAAATGAAACTAAAAAAAACTCATCAATCCATAATTTTGGTTTTAACACCTTAACAGAAAAAAGATCTGGCAAAGAAAAAAGAACTTTATATCTGAGCCTAAAGGCTTTCAGTGAGTACAAGTTGCTACAATTCGGTTAAACAAATATTTTTCCAATAAAATAGGACTTAATGTGAAAACAAAGATATTGAAAAAACAAAATAATAAAGTATAAATAAATAAGATAAAATATGATAAAATGGAATATCAAATAATGTGAAAACAAGATATTGAAATATTTCTGGGTAAAACTACATAAACACGAATAACACGTAACTACCAGCATCACTTGTAGCTTTAAGAGAAACAACGTTTGCAACAATCAAAGCAACTTAACCAAACTCTGTGCAGTAGGAACATGGTTTATCAGCAGTCACGTAAAAATTATTGCTGCACCTAGAGGCGTGCACATATTTCAGAATGTTTTTAGCCAGCATGTTGCCTGTGTTTGCTCTTCTTTTTCTGAATACAAAATGTATATGTAATGGCACTGCATCAAATTTTAATTTAATTAGTTTATTAGTTAATAAAATAACTTTTCGATGTTATTTTTCAAAGATAGAAATGAACTGTTAAAATTTTGTAGTTTTGCAGACGCCCAAGTATATCTTTAAAAATTGTGAATCGTAATTTATATGCGTGAGTTAAAGCTTCAGTTGGAAAAGAAGTTTTTGCGAAACGTGATGTAACGACCTAAACCAAAAAGAATCATTATTTGTAAAACCAAAAGATGAACCGGATTTTAAACCAGAATTGAAGAAGAATGTTCAGCTTAGCACGCGGATCTTGTTATTTGGAACCTAACAAAGACACCAACAACCGCGTTGGTTTCACAAAATTCAGGAATTGAGGTCAGGAAATATTTAAATGCAACACCATCCTTGTGGAATGTGTTTAAAGGCTGCTTTATTTAACCATGTGTTATATGAAGTGGGGCATCCAAACTTTTTTAGGTTTATCAGTGAATAACATTTCACACTGCTCGTTGCAGCGATATATTCCGTACGCCTTAGCCAAAATTACTTCCTATAACAATGGTGGTCAAAGTTCGGCTCGCCGAAATGTTTTGTGTGGCTCTGCTGGCTGAATAGCAGTACAGGATCTCACATTTATAGCGAGTTTTTGCTTCATATTTAATTTTTATTTCATGTATCATTGTGTTTACACGAGTTCATAAGTTTGCTTGCCAGAGAGTCTATGCAATTTGATAGCAAACACAGTGAACTTAAAGCTAAAGTTAGACTACTTATGTGTCCAGAACAAAAATAAAATATTTCAAGGAGATAAATTGCCAAAAACATTCTGCCATTTTTCCAATGTCAGAATGAGAAAGAATGCTTTTCGCGAAAAGGGAATTGCAGACCACATTGTGGACGAATATAAAAAGACATTGCAAAACTACTGTAGGAGATCCAAGCCAGATGTGCCCATTTGCAGGATTGAAAACCATGCTTTGCATTCCTTGTAAATCTATTCAACATTAAAGTAGTTAGTGATGGCTGTCCAGTTTGCCAACCATTTATTACAAGCATGTTTGCAGTAGAAACGAAACTGACCAAAATTCCAGAAAATCTGGCTCTAACAAATTTCAGTCAATGCCACTCTCCAGTTGAGTTCTGGCGACAAGTACCAGAAAGTAAATACCTAGAACTTAAACGACCAGTGTACGATTCATTTCTGTATTTATGACGACATATTACTGTGAATTTTTATTCCCTGTGATGAACTTCGTAAAATCAAAACTTCGTGCAACTCCAAAAAATTGACAATTTGGAGAATTAATTCGCGCAACAACATATCGTCCAGATTTTCGGAGACTAGCAAACCAAACAAAAACCAGGTATTGATAAATAATGCGTTTTTTGCGTTTCAATTACAGTAGGTCATTTTATCTAAAACTTGCATTCTTTACCGTATTTGTATTGGCACTTCAAACTGTTTTTGCGGCTCGTTAGTGTTTTTGGGTTTCTGCAAACGACTTCCATTGAACAAGTCCGCACACCCCTGTACATAGTATGGTTCGATGTCTTACTGTCCCAAAGACAAGGTGGCAAAGATTGCATGTGATTCCCCTTTTCAGTCCCATCAAAAGCACAATTATTTTCAACGTTTTAATGTCATCACAGTTGTACTGGTCTTAATTCAAGACGGTAAGAGAATTTTGACATTTTATTAACCTTTTTTGAGGTGGATTGAATTAGCAAAGGGAAAAAAGTACATTTCTATGTTGCGTTGACTTAGATTTTCATGAAAAACGAAAAATTAAGAATTTCTCTTTAAATTACGAAAATATAGTTTAAAAAAAGAACAAGATAGATTTTTGACTTTCTCAACCCTGTGCAGCTGCAAACATTGATTACAAGCTGGTAGCAAACAAACATTGCGTTTTGTTTGATAGCGTTATCAGAAAACTGTTTTAAACATAAACAGTACAGACCCTTGATGTTATCTCGGCAGTTTAATACCATGTGGAGAATCGTTCACGAGTTCACAAAACGCTGCTCAAAAATCACGCGAAGTAGAAACACTCTTAAATGAAACCTATATACTTCGTATTGCTACTAGTGAGAAGTGACGGTGATATTTGTATATATTTAAATTGCATAGAAAATGATGAAAGGTCGCATAACTGAAAAAGAATTGGAAAACTCGAAAAAAGCAAATTTTCAAGAGATATTTCAAGAGTTTGACAGAAAAACGGCCACTCTGACAAGGAGACAATGGGTACAACAACGCAGAAGTGAATTGCAAACAGAATTGGAGAGTATTTGGCAAGCTGGTGTAGTTTCTTTGAAAGTAAGAAAGTGATTTGCTATAATTTCGAGTTATATTTTTTAATCCTGACGTTAATAACATTCATGATTATCTCAATGTTTTTTGTTCTGTCGTAACAAATAGCATGGTAATCCACACAAAGAAAAGCTTCTAAATTATCCTATTTTCTAACTTATTCTACAAAACTTATCTTTATTCAAACTTTTTTCCCAAACTTCTTTCTTAAAGTAAATTTTGAATATAAAAATGCAGCACGTAGCTATCTAACACCCTACCTATTTTCGAAAGTGTTTTTTACAAGCGTGTTTTTTCCTTGAAGGTTGTGTAATAATTTAATATCATCTTGTTATGATTTGCTTTAAAATCTGAGCGTTTTGTTGTGCTAATTTTTATTTAGCATGTTTCACATTGACTATATAAATTCGTTGATGGAAAGAGTGTCTCGTTGATCAAACCTTAAGAAGGAACGCTGTTTATTTCCTGCAGTCACAACGTTTCATCAATCGATTTAGTGGTTGTTTTCCATGCACTATACTCTACTTTCATATCTCTGTAAAATGAAAACACAGAGAAGATATCTTGATTACAAGTATTCATTGTTTGGCTAAACATGGACAAGCTACACACCGCAAGTTGATGCATACCCGTTACCCAATTCTGATATCGCAGGGGAAGGAACCTCTCTACAAGCGTTTCACAAGAACCAACAAGTGCAGCAGCAATTCGCCCATCAATAATTTTACATGAGACCTTTCAGAAGTGCCGGGTTTATAGAGGACATTTCGGTCCGCACTTGATATAGAGGAAGATTATTTACAGAATCCGTGGAACATTTTTCAACGCTTTGAAGGAAAAACCCCAGCATCGGTTTCAAATGTCTATCTGTCCCTTGTTCCCTTTTTTTCGGGATATACCTTTTTGTAGCTTGGCACTGTTGCCAGAAGTGGTGAGATTCAGCAATACGTTTTGTTAAGATTGAATCAAAGTTTTTGAAACTAACGTTTTGTTAAGTTTCAAAATTTTTTAAAGCAATACGTTAAGTTTTAAAATTTGCTGGTTTTAACCAGCTGTTGTTAACTTTACAAACGGCAGTTACAGTTGGTTTATAAGCTATTGCTACTTTGCAAATGCACGTAGTGCAAAGACCCTTGAAGAACCTTCACTGTCATGTCATACGAGGTAGGTGGTAAAAAAGGCTATGTACCATCCGGATTGTTTATGGTACAGCCTACCAGCACCAAATGTAAGACGTGGTGATTAAAAAAAACAAATAGCAGCAAATGAAATTAGGCATATGTTGGCTAACGCATTTGTATGTTGTATTTAATATCATTGACTTCGAAAAAATGCATAATGTAACGATTGACAACATTTTTATGAAAAGTTATTTTTATTGTGTTTCGTTTATGTAGCTTTATGACCAGTTTTCAAAATTCACTTCCGGGTATCAGAAATACTCTGCTGGCCTTGATTCAAGTTTACCAATTTTTAAAGGGAAGACACAGATGATGAAGTAGATGTCTTGCCCGGTAAATATTCTAAGTATTTAAATCACATCTGCTGATGCTACTTTTGTATGAAAAGAAAAAGTCTCGGTCCTATTTGATGTGATGTGGTGTACGGGAGGTGGATGCCAGTCCGTCCAGCAGAGAAATGTTGCTTAGTGTCAGAATCACTCAACGCATAGCAGATGCCTTTTGCACGGTTCTTGTACGACAGCATCTTCCTGTCTTCGGGGGCAAATTTCGACTTATTTATATCAGGGGTTGTGTCAATGCAAAGAACGAAGCAACTTCCAATAGCTTTTGTGTTATGGAACATCATAGATTTTTGCAGATACAGACATCATAGATCAATACATCAATACAGACATCATAGATCAATAGAGATATCATTGATTTTTGCAAAAAGTGCTCTGTCTGCCCAGATGATTGAATCGAATAACCAAGAATACAAATCTTCCTTGCAAAATACCAAAACAAAGCAAGGAGTTGTGTAAATGTGGATCTTTCTATCAATTTATTTTATACGGCTGTCGTTTGATTACCACCGTATGCCTGAACGACCAGGCTGTGAGAATCGCATGTGTCGGGACAGTCACAAGTTTGCTATGAAATGGCACAGAAAAAGTTTCACGTCGACAAACCTGTGAAAATCACCCTGAGACGTGCGGCTCCATATTGACCGGAAAATATTGTGTCTTCTTTGGAATGATATCTAGCTTTGGTTTCGCCTTAGTCCTGATTGGAGTCCTTTCCTTTGCTTTCCAAAATGCTGCCAGGATGCAAACAGTGCCGTTTGAATTGCGACCAAGGTTGCCAGATGTCCTTGAGCGCCAAGAATTGTCCTTAAATTTGCTGTCAAAACTTGTTATGTCCTTGATTCTTGAAAACATCTTGTTGGCTTTGAATATCTTCCGGCGTCCTTGAAAATTCTTGAATAGTTTTCAAACTGTTCACTTTTGAACTATTCATTACATTGAACATTCAAGAATCAAGAATAAGCAATGTAAATGAACAGAACAATGTGTAGATTTGTTCCAACAGTTGTGTAGTAAAAGTAAATTATTCAAGAACGGTTGTGTCGTCTGAATACGTTTTGTTTAGTTTTCAATTTCCTACATGGGAACAATTGACCCTGGAGCGTGCTACCTGGCGCTCCCTTCTACAAGACAGACGAGCATAATCAATTCAAACGTTCATCACAGACTGCAATCGTTGCCGAACTGATCGTCGAACACTACGGGAAAGGCCATAGAGAGAGAGAGAGAGATATGGTTGGCTTAGCCTGATTTGTCCATACCTGAAAGCTTGCTGAAAGGGTTAAAGTAGCCATGGGCGACCGCAGAAATTTTTCCAGGGGGGCAACGTCGACATTTTGCTTATCTTTTTCAGGTTGCTGACGTTGTAATGCAAATGGACGTTCACACAACGCTTTCCTGTTTCTACACCACAAAGAAAATTCCCCATGAAAGCACACGCTCCATTCGCATCTATTTTGAAATCTTTTTCAAGTGGAGCTGTAGGCTATACGAGTTTGCCACAAAGGTGTACTTTCTGTCATCTGTTACAACTTTTGCTGAATTGGCGCGTGAATGTCGTTATCATTGTGAACTTCACACAACTGAGTCTGACATGGACTTGAACTATCAGCAACTACGTTTTCAGCTCTCTCATTTGTCTGTGCTGGTTCAACAGAACTCACTTCTGAAATATTTTGTCCGAATTGTTTTCTGCACGTCGGCTATCAGAAATGCTTTTGCTTTCCATAAACTACCTAATATCCATTTTTGCAAGCACGTTCTACAAATAATTCATAATTTAAGAACAGTCAAGGCTCAGATCAACATTAGCGGTGGAAAACCAAGAAAGTTGGACAAAGACACTCTCGCAGAATTGTTTCACTGTATCTTAACAGGGCTATCGGACAACTTCAGAACTTACTAAAAGTAGAACACCAGGCAGACGTAAAAACTAAGCTTCACGTGCTTGCCGCTTGGGTCCTCCGATCGCAACGCTGATGAGCAGAATGTTATATTGATTAGAAAAACCAAAATTTCAAATCCAACCCTGACTTACACCTTATTTTTAACCCTTGTCACTAACCTTAACTCTAATTTCAACCTGTCAACCCTAGCTCTCACACTCACTAAAAACATCACAAGGTGACCATACCCTGCAGGCTGGCGCAGCTAACCAACCTGTAATGACGCCCGAGGAGCACGGTTGTGAACCCGGAAGTCAAAATTTAGGCTCCGGCTCTGGCACCAGCACCAGGCATCTAAAATTTTTGGCTCCGCCTCCACAATTCTGCGTGAAAAAGCGGGCTATAGAGAGTTGCCGAAATTTACGCTAAAAAAAGAAAAAGTTGGCTAGATTTTGTCTGGAAAATATTTTTCACGCCTTGGAAAATGCCATAAAATTTATCCAGATTTACGTCTGGATCCAAGCTTCGTTTCGGTCATCACGTTGTTTCAAATGTCACAAGACTGAAAATTTGTTGGTGCATATCATCATCGGGCAATACCGTTGCTGAATATTTCAATGCGTGATGAACAAACTCTTCACATTTTTTCTATCTAATACCAATTTCATGCAAGTATCCCGCCCTCCTTAGCAGCGCTTGTTACACACAATTTCATTCGTTAGACAGCTTGATTGCTATGCAGTAATGTCTCTTTCTCACTTGTTCAGTTATATGGAACATTCAGGATTTTTGGCGCGCAAAGCAGATAATAACCTTTTCTGATAAAGACCACTTCTAAGTAATAGTATTTACTCGCTTTATTAAAGGGGCCCAGGCAGGGATATCTAGAAACTCCCACGCAGGGATATCTAGGAGTTTCTAGATATCCCTGGGGCCCACGGCTTTCAGCCAAATCGTCAAAAGGCTCCATGACACTGAAAAGGTTGGGAACAACTGTTTTAGACGATGCAAATCACCAATGAATAGAGCGTTGTGGCAAAAGCGCAATAGCACTCAGCTTCTCAATTTCTTGAACAAGTGTAGATATAATATCGTCACATAGTGCTGCAACCCAGGGCCCCGAAAAGGGGGCGGGGCGTGGGGGGCAATGCCCCGGGGTGGCACTTTTCGGTGGGGCGGCACTTTCGGTGAAAAGAAGGAATAGCTGGTGGTGGTGGGGGGCACTTTTCGACTCGCCCCGGGGCGGAACTTCCACATGTCGGGACCCTGCTGCAGCCACGGGCCTGAACGTCTTGTGGTTGCAGGTAGTTACGCTAAAACACTAAACATAACGAAGTTCATTAGGTTATGAGTAGCAAAGCATTGCTTAGAAGATTATCACCAACAACAATTGGGCCTACTTCGGATAGCTAAGGCGCGCACCGATGCCACTGTCAGAAACAACAATCAAACGAGTTTTTGTTCACTTCCTTAGGACATGCTACAAGCAAGATATGATGAAGCGGAAATGAAAACCGGGAAAAAGTTTCAAAAAGTTTTCGAGGTGAAAAAAATTCGTACTTGATTTTGTGATGGATGATATTCGGTCGCAACAGTAAATTTGTGACAGGTGCTCACCTTGAAAAATCCTTTGGTTGGTTTTTCATTTGTAAGTGTATTAGCTCTTTGCTGTTTTAAAGTGATTTACACATCTTTTTTGCAATCGTGATCAAAATCAAAAATCACTTTGTTGCACTTCACATCTTGTTTCTATAATATATTTCAAACATGTTACTCATTTCGAAATCTGTGAACGCAGTTGAAAGATAGTTGTGTACCACCCGAATTTGGAACATGCTATTTGTTTAAAAGAGTTTTTGTTTAATACCGCTTTTGATAAAATCGGAAAACTTGGATTTGCTTGAAATGTTTAAATGTATTCTGTAGAATTTAAAGAATGTTTTTTGAAATCTTTATAAATGTGGTTAGTTTTAGATCTTTTGCACACAGTGAAGATATCTGCCCGTTCTGCAGAGATCAGCAAAATATTAAACTTTTTTTGGTAAAATTTAGTTTGCTCTTTTTCGTGCCCTCGCAATACACTTCATTCAAATAGTCTGTCGTGTTTGCAGTCTGCATGATCACCTACAGTTTGAACTTCAAACTTTGACAGGAAGCATTCGCACCTGGAAAAGATGCACTGGAATCACTTGAACACGCAGAAAAAGAAGCATTGAAGCTATTTGGAAAATTGGTCGCTGATTACGAGTTCGAAGACATGAAAAGAGATAGTCAAACCATTGTGCAATCATTGATTAACCAGTTCAGGTCTGTCGTGAAGGAGGACGAGGTAACTACAAGTGACATCAAGATGTAATTCTTGCGTAACTTACATTTATAAACAGAGCTTTGTTGATATGTGATCAGCTCAGCTCAGTGGAGGATCCAGGTAGTGGGGCAGTTTGCGGCAACTGCCTCCCCAAACGTCTGTGGCGTCCCCTTGAATGGCGCCTCTTTGACATAAATGCGCCCCTTTTTGGTGCCCATGGAAGTAGAAACAGATTAAAAAACACTATAAAATAAGCCATGTGTTAGCTTAGTTAAACGTCAGGCTGTACGTGCCGGACTTTACCCAACCTCTTATGGAATAGCGTGAACAATGCTTTTGTTTCGTAATAATTCCACTGTTTCGTTGTTTCTTTGCCGCGTGAGAACTGCCCAACAGGGTTGCCAGTTTGGCTTTTTTGAGGCCAAATTTGTAACTTTTGGCCTTTTTTCAACTCCTTTGGCTTTTTTTATTTTGGCGAATTAGATTTTTTTTGTGTCGATTTGGCAGATTTAAAGATGATTTTGGCAGATGTCTGGGCACTGGCAAATTTCTAGACACTGCTTCTGGACACAGAATGACAAATTTTCATTCAAAACTCTGCACGAGAATTCATAATTTTTTGTTATGCTTACTTCATGCTTTTAGGTTTGCCGTTTCAGGTTACTCTTCAGCAAAATCAAAAGTTTCGAAAAGCTTACTAATGGAGTGAGCGTTATTCTTTTTATGCATAAAATATGTGTATATTGTCTTTTGAAAGCGCGTCCGGGTGTTTTGAAGGTGTCCTTGCGCATTTATCTTGTATTTGGCTTTTTTCGGTGCTATTTGGCTTTTTTAAGGGTTGATCTGGCCGTTTTTGCTTATGACTACCTGGCAACCCTGCCCAGCCTTCACACACGCGGTCGCTCGCGCGCTTCTCGACTTACAGCCGGGTTGTACAAAATTGGTCTGATTTTTTTACAAGTTTATTCTTTAATGCCTGATGACCGCCTTGAAAGGAAAAAGAAAGGCAGCAGTAAAAATAGGAATGCAATGTGGAAAACTTATTACTGACTCAAGATTTTACAAGGCACCAAAATGAAAACGAAAAACCAGTGTCAGGGCTGTTGCCAGTGCAGCTCGTGAGTCTGCAGTTTGCCTGCATCGTAGTTTTGCAACATAAAGGTGAGTGGATGAGTTTCTAGACGGAACTAATCTCCTGACTGACAGAGGCGTAACGAGGTTAGATGGCGACAGGGGCAAGAAGCAAGTTTGGCGCCCCCATGTTCGAACCTGAGGTCTTTTGGAAGCAAATGTGTTGTATTGAAGAAAGTACGTGTGACACTGTTGGGACTTTTTGTCGCCCCCGCAGTATTTCAGGCCCCCAGAGTGATTCGGCGCCCGGGTAATTAAGCCCCCCTTGCCCTCGTCGTTACGCCCCTGATGATTGAACCATAATGCAGCGTGTAAGAAGCTACAAATGTATAGGTTAGCAAACAACTTGCCGCTATGTGAAAAAAATTCATTGAACGTGCTCGATTAGCTCAAAGAATTATGACCTACGTAGCTATGCAATTGTGCAACTACTCACTTCATATACATGGACAACGAAAAGAAGTACTGAATTACTGCTAGGGGCGTAACGAGGTTAGATGGCGCCTGGACAAGACGCAAGTTTGGCGCTCCCATGTTCGAACCTGAGGTCTTTCGGAAGCAAATATACTAGGATTCAAGCAACCTTTACCTTCCTGCGTTGTTACGTTTCATTCAAAATTATTCTCACTAATGATATAATTGAATTGTAAGCTTAAACGTTTGAAAAATGTTTGAGTTTTTTTCTCTAAAAGCGTTGAAAATTATTCTAGAAATTTTCTGCCGAAAGTATATGTTTCAACACCGCTCTGCAAATTACTCGCTTCAGTTAACATCTGACTCCCCCTGGGTGTAGGCGTCGATGAGAAAAACTTAGTTTGATTGACTGCAAATGTAGTCATAAGAACATACGTCTGCACTTAGAAGAGCTGCACAACTTTGCGTATTGAACGGGATCGTTGAAAGCAACGAACGACACAGTAAGAACGTCGTTTCATGTTAATGAACACCGTTTGCTTTATGTTTCCGTTAGTATTGACACTCGCAAAAAAATTGCATATCTATTCCTTGCTGACCCGCATTGTGGAGGGTACTTACACTTTGCTCTATTTGGGTAAATCTCATTAACGTTGCGAGAAGTGGCAAACGCCAGAAAAATATTAATTTCCTGTTGGGCATTAACTTCAATCGTTTTGATCCACAAGTTAACACTTTGCTATTATTATTGTTTTCTGTTGGAAACTACATAATTACGTTTATAGATGGTGTCGAAATTAATGAGATTTAGTTGAATGAAGCTAATTGGACTGTGACAGCGTAAAAGTGACTTAACTGCTTGGGCGTGTTTTTTCCTATATGGTGGTATACGTTCTAAGAAAAAAGGTGGCCATGCGATTGAATTTGTAAAAACATAAAATTATTCCGTTGTTTTCCCGTCTTATCTGCAACAGCGAAAGTGGAGAAAGTCTACTCACTTACTTTCAGTTACGTGAAAACCTATCTTTCCGTTAGCACTGGCACTCGCATAATGTTTTAATGTTCTAATTGAATAGATTTCTGGCTGAGGTTGCGTGCATAAAATCAATTTCCTGTATAAAAAATAAAATCGCTTATTCCTTTGACTGCGTCACCTTTGCAGAGACTACTTACTTGAGTGTATTAAAGGGTGTCTAATCCTATGTTTTATGCCGACGGACAGTTTTTGACACAATTTGTATTCTCTTACCTACAACAATCTAACTTTGTGATTTTCTTCTTGAAACACGTTCAGTTTACAGGAAAGTTAATTCATAGCAGTGTTGTTACCTGACTTACGCTTTTGTCTTCCTTTTCAGGCTTCTGAAAAAGGTTCTCCGTATTCCAACATGAAAACCAGCCATGCTCAGGTACGCAATGTCATATACAAAGTTGAGGCTTCTGACAATCACCGTGACTTGAAAAGATACGTATTCATTTGTGTGACGGTTTTCGTGCAATTAAACTTTGGTTTTCAGATATGGACAAAACATTCCAGCGCAGGCAATGCATTGCTTGAATGAAAATAAAAGGCTTTTCCGTGTGGTAGTTTTTTAATCTAAGCTGTCGAGTAAACAGCTATAAATATAAAACTGAACCTCATCAGTGGTGTGATTTAAAGAATTTGTATCTCTTAAACAATTCCACGACGTTAGTTGAGCAAGCCTTCTTGTGACCCTGGTGCGAGTTTCAATAGACTTCTCATAAAATTGAAGTTACAGGTGAGGGTAGTTGCAATTAAATATAGCCCATCGTTTTAGGAAGGCATAAGACAAAATATAGTTGCATGAATACATACGTACATAAAAAGCTATTACAAGAAACAATTATTGCAACCAGTAGGCTATATATCAACGGTGCACAAGATCACACTCACACGTATATGCTTAGAAAAACTCTTCTTTGTGGAAATGCAGAGGTCTCCAAAGCCTTGGCCGCTCAAATTTGGTAAAAGCGTTCCGATGGCAAGGCAGGGCATGACGACTGGATTTCACGAAAGGTTGCATCTCCCATATCCTGTTGAACTTTTTGCAGCTGTGTTTTCCACAGTGAGACACAAAGGCTACACATTCAATGTACATGCCACTGGCCTATAATCGAACTCCAAACCTATAGCTTACTAGTACTGGAGAGGATCGACGCAATAAGCACCAGGCCACGGGCTCACTTGCAACAGTGGACCTGTAACGTCCTTTTAATAAAGCAGATATCCAATGGTTTTGCTGAAGAGCCTGCAGATTATTTTTGCAAGCGTTTTCCCGCCCACCGTGGCACCAACGTCGTCCTGGCAGGATGTTGTACATAAGATTTTTTGGTATACCAAACTGCATCCAGTCTATTTCTCACTCTGCAGACGACAGCAACTTTGTTTTTGTCTAAAAAACAAGGAGCAACAATGTACAGAGGTTACCGTGACTCATTTGAAATTAGCACGATGAACCAAACTAAGGTTTTGCACAACCTCAACTGAGTGACATATTAAATTATGTACATTGTTTTTTTGGTGTATCGATACAATTTGGTACACACTCAGTAAAAGTTTTACACTCAGCTGTTTCACACTCAGATCGAGTTTCACACTCAGCTCGAGACCCACACTCAGGTTGAGTTGTTTGAGTTTCACAGTCAGGTTGAGAGAAACGTTTGGCATATGGTACTATTTTCGAAGTAAATATGTTAAATTTTTATCACACCATCTGGCATTCAAGAGATGCATTTTGGGAAGGAAAATGTAATCATCAAAGTGATGCTAACTGTCAAGCTATTGAGCATTGGGAAGGCTGCAGGTTTTGATGAAATTCGAGTTGAAATACTTAAAGCCTTGAACCAACGAGAAAGTTTCTGGCCAACTTTTGTGTGTCAAATGGCCTAATAACGATCAGGAACGACGACAAAGGAATGGCCAACTGGGGTGATCATCCCAGTACCCTACAGAAAATGAATCAACTACCGAGGAAGGTCTCCCTAATCTTTACAGGATAATAGTGCACCAAATGCCTTGAAAAATTCCCAAGATAACTGAACCAAATTTATAAAATGCAAGGTGCAGTTTTTATCCGGGCCGTATTGCAACAGACTCAGTTGTCGCTCTCTGATAACTTTTCAAGAAGTTTTGAGAATATGCAAAAGATGTCTTAATTCGTTTTGTCGGCATCATGAAAGCATATGACCGTGTCCCTCAGCAAAGCTTATGAAATGTTTGCTGAAACACGACATTGACAACCAAACGTAGGTACTTGGCACAGGGGATCCTTTAATTTTCACTTTACTCTGAACAGACCACAAGGCAAAACTTTATCATAAAGAGTTAAGACGCAGCGGCATAAAAAATACTGAGCAACGACTTCGATTGTAAGCCGCGGCTTATAAAGCTTTTTTTCATCATTTCGTGTGGCTTACATTTTTTTCTTTATCTTATTGAAAGGCCTCGATGACCCTCATTCTTTACTTGGCTACATTTTTTCGACCTAACTCCCTTTTCGCATCCTATTCTTTTCAACATCACGTGCACTCCGTCACAGAAAGGATTATGATGAACAGAAGGCAGTTTTAGTGGTGTGAATATCATTACCACGCGAAACGTACTAGTACGTAAAAGTATCTCCGAGGCTTAGGGAACCTATGTTAATGGGCGGTTTACATTAATTTTTAACACCACTTCTAGCGGCTTAATATAAAAGTAAAGCAACAGAAACAAAAAGGAACGAGTCAATTCAGCTTTTAAATCACACGCAGCTGTCAGAAATACCGCTGCAGGACCAGGGGGAATTCAGTCGCCTTGTCAATAAAGTGGTCTTGAGCGCGTGCAACTTGCGCGCAGATACACGTATGTGACAGTAATGGCTGGCAGGTTTTTCCGGTGGGATTCTCGGTTTTTGCAAAACGCGCAAGTTTGTTTTCGGCTTTCATAATTGTGCAATATACACACGCGTAGAACTTCCGGTTAAGATAATTGGACTTCAAAAAACAGCATTTACTACCTTCCATTGCTCCTTGCGTCCATCTTAAGCAAATTTGTATGGGGCGCCGTTTGTAAAAATATTATATCTGACAGATTTAGCACAAAAATTGCTATCTCTGCGCATATATAGCTATCTCTGCACAGATTTAATTATCTCTGCATGCAGAGATGTTATCTCTGGCAGAGATAGAGAGAGAGATAACATCTCT
>Ga0210059_1006206_pt1 | contig 19202 bp, 11 predicted proteins | sample Ectturendosymbi2_FD_188042 | JGI IMG/M metagenome (GOLD analysis project Ga0210059, IMG submission 188042) | Ecteinascidia turbinata endosymbiont from Florida, USA - Sample 2 (SPAdes) (version 2) | ecosystem: Host-associated > Tunicates > Ascidians > Unclassified | place: Key West, Florida... | reverse complement strand
GGTAAAATGAGGTTTTTGTGCCATAACTATGGTTCCAGACATGCTGGAAGGTCAAGCAAGGGCTCTATCGACGCGGGAGATCATCTAGTTTTCAAGAAACGTTTGAGCCAAAATTTTGGCCCATTGGATTGGCGTCCAGAGCCTATCAAAGTTGGTCAAAAAACCGAAACACCCCCACTTTGCGAGCCTCGCCGAGGCGAACCCCTCACCCAAATCAAAAAATTTTTTTTTAATAGAACCAAGAAGTCTTGCCGCATCCGTAGAGGGTTTGAACAACTCTCTAGCTATAGCGGCTGGCGAGTTAAGACCAAAAAACCTCGCGCCAATTTATTGGCGCGCGCGGTCGTTAAAGGGCTTTTAAAAACATCTGTTTCAAACTTCGGTCATGAGAAATTTTCTTTCTGCTACTTATATTAGTTCGTAGCAGTTACCACCAGGCTTAATTTTAAACAAATGAAGTCTTAGGGTGATTACTTTTAGTGTATTTTGTTTTGTCGGCGTTTCACTCACCTGTTCAAGCAGGTTTCCTCAGAACAATGTTTTATCATATTCAGGGGCGTAATGAGGGGGGGGCAAGTGGGCACAATTGCCAGGGCGCGGAATCACTATGGGGGCGCTAAATCTTTGCGGAGGGCGCCGAAGGACTGCAGGGGGCGCTGAAAAGTCCCAACAATGTACTTTCTTCACTTACAGTACATTTGCATCCGAAAGCCCAAGTTCCAACATGGGGGCGCCAAACTTCTTGCCCCGGGCGCCACCTAACCTCGTTTCGCCCCTGATCATATTACATGCAATTTACCAATGACAAAAACATGAGATTGTTTGGTGCAGTGCCTGGTGCATTTCAAAACAGTTCTGCAAGGACTGCAAGGATAATGCCATGCAAAGGTATGGTGTTCAAACAGTTCCGGGTGTGGGCGGGCGGAAGATGGATATGTAGTTACTCTTTACGATTTTACAAGTCTGACAAAGCTAGTGGTCAGAGCAAACCAAATTTTTCGTCTGCAATGTTTGACTACTCATTTAATGTAAAAGATGAAAGTAAATTTCTGACAGCTTTCGATTTATTGCTGAAATCCTTATGTCTTCTGTTCATTGCCTAAAGCAAACAGTTTTACAGTTACATTGGCCCATGTTTCTTGTTACACAGATCCTTGCATACCTGACCCCTGTCATGCTGAAAGGTGTGAAGTTCTTGGAGAAGCAAGCTATAAGTGCCATTGTAGCTCATCCAGTGGTCGATACGGAGTTAATTGCCAGCATGTCAATAAATGCTTGACTTATTTCTTATGTCCCAGTGGCTATGATTGTGCACATGACGAAGTCACCCACACAACAACATGCATTAATCTCGTGAATGAAAGAGATAATGTCGAAGGAAGTGGCTCCCTACGTGTTAAAAATTGCCTGTTTGAAAATCCTTGCATGAACAATGGAGAATGTGCAAGCGCAGAGAAGGGAAGTTTCACTTGCAGTTGCCCTTTTCCTTTCGGTGGTCTTGTCTGCGAAAAGTGCTTGTGCAAGAATGGCGGTGTGTGCAGCTTTGGAGAAAAAAAGAGCGTGTGCATCTGCCCACCGTCGTGTTCCACCGAATCGGATTGCAGTCGCTGTGTGAGCAATTTTTGTGAAAACCATCCTTACATTTGCAGCAATGGCGGAACTTGCAGGGACTCGCCTTCTAACTCGGGAAATTTCACTTGTGATTGCCATCCAAACTGTTTAGGAGAAACATGCGCCACGTGTTCGCTGTGCACCGACCTTCCAAATGACTACTGCAAAAACGGAGGTGTTTGTATAGATGTATCATCATTCTCGGTCTTTTGCGAGTGTCCCCCTGGCATCACAGGGCAAAACTGTGAAACCATTCAAATTTCTAACTCCAATTACTGCGCAAACGACTCTTTGTGCGAAAACGGAGGTACTTGTGAAACAGACACTAGAGGCAACTATATTTGCCACTGCACCGCCAATTGTCACGGCAGAAAATGCGAACATTGTCAAACGCCGTGTTCAGTTTTGCCAGACACCTGCATGAACGGCGGATCTTGTCACAATCTTGCGAACGGAAGTTACGTTTGTGATTGCCTGGAACACTGCTTCGGAGAGCACTGCCAAATCTGCGACAAGTGCATCGCCCAAAACGACTTTTGCATGAACGGTGGAACTTGTAACAATTCTGCTTGCCATTGTACCAAGCGGTGTCACGGGACCAGGTGCGAAACTTGTGACAATTACTGCGATCTTTTCCCATTGATTTGCGGCAGCGGAACTTGCGTTAACGAACCGGAAGGAAGGTACACCTGTGTGTGCTCGGATGCTTGCAGAGGGTATAACTGCGAAACGTGCAGGGTGGATTATTGCGCGGAAAACCCTGGTACGTGCCTTAATAGCGGAACATGCCTCAGTGATCCTGAAAAAAATTTCACTTGTCAGTGCCTGGATCACTGCTCGGGACCGCACTGTGAGACCTGTGGGAATCTAGACCCATGCTTACCCAACCCATGTAAAAGCGGTGGCATCTGCGAAAGTAAAAATGGTACTTTTTGGTGCAACTGCTCTTCAGAAGCTTGCTCTGCAATGGTTTGTAAAAATTGCTCTGCAAATCTATGTAATGATGATAATCCATGTATTTACGGAGGGGAGTGTCTCAAGCACGAAGGATGGGGTTATTGTCAGTGTCTTGAGGACTGCTTCGGCTATTTATGTGAAAAATGTGAGGAGCCAGGTAAGACGTAAATCTGTTTGAAATATTGGTTGTTCACTAAAAGCTACATAAAAATTACTTTTAAATTATTTCACATGAAATTGTAGTTCAAACATTAACGTTGTGACCACGTATTACGTAATAGGTTGTGTTGTGTTTCGAAGAAATTGGTGTTTCATCTAATCCAAAAAGTTGTTTGCAATAGAAATGCAGAAGAGGTTGATAATGTTGTTAAATAGTGGGCTATTTTAAAGGATACGCCTTGTTGTTTGGTAGACATATGCAGCACCGACCCTTGCAACGGAGAACCATGCACAACTCTTGCAGGCACCAACGATTTTCAATGTAATTGCGCCACTCCCGGACTGTACGGCAAGTTTTGCCAGCACCACAGTGGATGCAACGAACCTTCGATATGCAGTAACGGTGGCACTTGTGTCCACAACAAAACTACTCACATAACACTCTGCAACTGCACCGAAGGTTACAGAGGATTGAAGTGTGACTTGAAAGATCCGTGCCTTAACAAAGTGTGCTGGAATGGAGGATTCTGCGTGTCAGATACCGAAGGTAGCCCTAGATGCGAATGTTCTTTCCCTTTTGGAGGTAACGATTGTCAAAATTGTTTGTGTACAAACGGTGGAAACTGCAGTGTTGAAAATGAGGATAAATTTCAAACCAAGGCAACTTGCGTTTGCCCTCGCAACTGCTTCCAGCCTGATTGTAGCGAGTGTGCTTCGTTTTGCGAAGCTCATGCTGAAGTTTGCCATAATGGAGGAACGTGCGTCGACGGCGATGACCCAAGTAGTTTTATCTGCAATTGCCCTTCGCATTGCCAAGGTGAGACTTGCTCAATTTGCAGCTCATGCCAAAGCCTTCCACCGAACTATTGCGGAAACGGCCATTGTGTCGACCTACTCGATGGAAGCTTTTTGTGTAAGTGCCGCTTGGAATGCACTGGAGAACGATGCCAAACATGTTCACCGGATTTAGGCTACTGCGCACGTCATCCCTTTATTTGCCAAAACAACGGCAAGTGCATTGAGAACGCAACAGCTCAGCAATATGCTTGCGAATGTCAGAGCGGCTGTGAGGGGCGACACTGCGAAGTTTGTCCTCACGATGAAGATAACTACTGCAAAACACATCCTGGCATTTGCCTCAACGGAGGTACCTGTGAAAGTGGAAAGAACCACACATTCATTTGTCGATGTACTGGAAATTGCTACGGGTCTCGATGTTCCACTTGTCAGAACTCGGACACTTGCATGCTCAACCTATGCCTAAACGGCGGCTTATGCATAACTGTTGAAGGAGAAGCTCAGTGCCAATGCATGTCTGGTTGCTCTGGTCGATTCTGCGAATCATGTGATCGAAGTAAGTCTGACGCTGAAAGAAGTTTTGAACTGTGTAGTTTACGCCTTGTAAATACCAGGGTTTTGCCCCTTTAGCACCTTCACCTTGCGACGATGATCCATGCATGAACGGGTGCGTTTGCGAAGCCTCCTGCCACCATTCTCATGGTTACCTATGCAAAGGCGGCCAAGGTTATCTCGGAAAGAACTGCGAAATAGGTACGTTCTGATATTTCGTAGCATTTGCTTATCAATTTTGTGATTTCCATCCATTTCTTTTCAGAAGCCCCGAAAGTGTTATGTTTGGAAGATCAAATAACTGTGAAGGTGCCTCTTGCATTCACGCAAGAAATTGCCAGCATCGATAATGACGTTCTCGTATTTGTCAGTCAAACACCTATGGGCCAGATAAATACCTTTGATCGCAACTGCACGAGTAAGTAAAACTCATCATCGTAGCAGCGTTGCAGTTAGCGTTGCAGTTAACACACTGATTTAAGTTGTTCGATCAAGCACTTGCAACTATTCGGCTCTGCCAATGATGGGCAAACTTATTGCCGCCGTTGGCCACTTCCGCGCAGTGGCGTAGCCAGCCCAAAATTTTGGGGGGCCAAATTTTGTTGACTCTAAGTGAGCAGCAGTATTTTGTTCGGGAGCAGAAAATGACTCTCAAAAGCACAATTTAATTTTGGGAGGATCCCCCCTGGCCCCCGGCTAGGCCTATGTTTCCATTGATCTTTATTACGCTTTCAGTGCGTAAACTCTACAGAATTGGATCGTTTCTCCCCCGCTTTTTCACAATTTTTATGTGGAACTGTTTGTGATCGAACGGCTTAAGGTTTGTGGCAAAGGCGTTGACCAAGACTTCGCTAAGCCAGCACGATGTCTTGCAGGTGGGTTTTACGAGCTTGCACTAAAAATGTAGTGAATAATCTCTCAGTACGTTCTATTAGCCGCCTTGAAATCGGACTTGTCATGAGGATGGCAACCGAGGATCAAACGCCTCTGGGAAGAAAATAAGAAGCATCCGTTTTCCGTGCGGGATGGATGATCGATACTTGATTGCCGTAACATAGTGTGAGATATCGGAAGTTGAAGGATCGTGGAGATGTTTGATACCCACATGATTCGATGGGGAATGGAGTTAGAGAACCCAATCAGTGTTCCCTCTAAGAAAATTTTTCAGAGTAAAAGGTTTAGTGCGTATGCAATTGCGCAACCATGTCGACACAATCAGTGACGCGTTTCAAGCGTTAGAAGGGCTATGCGGTACATACACGTTACTAAATTTGGAATGTTGCAAGTGCGCGAGAATGAGATTTCACTGCGCAAATTGTTTGGTGGTACTGCGCATTTGCACACCTTAGAGCAGGGTTTCTTAACCTGGGGTGCTAGCACCCCCAGGGGGTGCTGAAATCAATTCCAGGGGGTGCTGGAAAGGTTACATATGTGGCGGTAAAAGGTAAAAGGATACGTTTGTCTTTACTTTATCCTTATAGTTACCAGGTGTTAGCCAATGGTAGGGGGGCTGGACTGCTTAGGTGTGACCAAAAGAGGTGCTGAGGTAGAAAAAGGTTAAGAAACGCTGCCTTAGAGGGAACACTGAACCCACTGCTCTAGTCAAAAGTAATTGTAGACTTTCGAAAAACATCGAATGTTAACCGCACCGCACCATCGTTCATGCGATGGAGTAACTTTCATAAAATTCGATGTAAATGCTACTTTATGGTTTCAGAGACTCCTTGAATTTTTCAGTAGTTCAGTTTTTGCGAATCATTTGGTACGAGTGGACAAAATTTATCAATGTGGACTTCGAAAATTTAAGGTTTACATATAAAATACGATTGAAGTTACTTCAGCATATAAAACTGCTTAATCACCATGCCAGCTAGTGGGAAGTTTAAGGGGCCCGTGGCCGCAATTCAGCTCCACATATCACAAACACACCATTTTCATTTGTCCTTATTGTTGATGGCACGTCGGCGAACCTTAACGTTATTTGAAAGCAGAAACAACTATACGCATACAAATCTATAGGCAGATTTAATTCATTTAAATTTAACTTGTCTCCAAATTTTGAGTGTATTTTGGGAAAGAAAACCGCTTTGAACAGTAAAAAGATAAATATGATGCTATTCATGCCATGCCAGGCCAGTCAGCATATCTTCGCTTTACTGCATAGGCCTACGACAAGTGCTCTTATTGTAGGGTCTTCGTGTGCGCAAGAACATGTCCTTGTGTGCAAGTTTTCACAGGAACTTAAGGAGAGGTGCGTACATTCGTTGTTGCTTCAGTGGTCGTTTATAAACAGCCACTGTAATAAGCAATTTCTCCAGCATCTTATGCTGATCACGAATTTATTGTTACAACTTAAGACCCCAGCACTAAAACCAGTCAACAGTCATCCACGGCGAAGCAGCACTAGCAACATAGGCGTAACCAGGGGGTAGGGGCGATGCCCCCTGAACTTGTAGCGTATCTGGTTATTTTGTGCTTTAAGAGGCGGCATCCCAAACAATACTGTTGCTCGCCTAAAATCAAATATTTTGGCCCCACAAATTTTTTTCCACCCCAAAAATTTTGGGCTGACTACGCCACTGACTTGCATTACCCACGTAGTCTAGTACGAGCTGCCAAGATGTCACCGATTCTTGAAATGAAAAACGAATATTGTCACTACCTGTTAAACCAATTTCTCTTAGCGCAAGTGTGTCGTAACGATTCTTGGGATTAACTTTCTCAAGCAACCCTGCCAATTTTTCCTTCTCTTTTATATGTATTGTGTATCCAATTGAGTACTCAAATTTCCACTCTTGAACTCAAAATCAAATTTCACGGTCTTTCTGGAGTTGGGTTCGCTGACTGATGATACCCTTCCGAAGTCTCTGGTTTGAAATAATTCGTGTTTGACTGTTTAATTGTTATATCTTGGTTGCCGAGTAAAAATGATGTTGATTAGAATCATTTCGTTTTTACTGTAGTGTAGAACTTGGCCTTGAGGCTTAGGAACCCCATCTGCTTCAGAAACAAAAGTATGTGTGGAGCGTCTTGCAGATTCAAAAAACAATATACAATTCAGCAGGGATTCAAACATGTCTACATACGTTTAGACATGTTTGAATTCCTTTGATTTCTCATGGTTTGTTTTGGAAGTGCAGTGCCTCGGGACCCGAGGCTCAGGCCATATTTAAGGACGCGAGGAGTATTTTCTAAAGTAGTGATATTGATACATGTTTGATGAGCCCTAATTAGTACATAGTATACTTTCGTTTTGCAGAAATCTTATTATATTTTACCAAATATAGAGAGTTCGGTGAATGCACAGAAGAAACTTGCAGGGTTCAGTACCTCCAATAAGGTTCAGAACCACCTTATTGGAGGTACTGAACCAGAACCGTTGCCAGAATATCTTCAACAGGGGCCTTTGTTTGTGTAGGTTGGCTTTATATTCTGAAAATATTTCAATTTGGGGTCTTGGAGCTTTGTTTGGGCGGCTAAGCCCACAAAATCCCCCCATAGCGACCGGGCTGTTTTGAACCTTGATTCTCTCATCAAAACTCTGAGCTTTATATGGAGGTAGTTTATCTAACCCTTTTTCAGGTTCAGCTGTAACAGAGTGTTTGGACAAGCTCCTTTTCTTTTTTGCAGGTAGTGCAATAAGCGGCAGTAATTATGTCATTTCTATGCCACTGCCCTTCATACAGTGTGGAAGCACAGTGATGTTGGCAAGTCATAATAGCACTGCTGGTGGTCAGGTCGTGGAAAACACCGTGTGGATGAACCACTTCAACGTTACGCAATCATCCCTGTCTCTCGATATGCCCGTGCCTGTAGCTTCTTTTCGGTGCTTATATCCTCGCCAGTACTCCGTATTGGCATCCATTCGCCCGGTGTGAGTGTTTTTACATCGTATTTGTGTTGTCTCTAGTACTAGTACTGTTGTGAAACTTAAAATGCCGCATTGGCTCTCTTGGCTATTTGCTGTTCAGGCTGCCTGGGCCAATAATAACAGTCAAGGGCGATGATGACTTGGTGCTCTCCATTACCATATGCAAGATCGCCACCTGTCCTGGTACATGCCCGGATGAACAAATCATGAATTCGGGTGCAGTATACATTGTTGGTCAGCGAATTTACATTTCCTTTGCGGCCAAACTTCCGAGTGTCGCCAACATAATTAACACCAAGGTAAGCAAAACTCAAACATTTTGGCTGTAATATTCCAACATTTTTGTGAGAAACTCGTGGCTGTCATGCGAATATACAACTCAACAACGTTCAAATGAAGTGCCTGCATAAAAGGAAACCGTATGGCACTTCACACCAATACGAGCTAAACCTCTGAAAATTTTATAAATTATTGTATGTGCGTTGCGTAATTTATTCAATCCAGAATAATTTTGCAATATTTCAGCCCGCATTAATAACTACACTGAATTGGCTGGCGTTTTCGTGCAATGGATCTGCCGAGAATCCGGTAAATGTAGTGGAGTTGGTCGCGAATGGTTGCATTTCCAACAACACAACTGCTGCTAATCTTTCTTTGAAAATTACGCGAAGTGGTGTTGGACAAACTGTCTGCCTCTCCTTTCTTATGCCCCGAATGAAGGCATGTGATGAAGAATTTTTCATTCATGCAAATATTCAGCTATGTGAGCAGAATCGGCGCTTGGTAAGTTCAAGTTTAAGTGTTATTCATATCTATTACGTCCACAAACGACTGCTTGAACGTTATTCATATCTATTTTTACGTCCACAAACGACTGCTAGGAAGCCAAAACCGTTTTGGCACGATATTTAGCTCATTTTCTAACAACGTTAGTCCTAACTGTTAAAGAAAAGTGGCTTTCAACGTGGCAAATTTACTTTTTCCTTGACACTAAAAATATTTTGCCTGTGCCCTTGTTTGAATTTTAGTTTATAGAAATTAATAATTTCATTTCTTGACGTGTTATCAAATCACGTTCAGGTTTTGTGTGTATAGTTTTAAATACAACAAAGTCACTTAGAGCCAACGTTTGCAATGGATGACATGAACAACCTACCTCACGATTCATCCATTTCATGCGAAACAGTAAATGTCTACAAGTGAAATATTTTTCCACATTTTCGATAAGATGGAGTGCGACTCACGTTTATTCCAGTAAAATATTATTCGACAAACACAACTTACAAGAGGAATACACTTGAGACATCCACGCCTGCGCATGGATTATTTTGTGGCACCACTACGAACAGGACCATGCTGCTGAAAGAAAATCGTACTGAGTAGCACACTTCCATGGCATCAGATTTGCAAAATTTATAGATTTGGACTTAAACTGGCCTTGGAGTTGAATTTACCCACTTTTTGCATGTCTGTAGTCAGAAGCGGAACTTATACGCACGCTAGGTTTTTCAGCTAATTAACACTCACTATTACACGAACTAGGATCCACGAAGCTTGTTATTGTATAGCAAACATCTGAAAAAGACCCTTACGATTTGCTCGCATGGCTACTTTATTTCTGTTCACGTGTTTGGCTCAGACGCAAGGCCCCTATCACACTAGTTGGAAGAACAAAGGGTATAGAGCATTGTTTCTTAAACTTTAGCATCTCACGGACCCCCAAGTCATATTTATTTTTTCGGACCTTCGAGTACTTTTTGGACCTTCGAGTACAACTTTAGCATCTCACGGACCCCCAAGTCATATTTATTTTTTCGGACCTTCGAGTACTTAAACCAGGGTCTCCAAACTTTCTTGTCTGAGGGCCACGTAAGATGTCACACAACAGTTCAATGGCCGAGCTTTTTACGTTACGTAACGTGATTGTTTCGGGTTATGTTACAATCCCCCAAATCAACAAATTTTTCGTTACCATGCTTTCCCGGGCCGGATGAAATGGCGTCACGGGACGAATTTGACCCGCAGACCGTAGTTTCGAGAACCCTGCTCTAAATGAATAAAACAGCAGACGCCTACACATGTGCGAAAAATACAAGTGTTTTTATTCACGTCAACGCACGTGCAAAGTTTTAGCAGAAAGTTTCGTGGACAGTGTGGACTATTACATCAAGGTAGTACTGGAATTACCTATTAGGCCAAGAGGTGCATGTCAGACTACCTTTGTGGTGCGATTAAGCTGAATATGGCCCAAATGGACGGATAAAATCTAGCGTATTTTCTAAATTGGATTTTGGTTTACGGACCCCCTAAAACACATGGACCCCTAAGGGGTTCACGAAGCCCAGATTAAGAACCCCGGGTATAGAGATTGCTTAAACACAGCGCATCATAGGTTAGGTGTTGGTTCGTAGACATTGTCAATACTGAAGAGGAAAGAACACAAACAGAACACGAGCAACTACCGCATTCGGTCATTGTCGAACAGAAGTGTTAAATAGTGAGAGAATCTTTCGTAAAGCTCTGAAGACACGGGTTAAATTGTGGGGTATCTTAAGCGTTGTTATACCATGACCATTCCACTTTGCTTATCCGCTCGCTTCTTTTACTTGTCATCCCTAACCCCTGCTTTCTCTTGAGATTCTTTATAATAATTTGCCACTTCAGCGGACTTGTTCTAATATTCGCGTTTATACAAATAACAACAGTAGAACTGAAACCTAGTTAAATCGGTCCGTAATTGTTTGGGTGTGGAAGAGGCTTTCTGACAGTTGCATGCCTGTTCCCACACATGTACTTGTTACAGAAGTGTTCGGAAAACCAGAAAGTCTTTCGGTGTTATGACAGCCACGCCGGAAAACTACGTAAGAGACGTGACTCAACACGTAGTGGATTATCACAAACGGTCGTTGTTGGACCAATATATGCAATTGAAGGTGCTAAAGGCCTTTCCGAGATGGACATCATTGCAGAGCTTCGTAACCATAGTGACACTTATTTTGAGTCAACGTTTAATAACACAGGTTACTATGAACACTTTTTGTTGGCTTGTCTGGAGCCATGGGCGTCTGGATTTTGCAATTTGACATTTTTCTATTACCATTTTTAGCAAAAAAACGATGTTTTCTTAGTTTCGAGAAGGAAAAATCAAATTTCACCATTTTTGGCCCCCCTGGAAGAATCTTTATGGCTATCTTTGGAAAAATCCACTGATGGCCCCCTGGAAAAAATCCTTCCGACGCCCATATCTTGAGCTGTGGTACGATTTACTTCAATATTCTCTATGGTGACAAGACGTTTACACATGGGAAACATGATATGAGTTCTTTGGTCGTTGCAATGTTACATGGTCGTTGCAATGTTGCAATGGTGTAACTGTAATATAAGTATGGTTTTATTCAACACAAACTAGCGCTTCAAACCAGTCCCGTCGCCACGGGGTCTTCGGTGTGATAATCCCCAAACAAAGCTCCAAGCCCCCAAACTGAAATAAAAAACACTAAGCTAGTGGAAAATTCGTCAAATTTTAATGTCAAGTCCCCCGGAACAAACGTAAAGCCCCCCCCTACTGACGACTTTCTGGCGACGGTTCTGCTTCAAACAAACTACAGCCGGGTGAAATCAAACCAACGGTTTTGCTAATAATGGAATAGCAAACGGCTTAGCGAATAATCGCGCTGTACTAAGGGCTATAGCCAGTGGAGTAGGGGATGGAGGTGCAGGAGATGCAAGCACACCTCAAAGTTTTGATTTGTTAAAAATTTGCAAAATCTCAATTTGGGCAAAGATGTTCCAACATTTTTAACAATGATAGCGAAATAGCCTCGTGTACTTTTCAGATGGAAGTCTATGGCAAATTGGTAGAGGAAAATATAATGTACTTGCTGTAGGAGGTTGTTTAGCATCTACATAAATTTTGTAGGGAGATAATTTGTCACAGAAGTTTTTCGGGAAAATTTCGATAAATCTGGGCAAGATATTATTTCCACACCAAAAATTGCCTGCTGTACACTTGTGACTACAGCCCTACAATTAGGTAGCAGAAAATGTTAAATCATTGTTTTTAAATCATTAAGTTGGAAGGTTATGATTTTCTAAGAACAATAGAAGCAATTGAGCTAGATATTCAGACATAAAAAACTCTCGATCTTCGCATGCAAAGCGTTTCCTAAATGAAACTTTAGTCGCAGCAATTCCATTTCATTGAAATTTGTCGAAGAAAACCGACCCCAAGTGGAATGTTTTATTCCGTACGCTGGCCATATGAAGATCAACCCTCAACTTGCGTCTTACTGAAACGAAAATGGAATTGTTTTTTTTCAGTTTCGACAAGTGCTCCATGGGAAGAAACGGTGGTCCTAGTTTTTCTTACAACGACTGTGGGAGTTTGTTTGCTTTCGATTACTTTGCTTTTATACCGATTGTTTGCCGCACGCGAACGTTAAGCTTTGTTATTTGCGTTTACTTTATGCTGAAACGTCCAGCATGTTTTAGTTAGCTTTGCAGTGTTGTAACGTACAACACACGGTAATAAAATATAAGGCCATTCAACTGATCACAATTCGAGGTGATAACCGCCTGAGTCTTCAAACGAGTTTTCATGAATCTCAATATGACGGTTGGCCAATGCCGACAACAGTGTCATACTCAAAAGCAAGTTTGCTGAATCATACCGATTATTACGTGTGAATCAGGCGAAAGAACTTGTGGCTGTTCGTGTTTGAAATGCACGTAATCAGTGGCGTAACTTACGGGGGGCAGCAGTGTGAACCGCCCCTCCCCCTGGCAAACCAAATGTAAAAACCGGGCCCTCACCTAGCTTGTGTTTTGGATTTCAGTAGGTTGTTGCTTTTTCGCGTTTTTCGGAGTGTTTTTCCGGTGGTTTCATGTTTTAGTATAGCCCTCCACATCCGGATTCACCACAGTATTATTTCCTTAGGCGTACGACTCGGGGGGGCGGTCGCCCCCCCTGGGCTTGAAAAATTTCAGGGCAAACTCTGTTTTCAGGGCAAGCCAAGCTGCTCAAATCCCGAATGATAAAGAATATATATTCAATACAGTGAATTCGGGACACCCTCTGTTTTTCAGGGAAAGCGCAAGTTGCTCAAATCCTGAATGTAAAAAGTATATTCAGTACAGTGAAATATCTGGGCAACTCTTTTTCAAAGCAAGCGCAAGTTGCTCAAATCCTGAATGGTAAAAAATATATTCAATACAGTGAAAAATTTCAGGGCAAACTCTGTTTTCAGGGTAAGCGCAAGTTGTTAAAGAAAATTTTCTTACAAGTTGTTAAAAATCCTGAATTTAATATAGTGAAAATTTTCAGGGCAACTCTGTTATTTCCGGGCAGGTGCAAGTTGCTCAAATCGTGAACGGTGAAAAAATTTTCAATACAGTGTATATTCACTTGGGGTGATCCGCGTAATTTGAGCTATTGTAGTTTGTAATCTGGACCAGAGCCTTGATTGGTTATAGTGACTTTGATCATGATCTGGACCAAGCCCTCGTTTTCCGTAAAAATCGAACAATTGGATGTCGGTAGTTGAACAGCTTTATATAAGAATTTGGTAAATAATTCTTTGTTCGTTTTCGAGTTTGCGCTGGGTAGAGGTGCAGGGTGTTAGGATGATAGACTTTTTTGATTAACAGGAGAGTTTTAGAAGCGGGCCGCACGTATGTGCAGATTGCTTGGCTGCTATGAGTGCGCGTCTTTAAGTGCCTAGCTCAAGCGCATATCAGCGATAACACAGGCAGGTTTGGGGAGTCGGACCGTACGATCCGGAACCGTTGCTTTTAAAATGCGTTGCGTCATCAAAAGTCGCGTACGCATTTGCATCAGTAAAAGCAATTACCGTAAAGTTTCTTGTCTGGGAGAACACAACACGCAAGGAACTTTAACCCCTTGAGTTAACAAGCTAGTTAACTACCGAATTTGCCTATAACGGCACCTCTAGGGGATTGCATAAAGAACGTAATTGCCGAATTGACCTTATAAGAGCATTGGAATACATGTAAAGTTGTAACCTTATGAGCGAATTGGCGTTACAGAGGAAGTCGTTATAAACGAATTCAACTGTATACAACAGATTTGCATAAGGTTTCAGGCCCCATTCGGTTAACTAAAAAGTGAGTTTCAGAGCAAATTGTTTATATTTAGGGCAATTTTTTTTCTGCTCCCCCAGTAAAATGCCTTCCCGTGCGCCTATGGTTACAACTTACAAGAACTGTTCTGGCTTGAACGAAATGAGATAGTCTACGACTACGTAGATTTCAAACAGCAGTCTTTTGCTTAGTGTTGCAGCGACAGAAGTGAAAGCACTTTGCAAAAAACAAACGACTCTTGAGGACATAATCGCTTCTGTCGCTAATACTTTGATGCAAACTATTTTCGCAGAAAACAGACAGCAAGAAAATTTGCTTATGCGAGTTGTAAGCCGCATTATGCCGTTGCTGAGAGACATCTGATTTTTCTGCAGATTTGCAAGATGTTCTGCAGAACAAAGCGTGATTTTGTGCTGTCGCATGTCTAGTAATTGTAAGAGATATTAATTGAAACAGCGTTGAAACTACCGCAAATGTTGACTCTTAAGTGAAGCTTAGAATATTAACATATCAACTACACGCTGGAATGATATATGCAGTGGTGGGTTTAAGGTTGGGGGGGGCCCGAGGCAAGACTAAAAAGGGCCCCTCTGATGACGTCATCATATTCAGCCAACTGTGATAAGTACATTTGATCAAGCCTAAGACACGGCCACCGAAGGATGAGACCCTGAGACAACGGCATGACTGACATAGCAGAAGGAGAAAATGCAAAAGGGTGTTCATGATCCACAACTTTGAAAACACTGAAAGCTGGGAAGACACGGCTGGCAACACATAAAAATTAGGCAATAGCAAGTTGACATCGGCGCCACTTCTTTATTTTCACGACCCATTTATCTGCATTCACTACCAATAAACTACAAGATTTACTCCTTTTAAAATTTCACACTTTCCCCCTTTGAAAAAATGCTTGGTAGTTATCCTGAATTTGTTCACATGTCTTTAAGGAAGTCCATGAAACCATAAACAACAACCAAGAAGATTAAAAACACTAAATTTGTTTTAAATTTGATCATACAAAGGCATCCAACCTGAGACTCGTTTTGGAAAGCTTAGAGGCTGGATAAGTCAAGGCTGCCCTCATCCTGCATTGATACTAGTTGTTTGAAAAATGTGGTGCAAAAGTAGGAAGTAATTCATCATATACCTCGCCGCAAACATTTCTAGCAAGTAGCCTACACAATTGATTAAATCGGTGCCAAGAAAAAACAGTTCGAGTTATACTGGCTAAGAGCTGGCAAAAAAAAACTTAACATCACTTAGGCGGTCTACCTGAAACCAACCACTTACTATTCAAGCTTCAAATAAGCTGTGGCTTCCATCATGGGCTAAATTCAAACCACCTAATATATCTGAAATATCTGTAGAAAAAATGAGTAGGCTACTCCTAATACTCAAAAAATGTCATTTCTGCTACCTGATAAGAAACATGAATGTAGCCTTGCTTACTAACTATCTTTGCAGCACAACAGCAATAACATAATACAAAATTACTTTGTAAACTAAGAAGAAAATGTTCTATAAACTAAAAGATGTAGTGTGGTCGTTGTCTTTTTTTTCTGATGGAAATGTTTACTAAGGTACAGCATCACACGAAATGAGAAATTTGTCTAACCTTTTCAAAGAGACATAAATAAGAAATCCTTGGATAAAAATAGGAATGTTCTGAAGCTTGTATTCATCAACTTCGTTTTTATAAAACTTCAGTTTTTGTGTATGGTACATCATATTATGCACTAGACAGACATAGCTACTATTAACAACTTGGGTGCTTGAAGCTGCACTCACCTCTGTGGGCTCAGCAGTACCATCTACGACAACAACAAAATCTGTCCAGGAGACTTTTGCATTTTTCATCAACTTTTATTCTTTCTTCCATTTTTCTCTTTTTGCTGCTCCACTTGGATACTTTCTGTTCAATTGTGGCATTTTAATAAAATACGTCAATTTCTAAAAATCATCATTTGGTATATATATGCTCTTATTTGGTGGGATCTTTTCAGAACTGTTTGGAAGAAATTTTAACCCACAATTTTTTCAGGTATAGAAGTTGCTTTGAAGCTTTTCTTGTTTGCACGTTGGAGATGGTAGTGGGGTCCCTTTGAAAGTATAGTATTTACACATTACAAATGTTGTTAGAGGTCCCTTTGTAAGCAAGATACTTACACATTACAATTGTTGTTGGGGGCCCTTTGAAGGTATACTACTAGCACATTACAGCTGCTGTTGATGTTGGTGGCCCGTTTGAAAGCAAGGTACTTACACATTGCTGTTGGGGGGCCCTTTGAAAGCAAGGTACTTACACATTACAATTTCTGTTTAGGGTCCCTTTGAAACCATAGGCTACTTGCACATTACAGTTGTTGTTGGTGGCCCCTTTCAAAGCTAGGTACTACACATTACAATTGTTGTTGGGGGACCTTGGAAAGCATACTACTTGCACATTACAGTTGCTGTTTGGGGCCCTTTGAAAGTAAGGTAGGTCTACTTACGCATTACCATGGCTGTTTGGGGGCGCATTTGAAACCATAGTAGACTACTTGCACATTACAGTTGTTGTTAGGGACCCCTTGAAAGCAAGGTACTTATGCATTACAGTTGCTGTTAGGAGCCTCTTTGAAAGCAAGGTAGGATACTTACACATTGAACTTTCTTTTAGTGGCCTCTTTACTGAAGTTTAAAAGCAGAATACTTACACATTTCAGTGGCTGTTGGGAGCCCCTTTGAAAGCAGATTACCTTCAAATTGCAGTTGTTGTTGGGGACCCCTTTGAAAGCAAATTACCTGCATATTAGTTTCTGTAGAGGGGCTTTTGAAAGCAAAGTACTTACTTATGATCTGCCTACTATGAGTGGATGAAAAGTTTTTCACCCAAAATAAGGAAAATTTATACGCGTAACACCTCAAGAACCCTCCAAGGAGGGGAGGCCCGAAGCAAGTGCCTCGCTTGCCTCCCCTTAAACACACCACTGGATACATACTACGTTGTTTCTACTCTAGGAGAAAAAATTCTCGCAAAAAGTTTTGAAAACGGCGTGAGAGATTATTTCAAAAATGTTCGCCCCGATACGCAAACAGCACATTTATTTTCGAAAACAAATCAGAAAATTTTTTGTAAAATTACATTGGCAAATGCGACACGTTTTCAATGAATTCTTGAATACCATGTGAACGCACGACAAACAAATGAAAATTGAATTACACATAGGCAAATGCTAGCTGCAACACTCAGAACTCCTGTGTTTTTATTGCTAATGAGCGAATGTTGCATCTTTGTTTTTGCCGTAATTTTCCGGTTCTGAATCACTGATTTTCTACTGCACCACCTGATGCCTGGATACTTGCAAGTAAACTTTGTTTCAACAGCAATACCTAAAAACACCCTTCTGAATGAACGACCCTGACGGCAGCTCTTACGAAACGTTTGAGACGGCTTTTTTCGTAAGAGCTGCCGTCACAGCTTTCATCCAATGTCTTCTTCTTTCGAGCCAGTCGAGCCAGTTCTTCATAAACACTAAATGATCATATGCCTGAACACTAAAAAGGAGCGAGTGATAAAGGCATACTGATGACTGGATGCGTATTGCTTTATAATCCAGGATTGAAATGTTGAAGCTCATACTTATTTTCAAATCTGTCAAAATAATTTGGGTCCCTTTTGCAAACGCTGAATAGCGTTAGGCTAATCTTTTTTACCAATCGGACATGTTGGTAAAAATACTTGCAAAACATGTAAGCCGTATTTTACGCAAAGGTTTGACTTGTTTTTACCAACGTCGATTTTCTGTTATGTTACCAGAACATTTGCAAGATTGGAAATAATTTGCACATCTTGGATCTATTTGTAAGTTCACGTTACACAGAACAGTTTCACAAAAACGAATCATAATTGTTGAATTGCGTCCCCGATAAATTTGACGGTGTGTGTTGCAGAACTTGGTACACTCGGAACTGCAAAACTGCAATAGCATAAGCAGAAAATTTTCATGGGAGGTTTCATTCAGTGGCATATGTTGGTCATTTGTATTTGGTGTACGCTGTTTGTGACGTCACAATTTGAAGACATATTCATGTTTCCAAACTAACATTTTGGCGAAGTTGGTTGACGTAGTATGCATATTCGTCTGCACGTAGGCCTACTCCCCATACTTTATGTGTCATTGCACTGAATATAAACTATGAGCGCTCCAAGTTAGGATAACGGAGGAAAATAAACTTAACACTACGACACAGCAGTTCATAACTGCAAAAATGTCAGGATGAGCGTTAAAATAGGGGAGTAAAACACACTCATCACTGAGTCAGAGAAATTTACAACTGCAAAATTGGCTGTACTAATGTCTCGTCGACCACGAGTAGTCGAACATAAAAAATGTGCAGCTGCACTCTCTGGCGCACACCCGGTTTGCAAGATCGAACCTTGCTAAACTACACAAAAATTGAGAATGCGCATAAAGTACGCAAGAAACCTTTCGTTTTCTTGCTATGTGTAGACGTCCAGCAAACTTTAGTTTTCCTTTTTCTCTGCTGAGACATTATCAAATGCCTTAATGCTTCTGTGTTTACAACTGCTCTTTTTGAGCTCGTGCAACAGTTCTGTAACGCAAAAGAAATTGGTAACGTAGCCAATGCGGTCAGCCACAGCAAACTAAATAAATAAACAATTATTTCGGATAAAATGAACTATCGCGGAACACAATCTTAAAAATGCGTAGTGGACGAAAGGTTTGCAAAAAGTGGTGAGATGGTTTCTGGATGAAGACGATAACCCAGATTCCTACCAAAACCTAATTATTATTTTTTGGCCCATTTACAATGTTCTTTGAAATTTTCATGCAAATTCATTCCATGGTATTTGCATTAAGTCAACAAATTAACAAGCAAAAAGTATGCGGAACAGTTAATCTCCTTTGAGCAGGTAATAAAATTTTTGTAAAATGTGAAGCTCAAAGTTTTTTTTACCCCGACCCCCCTTGTGTACGCCCTTGCAAAACTTTATCACACGAACGTAATCACGATGTTAGCTCTCAAATACTTGGCGTTCACAAACTGAAAACTGGTCATTACCACAAGTTTTTTTTTGCTTTCATTGAATAACTTGAATGTGGTGATAGTATTATCGCGTGCTACTTTTTCCGAGAGTCAAAGCCAT
>Ga0210059_1006205_pt1 | contig 19204 bp, 10 predicted proteins | sample Ectturendosymbi2_FD_188042 | JGI IMG/M metagenome (GOLD analysis project Ga0210059, IMG submission 188042) | Ecteinascidia turbinata endosymbiont from Florida, USA - Sample 2 (SPAdes) (version 2) | ecosystem: Host-associated > Tunicates > Ascidians > Unclassified | place: Key West, Florida... | reverse complement strand
GTCAAGCTTGCTTCCACGCTGGCAGAGCACGGTAACACCCAGCTCTTGTTACATATGGTTGTACAAAACACGGAGGAATGAAGAAAGCTGCTTCTATATTTCTCAAATCTCGAAAATTCATAACCGCTTGGTTTGATAACAAATGTGCTGCTACGCCTTGTGGTACTGCCAAAGAATATTTTACAATGCACCCGATCTCGATTTGCAATGTTGGTGAAAAACTAAGAAAATAAACATCAATATTCTGATTGTTAAGGGGCCCCCCCCTGGCTGCGCCTTTGCTTGTAACTAATTTTGATTATATGTGTTTTGAATTTGTGTGATAGTGGTGTATACTATAGTAATTTCCAAATATCATATTGAGTAATGCATAAAATAGATGATAGTGTTTTTTGTCAGACTTGTAAATGTATGTGCTCAAAATGGAACTGTTTAACTTGTATCATTTGTTATGATTGTTGTCATGTCCCATGCTCTCTACTTACTTCTGAGCAAACCTCAGCAGCCGTGAAATTTCAAGAACCCTATTATTGTCAAAATTGTTTATCAAAAATTTGGCCTTTTCAAAGTGTGCCTGACATTCAATTAGCTTTCTCCAGACTTGATCATGTATATTCTTGCAACTTATCAAACCCTGATACATACGATATACATAATGTACACAACCCATATGTCAGCACATCTGATATGAATCAGATGTTTACTAAAGCAACAACAAACTTTAGTATTTTTCATTTAAATATCCGTAGCCTAGCTAAAAACTTTTACAAACTTCAAGATTTTGTGAGTATTTTAGATAAAGCTCCAAGCTGCATTGCTATTAGTGAAACATGGTTAAATTCTGGATCTGCTATTGGTGAAATCCAACTTCAAAATTATACCTTCATACACAAATCCTTCTCTACAAGAGCAGGTGGTGTTGGTCTCTACATACAAAATTGTTTAAATTATAGTGTTTGCCATGACATCTGTATACCTTCATCTAATTATGAGTCTCTATGGGTTAAAATCAAAACCAATTCTAGTAAATTTATATATTTGCGAGTTATATATAGGCACCCAAACTATCAGTTTGATGATTTTGAAAAATATTTAAATAACCTTTTAACTAACTTTAACTTAAACAACAATGAATACATCATAACTGGTGACTTCAATATTGATTTACCTAAAAGTATACCTGACAACAAAATATGTAGGTATCATCAAAACTTGGAAAGCCATGGATGCAAACCTTTAATCACTGAACCAACAAGATTTTCATCCACAGTGTCACCATCTCTTCTTGATCATATTTATTGCACATTGACAAAACAAATTGCTGGAATAGCTATATTTGATGTGTCCGATCACCTTCCAGTATTCCTCTTGTTATCTACTTCAATGAATAGAAAATCTGAGAAGCAAATTATCAGGTGTATGAAAAATTTTAATCTGGAAAACTTTCTTATTGATCATGATGAAGCTTTGTCTCCATGGAATTTTAACACTGGTTCAACAGTTCATAATGATTTTGATGAGTTTATTCATATTTTTCAAAAATTTTAAATAAACATGCTCCATTAAGAAAATTGTCACGACGAGAAAAACAACTACAAGCAAAACTGTGGATAACAAGAGGATTGCTTACATCTATCAAAAATAAAAACAGAATGTTCAGAAAATGCTACAAATGTAAGGATGCTAAACTGATTGCACAATACAAAAAGTATACTAATAAACTTACACGACTCTGAAAAATAGCCAAGCAACAGTATTATTTTGAGCTGTTTCAAAAATGCAGAAGCGATTCAAAGAAAACATGGAAATCCATTAATGAATTACATTCTACACATCAAAAATAGTCTTCTGATATTAATAGTTTGAAGTTAAATAATGGCACACAAACAAGTTGTCCAATAAGTATAAGCAATACACTTAATGAGTATTTTTCTTCCATTGGAGTATCAATGGGGAATGGGATTCGTCCTACCAATACTTCTTTCACTACATTTATGAAATCCATTTCCCAATCTTTTGTCCTTGATGGCACTTATGCAGAAGAAATCATTGCTTGTATAACCAATCTCAAAAACACTTCATCTAGTGGAATTGATGGCATATCAATTAAGTTCCTAAAGCTGGCTAAAGGCACTATTGCCCCATTGCCCCAATACTTGCAAATCTGTTTAATAAGAGTATGAAAAGTGGAGAATGTCCTGATTGTTTGAAAATTCACAAATTGTTCCAGTTCCAAAGCATTCCTCTCCTTCCATACCCAGTCATGATAGACCAATGTCTTTTTTACCAACAGTATCCAAAAGTTTTGAAAAAATTATTTATGCCAGAGTAAGCAATTTTCTTAACAAAAATAAACTTCTTACAAACTTTCAATACGGATTTAGAAACAATGCATCAACTGAATTAGCTGTATCCGCCATTTATGAAATTTTTTGGAAAACATGAATAAGGGTAAAACCACATGTGCTGTTTTTCTTGATTTAAGTAAAGCGTTCGATACTGTTGACCACAAAATATTGCTACGTAAATTGATGTATTATGGTATTAGAGGTAAGCAAGATTCATTTTTTGAATCTTACTTAACTAATCGTAAGCAATGTATTAAAGTCAACAATTATTCATCAAGCTTTCAGACAATTAAGTGTGGTGTCCCTCAAGGTTCAGTAATGGGTCCTTTATTATTTTTAATTTATGTGAATGATCTTCCTTGTGCTTCTAGTTTTCAAACTACACTTTTTGCAGACGACACTAGTCTGCATTTATCTCACAAAGATATTAGAATGTTACAACTTAATGTCCAAAATGAACTTGATAAAGTCAATACTTGGATGAGGTCTAACAGATTATCAATAAACTATAATAAAACAGCTTACATGATATTAACTGCAACATGTTCTCAAAATTGCAATTTTGAAATTTCTGTGAATGGTGTGAGAATACAGCAAACTGACAGCATAAGTATCTTGGTGTTATAGTTGATAATAAACCTTCATGGAAACCGCAAATTAGTAGTCTCTGTGGGAAACTTTCTCAAGCCTGTGGTGTATTGTGTAAAATTAGACATTTTGCTGATATAAAAATTTTGCGTTTGATCTATTTCAGTCTCTTCCATTCACATTTGCAATACTGCATAATTGATTGGGGACGAGCGTATAAAACTGTTATCCAGCCAGCGCAAGTGCTACAAAACCGAATTGTGAAATACATGACTTTTAGCAATAGAACATCAAGCGCAAGCAACATTTTTAAATTACTTAAAATTCTCAAAGTTTCTGATTTGTACCAACCTAATTTGGAAAAGTTCATGTATAAGTATAATGCCGATATCATGCCCTCTTCTTTTGATAACTTTTTTTCGAAACTGTACAACATACATGATCATGGCACAAGACAACAAGTTTCAGGAAATTTTCATCATAAACGTGTTAGAAATGATTATGGTAAAAAAATGCTGCAATATGTAGCACCTGTTGCATGGGGTGTATTTCCAATAATATGAAAATGTTACCATTACATACGTTTACAAATCAAGAGAAATCGCGAATGCTTGCTGGGTATTGACTCTTAAGTGTGATATATACAGTGCGTGATTTTTATGATGTTTTTGAGAGTTGACCTTAAACTGAGCACACTTTTGTTTTTTTGTTTTTGTTTCATTTTGAACTCATGTTTTGTGCTTCACCTATTGAAACTTGACAGTCATTGAGTGTGGGCTGGGCTTGATTAAGTGACTGGTTTAGCCGTCTTTCGCCCAACCTGTGCTGTTTGTTTCAAGCTTTGTCGTTTGAAATGTGTTTTACTACTGAGTACTTACAGCGCAAACATGACTTGACTTGATTATATCAACAGGGGTTCTAATACGAGTTCAAGGTTTCTTTGATGAAGGAGAGAGTAACCCGAGTTATCTCAACACATCAGGGATAAAACAGGCTACTAGGCTATAATTCCCTGGTTCAAGTTGAAAGTGGGCATAAGCCATCAACTTGTAAAAACCTAGTCTTGGACCGAAGTCGCTAGCTGGTCTCGAGCTGCTAGTTGGACCGAGGTCGAAGTCAGACTCCAGTGAGAATCTTGCTTCTGCTCAGGCAATGGCCCGAGGAAGACTGACTCAAGTGAAGTTTTTCTGGGCCTGAGGTCGACACACTGTATCGCACCATATCACGTGACAGCGTATCGTTCGGTGCGTGGTCCAATAGCAACGCTAGTGGCCACGGTCTCGTCGCATGATTACGTCAAGTGTTTATTCTATTATATGTCTTAACGTCAGTCTGTTCTTTCTCAAAGTTACTATAAAGACTTTATAGCAACTTTGTTCTTTCTATCTCACGAGCGACACTAGTGGTCACGCACTCGCTGCGCGCTTACGTCAAGTCCGAAATCGGAGTCGTGTGTCAATGCTTATCATTTTTATCTGTTTAAATCGTGAATATTACTAACAAATCATGGTGGCTTACTAATGCGAATTATTGCTATAATGTTGCGGGTCACTCTTATCCTTAATATAATTCACGAATCACTTATAAAATGTATGTCCACTACATTCAAATGCAAACAATTCAGAATATCCGCTTCGGTTAAGCTGAGTGTCTTAGTCTTCGTTTTGTTCCAACTCTATGCATCTCAGTGAAATTCCTCTTTTCTGTAAAGCTTTAATTTCCTCAGTGTTTGTCCAAATCACAACCGTCCACGATAAGTGACACGAAACCTTAGAGTCTTCTTCTTGACTCGTTCTCTCAGTTATTGAAGTCATTTCTTGGCTGTATTCCGAAGTCTGGAAATGTTTCATGTTGAGATTGCAGCGCGAACTCAACAATATTTTGGCATATTTTTGAGCAATCAATTATTTTTGACAAGTGCAAGATGTTGAACTAAATTCTTTCCGAAATTTCCAACACTTTTGTGAGTGGAAACATTCATGAAACTTCTCAGTCCTTACTCTTCAGTCTTCTTTGAGTTGTTTTAATAAAAAATCGTGTTTCCGAGGATGTTTGACATGCTGCATGTGTCAACACAAAACTTAGAAACAAGTTAAATTTTCCATGTTAAATGCCATTTTGCGAGTTAGACACAACTTAATAGTGAAACAAATCTTTACTATCGCATACTGTAAACTTGGAAATGATCACAACTGCTGGAAAAATTCGTAGTTTGTTGGTACAGTATGCAGTCCCGTAACCACTGGTAAGGTGGTTACACCAGCTTGGGACACCAGTGGGGGCGAAGAGTTTTCTGAGGGGCCAAATTTTTAAACTATGTCCAACAGTTTCAAACTAAGTCCAACAAATTTTACCAGGGGGGGGCGAAAAAAATTTTAGGGGTGGCTTCCTGCCCTAGTTACGGGCCTGTTGGTACGCACAAATGCAAATGTAATGTTTACAAAACAGTCACAGGCTACTAGTGAACAAATACTATATCATATTGCACAATGTCATTCATCCATTTTTTGCTGTGATGTTTTGTACCCACCCAGCTAGCAAGCCTATATGGGGCCCACATGTTTTTACTGTGGGCTGGTGAGTTTGTGGGTTTTGGTTGGGCATAGATATGTGCTTCACATGGGTCCAAGGAGGGAGTCTATGGTAGTTTTTATGATAAAAAAACACTTGTTTTGCAAATAAAATGGTTGAAAGATTAAGTACGCAACCAAGTTGTTCATTTTTTTTACAATTTGTAAGGGTGCAGTTGCTTCATTTTGACATAGGTTATGAATGGGTTGCCCATACCTGGCCCATAAGAGAAGCCTTTTCCCACTTGTGTGTGGGCTGCCCACTTAAATACTGGACTTCATTTGTGGTTTTTATTTTTTATCAAGTTCCATCATAGAAACGTAAATTATGAAACCAGGTTTGAATATATGTCGTGAAACGAAATCCTACAGTTTTCAGTTTACTCTGGGTATACAGCAGAGATGAGCGAACTGTCATATTTTGCGATCCAGATCCAGTCCTGATTATTTAAAGCTCGGTCCAAGTCCAACCACAGTCCAAAAGATTTTTCAAATGCAAAGTCCAAGTCCAAAGGAAGTCCAACAATTTGAAAAACGCAACCTTTTCTCCACAACAATGCCCCATTTCTTTTCCATTTTTACTCAGTCCAAATCCGGTCCTGATCCTAAATTTTTGAGAAATTTATAGTCCGGTGTCAAGCGAAATTTCTGACCTGATATTGCTTTTCAGTTATTTTTCTTCCTAAAACAAAGAAATAAAGTCTGGCAATTACTTTTTTGATGTGTGTTGTGTAAATTAAAACATTTTGGTTGGATATCAGGTACCCACAACAAACTATAGCACGGGAATAATTTTAACCATTGAAAATTTTCGGACCTAGTCGTTGACCTCAATTATTTTTCTTTTTCTCACCCTAACCCAAACCCTAACCCGACACACTTACCTAAGCACGAATTCCTAAGTCCTAATAATCGGTTTTCTCATCGTATTTGGTATGTAGAATATTACTCTGTGCATGCGTACATGGTGTGAAGTCAGAACTTTCGCAAGTCAGAAATTTCGCTTGACCCGGATCCACTCCAAATTCAACAAAATTTGCTATAGCCGGATCCAGTTCAGTGCTCATCTCTGGTATGCAGTGGGTTGCCCACCTTCGCATCAATTCTGCCGCTAGTGGCCTCTTTGTGCACTGCGGAGCCATCTTGCTTGGTGAACGCCTTTTGAGCATTGTCAGAGGTTCACAGGATCAGGATTCAGGACTCGAGTCCGACGGGATTCAGCACATTTTGAACAAACCGGATCGGATCCGGACTACGGTTTTATTCAAGTTTCCGGATGAGGATCAGGAATTTCAAATTTCATTGTTTTGGGATTTGACGCCAACACAATCATAAAAATAATTTTTGCAAAGATTTAAACGATGTAATGTAGTTCACATCAATTGCAAATGTGTGAAAGAGGTGCTTGTCATGCATTGCAGAGTAGAGATGGCACGGGCCAGCACTTTGCGGCCCGGCCCGCCCGGAGGTAACAAGGAACTGCCCGGCCCGGACTGTTTATGCTCAACCACAAATTATTTTCCGGCCCGTGGCCCGTAATATAACGTAACCTAAAAAGCCAAGTAACAAGGCAGTGGCTACAGAACCATCGATGGATCTTTAAATTTGAAACCTTATTCATCCATCTCCTGTAACGTGACAGTAACGCACGAGGAGAATGCAGTAGGCTTTGTAGAAACATAGTAAACACAAAAGGTAAGCTTAACCCTAATCGTAGCCCTAACCTATTGCTTAGCTGAGCTAAGCTAACCTAACCTAACCCCAAGCTAACGCTGACTTAACCCTAACCTAAAGCTAACGCTAAGCTAACACTAAGGTAACGCTATTAAGCTAACGTGCTAACCTAACGCTAACCCCTAAACGTAAGCACTAAAGGAAAAGTCTGGAAAGTTTTTAAAAAAGTAAAGAAAAACTGGTCCCACGAATTGAAACGCGCAAGCATTTACTTACGAAAACCTAAGGCGCCAAGTCAGGAGACGAACCCTCAACCATTGGCATGGCAGATGGAACCTATCCGTTAGGCTACCAGATCAATGCCAGTTGAGCGACAAAGTGACCACTTTATTCGAACTTCGTCATTCAAGGCGGTATGGTCAAATAAGTTTTAAAATAGGAAGATCCATGGGTGGTTAAGTTTTCAGTTCATTGTCCTTTGGACACTAAAACCGTGTAGTCTTAAGGCAGTGGCTATACGTCGGCCATGGGACCTCCACTTTTGAAAACTTATTTGTCCTCTGACTGCAACGTGTCACACGACAATGCTGTGCACTAGGCTGCACTACAATTGCTAGTAGAAACATACTAAACTTAAACCCTAAATCTAAACCTCAAACCCTAACCTAAACTTAGCTTTTAATCCCAAACTAGGGGTTCCCAAACTGGGATACATGTGCCCTTAGGGCTACCTTTCCTGTCTGAAGGGGTACATCTAAGGTTAGCAATTGAAGGGAAAAATATGTTTACATATAGGTTATGTCATTTCGAAATATTTATACATTCACCTGTGAATATTATTTTCAAAATCATGCTTATTGGTAAATACATTTTTGTTATTTTCCTCATCCTTTTCGTCATAAAAAATTTTAGGGGTACATGCTCATCTATCGAAATGCTGAAGGGGTACATGGCCAGAGAAAGTTTGGGAACACCTGTCCTAAACCTAAACCTGCGCAACAGCGACAGACTATAAATAAAAGTGTTTGTTGCTTTGATTGAGGGCCGGATTTAACTGATGCGAGGCCGTAGGCTAATCCACTTGTGAGGCCCCCCTCACCCATTGTTACGAAGAAAAAATGGAAAGCGTTAATCAATTCGCAAAAATCAGAAAATGACACTCTGAAAGTACGGTCAGTAACAAATTGTAAATCATTACTGGAGTGTCCGCAATCACTGTGTTTGTTGCTGCCTTCGACGCAAAAGCGCTGAATTGCACGGAATTGTTGAAATCGTACTTGGTTGGCGGGAACAGGATTGTTAACTGCTACAGGCAAACCAACCGAAATCGCCACAATTGAAATATTTGACAAAACACATGGTCTACGTTTTTTATAAAAATCACATCTGATTTTCTTATCTGTGTTAAAAAAAAACAAACACACTGCACCTATACAGTATGTGTGGCGGCATAAAGACTTTGAAAGATTCGCGTGTTTCTTACTTTTTCAGACTGGTAAGAATCGAACGCAACTAAACTGTCGCGTGAAAAGATGTGAAGTTTAAATACCAGAACTGTCGCCAGAAAGTCTTGAATAGGGGGTTTAAATTTGCGCAAAGGGACTTGGCATTCTGAAAATTTGATAAAATATTTACTGATTTGTAGTGTTTCATATTCAAATTTGGAAGGGCTGAGCTCACCAATGCCTACCGTGGCGACTGGACTGGTTTAAATTTCACTTATGCTGTCATTATTGAAATACGTATAAAGAAATAAAAAGCTACAATCATTGAGTCAAGTAAGGCTGAACATAACACAGTAAACAGTTAAAAAGGTTTTGTCCTGCCTTCTTCATAACAAAATTATCTAAGAATTCATTACAATTTCTTTGTCTAAGTTTTTCGCTTTTAATGTACCGAATCTTTTGTGTGGACAACCTAGCCTGGAACACTGCGACCGTTTAATTCATTTTTAATTCTCTTGAATCTTGTAAAGGATCTTTCTCCTGAGCAGTTAGTGACCATCAAATTAAGAAATAAGGCTTCGTGTGGTTGGATAAACTAAGAACCACTAATCTAAGGCATCAGACCCAAACGCGCTTTTGTCATTTTTGTGCTGTTTCGCTGTCTAGTTGGGGAAGAGTTCTGCGGTTGTCAGTTGGTAAAGTCGCTTTTGCTTGCTATTCAGTCTCGTCAAGATCTTCTCTGATTTGCTCAGCATGGGAGCAGTACAAACTTGCGCAAGTACTCAACAGCGATCTGATTTCTGAATGACTTTAGTAAAGAAAATTCAAATGGAAAGAAATTCCATTTACAAATACCAATCGAGCTTTACGCGATACAAACGCTGACAAAACTATTGTATTGCTCAATCACGTAAGAAACAACTTTGCTTTTATTGTAGGATGCTGCTGGTAGCCCTACACATTGCTCTTATCTGTAGTACAACCTTGCTTTGATCAGGTGCAGTGACGTAACTAGAGATTTGAACCAGGAGGAAACTTAGCTGAAGGGACCCCACTGGCTAACACTCAGAAAATAGCAGAGAAACAATAGCAAATCTTTTATTGAACGGCTATGCAAAAACCTGAATATGCCGGAAAACACTCCGAAAAACGCAAAAAAACAACTGCCTGCTGAAATCAAAAGAATAGTAAATACCAAAATACAAGCTAGGTAAGGGCCCAGTTTTTACATTTAGCTTGACAAGGGGGGGGGGGAGATTCGCACCCCTGCCACCCGTCAGTTATGCCACTGATCAGGTGCATTTCAAATATAAACAGCCACAAGTTATTTTGATAGAGCCACACGTCGCATTCGGTACGATTCAGCAAACGCAGGCCGCAGCCAGCGTGCTTTGAGTATATCGACACAATAGTTTGCATGCGGCTTGACAAACCGTCATGTTGAGGTTCATGGGCACTCGTTGGAATACACTGGCGTGATCACCACGAAAGTTGAATAAAACTAAATTTCGTGAATAAATTAAGACATAAATTTTTGAGGAAGTTTAATCTAAATGATCATATACCGACCATTGACACAATGCGTATCACAGTTTGTTGGAGGCCCCCTTGGATCTTGAGGCCCTAGGCCAGGGGTCGGGAACCTATCGCTCGCGAGTCAGATGTGGTTCTTTTGATCACGGCATCTGGCTCGCTTGATATTTTCTCAACACGATTGTTACGGATGAAACTTTTTCTGTAATTATCCTACAAAGCCATCAGCAACGCCATGCAGCACCAGAAGTCGCATTAACAGTAAGAAGCATGTTATTAAAGAGAAAATTCAGACATTTTCCATTGTTTAAAATTGTTGATTTTGCTTAAAAATGTACGCATTAGTTAAGTAAGTTGATTGCACTAAGTGTTGAAAAATATTATATGGCTCTCACGGAAATTCAATTAAAAATATGTAGGTTTAGTGGCTCCCTTAAACAAAAAGGTTCCCGACCTCTGCCCTAGGCTTAAGCCTATATAGCCTGTAGGTAAATCCGGCACTGTTTGTACCTCTTTGCAACATCTAACCTAGTATTAGTGAACACCAGTTTCTTCTTAATATTTTTGGTGATTATCTGCAGCTGAACACGAAATCGTCTTTCATTGCAACAAAACAGTTGGCGTACTTTTTGTCCCACAAGGTATTATGTTGCAAAGACGTACAAAATCTACGTCCAACACCTGCTCCATGAAATGTTTTTCTGAATTGTGTACGTATGCAATTTTCTAATCAAGTCTCATACTATATTTTGGTGTATCGCCAAATGCCTCATTGAAGGATGAAGATGATATCCTGATTAGATACAATACAAGTTTGCATTGTAATCTTGGGTAATTACTGAAATTGTGCTATTCTTTGCATGGGCGCAGTTTTGTTGTAAAATCTGGGGGACAGCTTGGTGTGAAACCAATATTGTCATCGGGTCGATGCAGAAGTGACGTTTTATACATACAGATTCCCAATCGTATTTGTAGAGGTGTTTTGAGAGCAACACTAATCACGCTTTTAAGTCGCTTAACATTACAAAGACGATAACTATTTTTCTTGCACACTTTCGTTTTTAGAAAAAGCTACAAATCTTTTTAACGCAACTGGGCATCATGCATGCAGCCCCACCCCTACCAAAATCTCCATTGATATTGCTCTTACCAGCACCAAAAACATGTGGCCTAAAATTAGCGTAGCCTACTTCACGAAATGATTTCAATCTATTTTTACTGTTGGTGGGTGGAGGATGTATCCTTTAAAACCTCCCTTTGTTGGTTCCTGCCTACATACCCACACAGAGTTGTAAAAGGGCCTCATTTTGAAGCCTGAACCCGGCCCGAGCCCGAACTCGGCCCGAGCCTGACATTTATAATTGAAGCCCGATTTAGGCCTGAAAGCCAAATTTACCGAGGGAGTTGAGATATGCGCAACTGCGGTGTAACAAAAAACGTTGTGTGCAGGTGTAGTTGCAGGTACACGGTTTGTCACACCGAAAATAGCTACCACCTTGACCAAAACATTGCCTTAACCTGGTACAAACGTAGCATGTTAGTCAGCGACAATGCTGCGGAGTGTGGAATATAATGTGTGTCAAGAAAAAAAGAAACTATCACGAAACCATCTACGATGGCGCTTTAGGCATAAATTAAACTTTCTAGGATAGCTCTATAGATATGAAAAGCCGGCTTGTAGGCTTCTTAAAACAAGCCAAGAATCGCGTGAGTCATTTATCTTTTCGACGCAACGCCATCGCGTGCTAATTTCCTCACCTCTGTCGCCTTCTCAAAACCAGGGTGGGACTGATCCCAGCAGAGAATAAAGGAACGCAGATGTGTTTGCAAACAGAACTAGCTGAAGAAAAATCGCAATGATTTCACTCGCAGAAGTTACCGCGGTGAGCACAACAAATCTACGTCATGAAAGAAAAAAGTCGTTACTCTTAATGTTAGGGAAAAGTTTTTTATGCAGGCCCGAAATATCTAGACAAACTTAAGCCCGAGCCCGGCCCGACCCGAAAAGCCCGGCTAGACTTATAACTCTGCACCATGTCAAAAGTTTCATTCTCAGAGTTCTACTTGCATAACGACACAAAAATATATAAAATATATTTGAGTTTAAATCAAAATGCACAATGGTGAATTGGTAAAAAAAGTACCAAGTTTCACCTTCAACACGAAAAGAATGTCCAACAAACTAGGTGTGATGTATCTGTAACAGTGGCGTACGCAAAAAATTTTCATGGGGGTTTTGGTTCAGGGTCATATGGTGGTCATTTGTATTTGGTGTGCGCTGTTTGTGACGTCACAATTTGACGTCATTTTCATGTTTCCAAACCAACGTTTTGGCGAAGTTTGTTGACATAATATGCATATTCTTCTACACGCACTCCCCTTATTTTATGTGTCATTGCACTGAATACAAACTATCAGCGCTCCAAGCTAGTATGTCGGAGGAAAATGAACTCAACGCTACGACACAGCAGTTCATACCTGCAAAAATATCAGGCTGGGGGTTAAATCAGGGGAGTGAAACACTCTCACCACTACGTCAGAGCAATTTACAACTGCAAAATGAGGTTGCGCTAAGGTCTCGTCCAATACGAGCAGATGAGCATTGAAGGTGTGCCGCTGGACTGGCTGGCGCACACCCTGGTTTGTGAGATCGAATTTTACTGACCTACACAAGAATTGAGAATGCGCATAAAATACGCAAGAAAACGTTTGTTTTTTGTGATGTACAGAAATCCACAGGCCCGTAACCAGGAGGGGGCGAAGCTTCCCCTAGAAAAATTTTCGTCCTCACAGGAAAAATGTATTGGACGTTATTTTGAAACTATTGGACATAGTTTAAAAAAACTGTCCCCCTCTTAGAAAGCTCTTCTCCGCCCTGGTGTCCCAAGCTCGTTACGGGCCTGGAAGTCCAGCAAACGTTTAGTTGTCCTTCTTCTCTGCTGAGACATTATCAAATTCCTGAATGCTTCTATGTTAACAACTGCGGTTTTTGAGCTCTTGCAACAGTTCTATCATGCTACAGAAATTGGTAGTGTAGCCAATGCGTTTAGCGCTTGCGCTGATCAGCCTTAGCAGACAAAATGAAGACAATTGTTTCGGATAAAGTGAACTATCGCGGAGCACAATCTTGAACATGCGTAGTGGACGAAAGATCTGCAGAAAGTGGTGAGATGGTTTCTGGACGCAGAAGATAACGAAGATTCCCCCCATATCTGATTATTACTTTTTGGCCCATTTACAATGTTCCTCGAAATTTGCATGCAAATTCATTCCGTGATATTTGCATTACGTCGACAAATTAACAAACAAGAAGTATGCGAAAACAATTAATCTCCTTTGCGCATGTGATAAAGTTTTTGTAAAATATCAAGCTTAATGGGGGGTTAACCAAAACCCCCCCTTGCGCACGCCCTTGCTGAATATCAACTATCAGCCCTCCAAGCTAGCATATCGGAAGGAAATACAATCAACGCTATGACACAGCAGTTCATAACTGCAAAAATATCAGGCTGCGCATTAAAACAGGGTAGTAAAACACACTCATCACTGCGTCCGAGCAATTTACAGCTGCAAAATAATGCTGCGCTGAGTCTTGTCAAATACGAGCAGTCGAGCATAGAAAGTGTGTGGCTGGACTGGCTAGTGCACACCCCGGTTTGCAAGATCGAATCTTGCAAAACTACACAAGAATTGAGAATGCGCATGAAGTACGCAAGAAAACTTTCAATTTTTTATTATGTGTAGAAGTCCAGCAAACTTTTAGTTTTCCACCATCCTGCTGGAACCACTGGAAGACCGTGACGGATCTTAAACATGCGATGGAGGGTTTGCAAAAAATGGATGGAGAGTTTGCAAAAAGTGGTGAGGTGGTTTTTGGACGCAGACAACAGCCAGAATTCCCACCAAAACATAATTATTACTTTTTGGCCCATTTACAATGCTTCTTGAAATTTGCATGCAAATTTATTCCATGGTATTTGCATAAGTCGACAAATTAACAAGCAAAAAGTATGCGAAAACAGTTAATCTCCTTTGCGCAGGTAATAAAGTTTTCTTAAAATATCAAGCTCAAGGGGGGATTTTAACCCCAACCCCCGCCTTGCGTACGCCCTTGATCTGTAAAGCAAATGCTTCGCACTTGGATGAAAACACTGCTGCATTGTGGGTTTGGTTAAACTCAAGTAAATTAGATGGCTTACGAACCGATGCATTCAGCACAAGCACAAAGTGTAAGAGTCCAGGAAAAAATATCTTTTGGAATTGTTGGTCACCATTTTCGCGACATTACAAGAAGTTAGGATATTTGTATATTTTATCCTTATTTCCGAGTCAAGTCCCTACGTTTTGAGCTATAGGTCAATATACAGCTAAATAAATACTGCAGGCTACTTCTCCAGCGTTTCGAGTGAAATCCTGTTCACTATTGGTTGAAAACTGTCTTTTGCAAAACTGCCCATCCCAAAACTAAGTCTCCACAATAGTGCTGCTTTTTGTCTTCGGCAAAAGCTTGGCAGAGATTTGCCTGAAAATCTAACCTTCTAACGTTATATACACTAGCATCATTAAATTATACGCTGTCTATATCTGAATACGTGACAGTCTACAGCGAAGCCAGTTACATTTCTGCACGGAACAAATCATGGCTGTACTGTGGTCTGTCACATGTGCAGCTGTAGTATTCTCACTGTTACAAGAAAATAATCTTTCTAACAGTATACCACACAGGGTAAAATCTTGGACAGAAGCAGTTAAACATCTTTCACCGTCCCTAGAAACTTGAAAAATGCTAAAAATTATTTTATCGAAGCTAAAATTTATAAACTAACAGAATCAGTGGTATCACAAAAAAACTCTGTTTCCACATCAAGTTGGCTATGTGTAACCTACCATCTAACATGAATAGCTGTTCACACAACACATGACAAACATCACTTTTATTTTTGAAACCTCTCCAAATACAAAACCTAAATAGAAAAAAAGTTGTGGGGACATGGCATATTATGTCCCCCTTGTCTGAAAAAGTGGGCGGATACGTCCCCCGTGTCCCCCACCAATATGCGCCCATGATTCTTTGGCAAAAGATGTACAAGTGAAATCTCTGTACTGTGCTGGAAACAAGCTCAGATGCAGCTTTGTTCAGTGCTCACCTGCAGTAGAAAACACTCTGTTGTCCGTTCTTATTCCATGCCAATATATGCTTGCCAGTTGTGGAGCAAATACACACAGACGGTAGTTTGAAATGGTTACGAGTTGCCTTTAACAATGCCTACTGAATTATGTGAATTATGCACTACGTACCCAAAAATGCAAGCGTTCTCGGCCACACCAAGTTAATCATTATGTCAGGACTTTGATGCCTTGTTCAGAAACAATGTGTATGGTTTGGATTTGTCCAACTATGTGCATCTCTTCATCAAACTGTTTCATCCAAGCGCTCCAAATATCTGATTCTTTTCACAAGTAGTCATTTTCAATATTATTCAACGCTCTTGTATGATGGTGACCAACTGAAGTAGTTGTTGGCAGGCCCGTGACCAGGGGGGAGGAGCTCCCCTAGAAAAATATTCGCCCCCCCTGGAAAAATGTTTTGGACATATTTTCAAACTTTTGGACATAGTTTACAAAATTTGTCCCCCTGTCAGAAAACTCTTGACCCCCCTGGTGTCCAAAGCTGGTTACGGGCCTGGTTATTGGTGCGTTATTTTGGTGTATGCGTCTCAACAGTATTGCCTTTGCGTAGCAACGAAAACCTTCCGTGTGCTTCGTGGTGTCTCAGGATTTATATATTTTCTTGTGATTCTTCTATCACCTCCCAGCATGTTGAAGATGTGTGCAAGCCAAACACGTAAAAAGTGAATATTTGTAACTTGTAAAATGCCAACCGACAAATCTTGCTTAAAATTTAATGAAAACAAATGGTCATCAGCCTAATGTCTCGTTAGAACATATGAAAGCTAGTTGACCATGCTCATCAACTAATACCTACTCTGTAATGCGCTATGACTAACTATTTTTGTTATTTGATACCTTTGTGATGTAGACCACGAATCTGAAGTGAATAAACAAATGAAATAAATATACTTTGTAGTGGTATATTTTCCAAGGGTACGCTTAACTATTATTCTAGCATTTTTTATGTCTACTGTGAATGTCTAGCGTCTAATTCTGATGTGACCACGTTGAAAGTGCCTGTCTTTTTAGCAACTGCTGAATTTGAACTTGTATATATATTCACTCGCATACGTGTAGTGTATGCAGTGAAACCTCGCTTTCTCAAAAGAAATGCATGTAATGACTACCATTCACTAGTCAGTATTCAGTGACATGAAACTTGAAGCACGGCTCTGTTAGTAAACATGACAGCAACATCAACCCAGCCCTAAAATTGTTTAGTGATTTCTACTGTGACCTTTTCCTTCCCTATGTAAAGTGGACAGTTGGGTTCTAATTTTTCAATTAGATTCTCGTAATTGGTAGCTTTACTGTTTGTGGGTGTTGTATAATTAGATATATTTTATACTTCATGCATTTCGCAGAGCTGATGATGCCACCTTAGTAGAAGAAACGTTTACTCTGTAACATCTTAGTGTGTGATTCTTTGCTGGGAAAGGATTTTTTTCGATAGATAGCCTTAAAATGTGTTTATATTAATCGTCGGTGGGGCAGTAAACTTTGTGAAAACAGGAAAAAATAAGTGTTTTTTGTGCGAAAAACTTTTGGTCTATTTTTGTCCTGTTTAGCATATTCTGAAACACAATTTGGCATATTTTGTCATTGTGGACTTGGCAACACTGCTTGGGAATTGCACCGAGATTGTTTACACAGGTCAGTAGTAGCTGACTAGCTGTTAGTCTAAAATAGCCACAATTAAAGTCGTTGCCGAACGCCGATAATAATTGGTGAAAGCAGGTCCCCTGTGAGTTTGTAAACGATATTATTGATTTCGGTGTGTTTCCAGGATTTTGAAAAACAAGAAAAATGGAAAAGTGCATTCTCCCGGTCGGCGGTCTGCAAACATTGGCTACGCGACACTGTCGCAAAACGCACTAGGCATTCGTGATGATACCGTCTCAAATGGCTTTTCAAGTGAAGTTATTTGAATATTCTGTAACCACAGTAATAAAAAGCTCAAGCAATTGAGCCTACTAACCAACTCCAAACTTACAGCCGGATGCACACGTCATGCGTTCTGTAAGTTTTTTGAGCGCATGCGTCTGATTTCGTGACGTCACGTCCTTTTCTGATGCGTCTGGTATGGTCTGAGTTCGAGTAGGAACCTGTTTCTGTATTGAAGCATCAGACTCACTGCTCTGACTCAGTTTTACTGTAATATTTTTCATAATATTTTTAGTGGTAACTCACCATTCCAAAAAACTGGTTATTTACCCCATAGCACTAGTGTTTCTGTATGCTTTTGAGGAATCAGTCGACTGCCATCTGCTTTCGTCTTTTTGCGATGATTCAAATTTGCACATATCTCTATTCCAGTATGTGCTTTCCACGATGGGTGTAAGCAAGGATCGATCAGCAAATTTTAATAGGAAATCAATTTCACGTAAAATTACGCATCCTCAGTCTTGAAAATTGCAAGCAAAGCTTACGGGTGACAAGTTGAAAGGTTGAAGTAACAGCAGAGAAAAAACAAACTCAAGACTGCAATCAAAATTTCGTAACACAAGCTCAAAATCATAACATCTTAACAAACTGACTGACGTCAAGAATACTAGTGGCGACAAAAAAAACTGACTCATAAAATAAGTGTTTACTCAAAAAATCCGTTTACTCAAATAAATAAAAGACTGAAGCATCTAACTAGTTGATGCTAATGGCTGAAAAATTTCTCCAACTAAAAACTAACTCTTGGTGAAATGACTAACAACGGTAGAGAAAAATACTAAGCCATGTGCGGGCAGTAAGTCTCTGGGGTATTTAAACCTGCCACGAGTTCGCTTTAAACGCTGCGGTGGGAGTAAGCAAGCTGTGTTGAGAGAAAAGCTAGCGCACAAACCGGAAGGCAACATCGGATTGAGTCAAACAACACAAAGCATCGTAATAATTATTTCACATGGGGTAGGATCATGTTCTGAATGTTGATTTGCGCGTCAATTAGGTGATACCATTTATTTTCACAGATATCCAGAGAGTGACAACTTGGTTGTTCGACAAAAGTAACGCTGTATGCTTCGCGCAGAGGTGGCTTGTTTATAGTGCCGTGGTTCTCTGAACAGTGCCGCGACAAGGCCATCTGGTCCTTGTCACTGTCAGTTTTACAATCTTGTTTGTTCCAATTACTGCCATGCGCTGAACATCTTTTGGAAAATTTGTTGCTAGTTTGACCAGCATACTGTTCATGACATGTCACACAAGTCGCGACGTAAATGCCAAAATCTGCGCAAGTCAAGCTTTGGTTTAGCTTAAAAGTTTTGGTTTTAGTCAGCAATTGTGAAACATTTGGTACCATGGATTTGTTCTTTTTTCCATAGCAACCACAAAGTGCACAGTGTTCACATGGCCTTGAGCCACCTTTGGTTTGCTTTCGTATCTTATTTAAAGCAAGGTCTTTGTAGTTCGTTAGTTTCTGTCCAATTGTGGTGGGTCTTTTGTAGGTAATCATTGCCTTCGGGTTTAACTTCTTTTCTTTTTGTGTTAGAGTAAGCAGAAGGGGAAAAGATGTAGCCCAAACCTGTGGGTCTTTTTGGGGGCCGTAGTCTATCTTCCCAATTAGATGCCAGTGCTATCATGTCATTAGCCATGTTCAAGGGAAATTTTGAACGGATCGCTTTTTCTTTGAGTCGGTTTTAGCTGCTGAGGTAATCATCTTTTCTTTGGTTGAGGCGCCTTAATCTAATAGCTTCTCCAAAAAGGATTGACTTGAATGTCGTTTGCGGGTGGTGAGAATTCCCATTTATGAATTGCCTTCCCTCCGCTGTGGGTTTTACGCAGTGGTGAAAGTAGAATAATTTTCTTACCGGAACGATCCAGTATTTGTCAATACCCTCCCAAAATTTCAGCCATAAATATAAAAAAGCAATCAAGAGCACGTCTA
>Ga0210059_1006204_pt1 | contig 19205 bp, 15 predicted proteins | sample Ectturendosymbi2_FD_188042 | JGI IMG/M metagenome (GOLD analysis project Ga0210059, IMG submission 188042) | Ecteinascidia turbinata endosymbiont from Florida, USA - Sample 2 (SPAdes) (version 2) | ecosystem: Host-associated > Tunicates > Ascidians > Unclassified | place: Key West, Florida... | reverse complement strand
CTCTTGCATTATAGTTTTGATCTTATTTTCTTCAATTTCAAATCAACCGTTAGACCGAGTTTCAATGATTTTGATGTTCTTTTCATATCAAGAAAATCTTCAAAATCGCTCTAAAACCAGGGTGTCTGAGTCGCAAGGACTCGGAGGTTTTTGGGTGGAGTCACAATCGGAGTCGGATTACGAAGAACACTGGGAGTCGGAGTCCGAGTTTTTACCTTACTGCGACTCTGGAAGTCTAATTTAATCATTTTGTACATCTCACTTCAAAGTTGGGAATTCTTGTTGAAATGGTACAATCTCGTTGGAAACTTTTATTGAAACAGAGAATGTTTGCTCTGCACCACAATTTCTATTGATTGCTAGTAGCTACAAAATTAGTTAGATTCAACTCAAAGACCTAGCATCATAGGAAGAACGCTTTCTTTTAAGGAACAATTTGCGTTCTTTAGTATTTACACAGTTACCCATAAATACAATCGTTTTACACGTCATTGCTCAATCGGCATTGGCCAGATGGTTCTCTGAGTGAAATTGGATAACTATGAAAGAGCATGCATATTGCATACGCAAGCGAACATCCGTCGCGCAGTTGTATTCACTTGTGTATGCGCTATTGCACAACACCAAGTGTGATTTCGGGGAGTATAACTTATAGAAACGGTTGTGACGCGATTTTTTCAAGCGGTGACTTTGAAAGTATGATGTTTGGCCGGGCTCGGCTGATGTACGAGCAAATGCGTTAGTTACGTTTTAGTGAGAAAAACTACCGTCAGTGCGGTGTATGGTTCCGAAGGGTTGATCACTTTGAAGTTTAAGTGTGACGTTGTGAAATTTATCGCCGAGTTCAACAAGCTAATGCAGTTTAATTTTTAAAGAATACACAGCTCTTATATTCTGAAACAATGTGACACTGCAGCTAACTTTGTAAAACGTAAAATTTAATTAGATTTTTTAAGTTAGTGTTGCAATTGCAAGTCGTGGCAGACTGTTTGAAACTTCTGAAGCTTAGCACCGGGATTTGAAACTCGAGTAGTTTAATTGGGTTCACACCATTTGGTTTACTAACTAAAAGTTTACAGTGAGCAACGATTGATATTATTTTTGGAACTTATGAAAAAAGCGCCTTATATTGCATTTATTTAAGTTTTTACAGATTTTCAAAAATTAAAATTTTTGAAGGCAAACTATTTTTACTTTTTTTGTAAAACGTGGTGCAAACATAACATGGTGTCAATACATAAATCTTCAGCATATGTACACTTTACATTAAGGAGTGGTTTGAAATATTAAGTATGCCAATATGCAATAAGCGAAGATGGTGACGAACGAATATGTTATGAAAAAATATTTTTTCCTTTGGTACTACTCGCAAAGCCCATGCTCTTACATTTACTTCCAACTTAGAAAGACATTTAGGCCGTTTTCATTCTGATATTTCGAAACTGGTGCAACTTTGTCTGGAACACCAACAGCATGAAATACTAAAACTTTCAGTACCGGAAAGAAGCTTGCTGCAGAAAATCTAGCAAGGTTTTTTGTTAGTGATAAAGTGACTATAGCAATGACTCCAGATGCAAATAAAAACATTGTTGACATACGCGGTTTCAATGGCATTTCTCTGAGATTAGATTATTTTCTCATTCTGAATTATTAGTACTGATGGGGGAATTTGCACGAAAACCTAGCTGTGTCTCTAAACAGAGAAAACATAAAGAAGTTAAAAACTGAGGAATATGAAAGTCAAAAGAAACAGCTGAAGAGCAAGCTAAGCAACAAATTTGTTTACTTGAAAACGGATACACACGCAAACCCGCGCCATCATGTCAATTACTTAATTTTGATGTGAGGTATGTAGATGAAAGAAAAAACTACACCAAAACCTTCGCTATAAAAGACATTCAAGCCCAACATTTTAGAAGGCTCTTAACAAAATTGGAAAAAGATGTGTTGCAAGACTATGAAAGACCATGTATTATGCATTGTCACAGGCAATGCGTCCTATATGGCGAGTGTGACCAAACAACTCAATAACCGACCAAGAGAAAGGTCAAGTACTACAGAATAAAGGGCAGCAGAAATTCAAGGCGATCTGGGGCTAGTCACAGCAACCAATTACTCACATGTGATGACTTGACTGACTTGACTATAAATAAATTTTGTGATTAGTAAATGTTCTATACATAAACTGACCGGCAAACGTTATTCACGTTATGATAAGGAATCGGTGTGGGAAATTTTGAAAAGGGTGGAGTCGAAAAAATTTGGAAGGTAGAAGTCGGAGTCGGACATTTCACGTCCGACTTCGCAACCCTGCCTAACACTTTTGTCGGAAATGGCAATGCTATTGGCCTTATAGGTGCAACATGGAGTCCAGCGAGGACTGGTTAAACCGAGCTAATTGCGTTCAAATCTGATAAATACAATCACTACAAGTGCAGGGCAGAGCCAACCGGTTAGAATGTAGAGGTTGACGCGACTTGAAAACATTCCCGGTGAGGCTCGTACAGGGATTATGTGTTTCTCTGAAAAAATGCAGTTGATTGGTAATTGCAACTTCAAGTCTACTGCATGGAGAGCACTGCAATCGATTTGTTTAGATTTAATCAGCATGATGTTACTTAGCCTACTGAGAAAATGTTCACATTAATGACAGTTCCTATCGTGTGTTTGTGATTATGTTTACCCCCTAGCACCTACAGCTTGAGTGTGAATGTGGAGTAAAGAGAATGCTAATGTGTATCGCCAAATGACCTTTTATCCATATCTTACAAATTTTATGCAAACAATAGTCATGGAAGAGTTTTCTCAAAGAGCTAATAAAATGTAAATTAAGAAGATTGGACATTCTGTAGAAACAGCCCCAATAAATAAATCAATTTCAAGAAAGCAGTACTTCTGGTGTTCGGTGCATTTTTTCTTGCTTATTTTACATAACAACTAAATACTCTTCATGCTTGCACAATGGGGCGGATCAATAAATTATACTGCTGTAATCTTTAGCTTAACCAAAGCGTGCGATAAACACCAATCAAGATTTGAACTTTGAACCAACCTGCAAATATGGAGCCACAAATCCTACCAACCACGCTGTCAACCAAAGAAAGATGGTACCATAAAAGAATGCTGTTGGTCTCGTCGAATCGGTTGTCAAAGCACCAAGAAGGCCAATAGTTGCCGAATTACTTCCCCCGATAAATCTTTAGAAAATGTTTATTGATCACAATTTATTTTGATTTTCGTTAATGCAAAATGTTTGAAAATAATCGCAGCGCGTAGCATGGGCGTCGGAAGGATTTTTTCCAGGGAGGGACCCTAGTGAATTTTTCCAAAAGATTTTTTATAGGGAGGACAAAAGTACTGAAATTTGTTTTTCCAATTCAAACGTTAGTATACAATTTTTTTGCTGAAATTTTCATAATCCAGGGGACCAAAAACCCCTCCTTCCCGTTGCACATGGCGTGCAGCCAATTTATATATTTCACAACCAGAAAATAGCATATTACTACAGTGTAATTGTAATTATTGAGCAAATAGCAATGCAAACCTAACACAAAAAGATATTTGCTGCTCCAGCGGTAAAATTTAATTTTTGCCGACATTGTGTAATTCGAGAAAAACAAATGAAGAAGAAATTGCAAGACGTTCATGGCAACCAACCCGACCAAAAAAATTCCCATGGCAACAACCGATATCGTCGGCATGGCAACTGGTGCAAGATGGGAGAGTGCTTGACTGATGGTGTAAAGCGTGTGGGCAATGATGATGACGATATTGGCTCCGATGTTCACTTTCAGTGAACCAAACCGACTGACCATAGCTGCCTGTGAACGAAAATGCTTAATCTTTTTCAGCAACCAAGATCATCCAAGGGAGTTTTGTATTGTTAAAAAACGGTAAAACTTTGCGTGATCACTGAAATATTCTACATCATCATATGTTTGTTGTCAGGTGCACTCGTTTGAAAAAAATTTTACTTTCATTATTGCTTCCAAATACTATAAATTTAAGAAAATCGAAGGAGGTCAAAAACAAGTTCAGCTTGAATTTCGACAATTTTACATATGTTCAAATGCAGTGGTTTACCCCGATAAAGGCTGCAAAAAGTTGTGCGGCAAATATCCCAATTGTCAATGTGGGAGCTGTTTCGGGCGGTATTCCAGATTGCTCCAACAGAATGGTACTGTAGAAAAGAATGTGGTTGAGTCCAACCAACATGAGGTTGGAATACAAGGCACACACGGCGATGAGTTGATTTCTGCCGAATAAAAAGTAAAACTGTTGCACAATTCATCACATCCGAACTGTTTCAGGGACTCAATTTTTCATTAAATTCATGAGGCAAAGCTGTTGTTTGTCTGCTTCTGAAAAGAAACTATAGTTGTGACAAGTTTTTCTAGGTTCTGTCCGAGCTAACTCTCTGCAGCCATGTGTTAACCAGTTATAATATTTGCGATAATATGTTTCATGAACTAGAATTACATCAAACTTTGATCAATGAGGGTAAATATGCAATCACAGGGCAACCCTTCGCGTGAGATAAATTATCATAACAAGTGGTCTGGTTTATTTGATACGAATAAACCTGAGAAGATGGTGCTATACAAATTTAATAACATTGAAAACTAGTGAAACGAAATATAATTGAACATATTTTTGTGTTTTATAACACTACTTCGCCTGACTGTTTATAATGTCAAGAGTCAATGATGTTCTCATTAATTTGAGGAGAAACGTGCAGTTTTGATGAAAAACGCAAACCTTTCAGGCCCACAGCAACTGCTACTTAAGCTTTGGATTTTATGATCGGCCATAACTCGTGAACGGATTAGGCTAGAGAACCACTGAAAATATCCCTGGATGCGGAAGGAAGGCAGCAAGGCATCCAATGATCTTGACAAATCTATACCTGTGCATTTGAAACTTTCGAGAAAAATCTATATTTGTGTATTTTCTGAACTGATTTTTTGGCAATTTTCAGAGCAAATCAAAAACTTGTTCCGTATTTCCAGTTTTCGATCCGGTTTTTGCTCTTCAACGACGTCTGTAGAACCAAACAACACTATCTTCCTGAAAAAAGTAATTCTAGGCTGTTTTGAGAAAAATTTTTGGGTAAAAATGGGTGAGTTGTGTCGATGGACATTCAGATGACTTTTGGAGTCGTGAGAAAATATTACAGTGTAGTAACTGCTTGGTTTGTCTTATAAAATAATCTAGGAGCAAATCTGAAGCTTTTGACAATTTGATTAGCCTGCTGGCCTAATGAGTTGGAGAGTTATGGCCTAAGAAAGAAGACCCCAAGATTGGCTCAGCCACCACGTCAATTTTTATATTTTCTTCAAGAAAAAATATTTTAGTTTGAATTTTTTGTGGGATGTTGTAAGACACTCAAAAACACCTGTTCTGCCACTTCGATATGCTTCGTGTGTGTTTATTGGCAGAAAAGTACCTTCAACCGCAAAAAAGCATACTCCCTGCATATTTCCTGGTTTGTCCCCTACCAAAATAACTTTACTTTTTTATCATAATCGAAAAGCTAGGGTCCTTAACGACATTTTTATGTAGAAAGTATATTTCCAACGTTTTCGGTTTGAGCTCTGTGGCTTATCGAATGGAAGTAACCCGTTTTTCTTGGGAACGTGAAAATCCGGTTCTGCCCCAAAACGACGTCACAATAACGTCGCCTGTGAGCGCGATCTACCTCAAAAGATGCGTTGCTGTCTTTCGGACCTGACAATGTCTTCACTGACTCTCCATCTTACTCCGTTCGCGTGTTGTGGCTGATCGTAACTTTGAAAGCCACGATCGTGGTTTTCACGCACCCTAAATAGAAAACTGCGCAACTTCTTTATTATTCTTGGAATAAAGAGGCGTTGATCACTGTGAACATAGATAGCAATTAAAAATTGCAAGGTTTGTTTTAGTTGTTATTTCATTGAATACACCACCAATAAAAAGCATTTTGGGGAATTAGGACATGATTTTGTCATCTCATTCGTTTACCTCTAACGTAATCACAGTAACAACGCAACCAACTTACAATACACATCGTTAATACCAGGCAAGTTCGGTACTGGCCTTAGTTGGCAGTAAAGTTTGGCAATCTTCACAATGACTTCTAAAAAATACAAAAATTTCCTTACAAATCTCAACTTGGCGAACGGACAGTAGAATAAAAGTAGATTCAGACTTCAAATATGATCCACAAACCTATATTGCTTAGTCAGAATCATTTGTTTGGTTGTTATAACTGGTTTGTCTTTTATCTCAGTCTGCATCAGGTTCAGCTCTTCTTCTTGAGCAAGCTATAGTAAGAAAGCATAAGTTTTTGCGAAATTAATTTGCATTACATTTGCGTATATCAACACAGCGACATACAACGGATATAATTTAAACTCAAGATGAACCTGACAACAAACAGTGCACAGGATATCAAAAAGCATCGAAAGTTCAACGATCTTGCTACAAAATCATGGCATTGATCAAGGTAAATTGTTTTTATTTTGCGGTGGAGAATGCAAGTAAACTAAAAATGTTTTCAAAGATGGAGACTTCCGGAACCCCTACACAATTGAGATTTACATGGACCCTGCAACACCTGGTCAAGTCGCAAGTGCAACTCGGACATATTCGACCATAATTCGCCACGCGATAGAGCTAGAGAGATATTCAAACCCAAAAGATTGGGATAGTTATTTAGTTTCGAATAAAACAAATGGGAACTTTGGTCTTTAAATTTTTAATGTGACGTCACGACCGGGAATCGAGAGGGATTTTCGCTCGACTAAACTGAGGCCTGAGAAGACATTTCAATCGGAAAATTACTTGTTTTTGCTTTCACAACAAACTAGGCGAACATCCCCGTCTTTAGAACCATTGATTGAACCTCCAACATTGATGGTTGGCAAGTTGTGGTCATATCGATAAGCAATTAACTAATCCCGTAGTGGTGGAGTAAAAAATTCATTGTTGAAAATATCCTTGACTTATCCCAGTTGTGACGTCACTCTAAAAAATGTTCAAATACAAAATTCTCAATTTTTCAAAAATCGAAACCAGATGACTTTCTGCATCTTTAGAGGGTTTGAACATTTCTAGAGCTTTATTGCTTGGCGATTATAGCCGAATATGTCCGAAGCATGCCCCAGAGTTAAAGAAGGTAACTTATTCGCTCAAATTCTACACAGAAGCATTAGCCAATAGCTTCGAGTTTAACTGCCGCAAAAGTTTGAAAAGTTTGAATCATTTTACCCAATTATCTCCCGTAAATAATCAAAGTTTGATGGATTGCTTTTGGCTTATATTTGGGTATTGCTGGTTTCGGATGCTGGGATACATTGCGGATAACCCAACACGCCTGTTCTTTTTCAAATACGATTTTTCTTTTGTATGAGTAGGAAACAAGCATATAACCTCCTTGGGACACCAGGAGCCGCGTAGAGTTTCTTGAACCGAGGATTTTTAACTATGTCCGATGGTTGTAAACTATGTCAAACACACTTTTCCAGAGGGGGCGAAAATATTTCCTCGGAGATATTGCCCCATTGCGCCCCTCTGGTAACAATATAATTTTAATATTTTAATGGATTAATGCAACCCTCCTCAGTAGTATAAATACTTTCGTTCACAAAATTTTTCTTTAACAAAGCACACATTTTCCTCATATCAACATATTTCGTTTGCCTAAACTTTTCTTTGATCAGCAGGTCCGTAAACAGCTTGAGACACCAGGTAGGCGAAGAGTTTTCTGAAAGTGGACCAAATTGTTTCAACTATGACCAACACATCTTTCCAGGGGAGCAAAATATATTCCAGGCGGGACAAGCCGACCCTGCGCCCCTCTGATTACCGGCCTGGTAATCAGTCTAAATAGTAGCTGTTGCACTTCTCAAAAGTATGCAATAATTCATCGTCTGCATTACAGTGCGCTCCGAGCCACGCTCATAGCAACACCAATAACGAGCACAGTCGGGAAATGATGAAGCTCGCGAACAGTTTTAAACGTGCTCTGGCGTCGCCTCTAGTAGGCCTACAATAGAACAGTTAATTTAGTCGGCAAATATACGCGTTGAACAACGCAAATTAAAATTCATATTAGGCAGATAACACTGCTTGCTTCATCATGCTTTCGATGCAAGCTTCAGTGCTCAACAAAGCTTAGTTATATGTGCAGAGCTGCGATGGCAACTATTTCGCAGTTTGCCGCCATCAACACGAAACGCACAGTTTAGAAGTGAGTGTAGCAAACGATTCACAGCACAAAATATTGACACGAGACAACGTTTCAAGGGCGTACGCAAGGGGGGTTGGTTGGTTACCCCCCCTTGAGCTTGATATTTTACAAAAACGTTATTATGAGGCGAGTGTATAGGGCTTGGTTTTTTACAAAAATAAGGGGAGTGTGTGTAGAAGAATATACCTATTGTGTCAACAAGCTTCGCTTGAAAACACGAATATGACATCAAATTGTGACGTCACAAACAGCGCACACCAAATACGAATGACCACCATCTGCCACTGAATGAACTTCCCCCATAATAATTTTCTGCGTACGCCACTGCAACGTTTCGTGGGTTTCGTGGGCAGTGGAGTAGAACCATGCAGGCAGTACACTTCACGTGCTTGATTTGATGGTCAGCTGTAAAAACTGATTTGAAAAAGACGCTCAGCGAATGCAAAGGGAAGACGATTTTATCTTTTATTCGCGCGACGACCCTTTAATCGAAAAGTAAGTATTCGTTAAAAATAGAAGCTTGCCAAGACTGATATCGGACCCCTCGGCACGAGGAAAACGGAATGTTTTCTCCTATCACCGAAATAAATTGTTAATTCTCATTTGGTTTGAACTACAGTACAAGCATCTGAATCAGATAAGCCATAATATGCTTTTGTTCAGCACAAGTTCACTTGTGTTTTATGAATTTGTTATACCACACCGCAAATTCCCATACAACCCCAAGCGAAAATCACACAAAGAGCGAAAAACAGTGGCGCGCCACTCAGCTTCAACCTGTCTTTGAGGTCGTTGAAAAAATAATACTTTGACTTTGTGAGGCCTAATCTTGAGTGCAAAAATTGCAATGTATCTGAAAGCAAGCGCAACACAGTGGTCGGAGGTGGAGTTTGTTGCCCGTCTTAAGATATCGCGAGTGGCCACCTTGCAGTTTACTACAATGACTATCAACAAAAAACTCATGTTTGCAGGAGAGAGAAGCAATTATCATAGCTATCACGTTCACAGCCATAACATCACAGTCAAGTAGTCATCACGTCTTAATATTCCGCGGTTTCCGTGGTCAGTGGACTGGAATCATGCAGGCAGATCACGCGAGACCGGTTCACTTCACGTGCTTGATATGATGGTCAGCTTGGCATGTTGAAAAAATGCGCGAAGCGAAGGTGACGCGACTTTTTTCACGAAGAGACCCATTAAGGTAGAACTCGAGTGTCAAAGCATCCATTTAACGTTAGCACAGGAACGGATCCAAAGGGGAGCGATTGGGGCGATCGCCCCCCCCCCTAAAACCTGTGAAAGTAACTTTTTCACCATGATTTTGAACAATTCGGAAAACAGCATTCGTGACATAAGGCTATTTTGCCGCCCATTATTTTGTCATAGCAAAGGTGTGAAGTATACTTCATCTCTCATACAGTTGTGAACCCGTAATAAGAGTTAATTGCCAAATATCACTGAAACTTACTGGCTGGATCCGTCCCTGCGTTAGCAGTGGCGTTGGGTGGTCATTCTTACTTGGTGTGCACTTTTCGTGACGTGACAATTTGACGTCATATCTACTTTTCCAAAATCAACCTTTTGGGAAAGTCTGTTGACGCATTGCACATATTATTCTTCACCAGGGGTGTAGTGGGTTGGGAACGCGTTCCTACACCTTTTTGCACTGGTAACGTTACTTAAAGGTTTAGATTTTTCATTTCAACTTCTACCTGTTGCAGATTTCAAAAAATAATTGAGCGTTTTGCGTGTGAGGGCATCTGAGCAACATTTGATGAGACTTTGCCTTTAACTTAAATCAGGACTGTAGTGGGGTAGAAGTGCGTGGAAACGGCGTTCCCACACCTCTTTCTTTAGCACTACATCCCTGTTCTGCACCCATTTCCTTTATTTTTTTTTATGATTTTACTTATATCAGCGGTGGTAAACTTGTTCAACAGAAGGGTCATCGGAAGAAAGCAAAAAATGCACAAGCGAGCCCCAAAATCAGTTTGTAGTGTCAAATACAGTTTGATAAAGAAGGTAAGTTTTACATAAAATGACCTACATCAAATCGGATTGACTCCTTACAAATTTGTGTAACTAACCTTACAAATTTGTGTAATGCGTTGATGAATGAAACAAAGATTAAATATGAAGCGACAACTCGCTATCAATTTGGGATATTTCTATTCAGCTCGAAGAGCCACAAAAAATCTGTCGGCGAGTCGCAGTTTGCCCACCATTGGCCTATATACTAACAGCTCTCCAAGCTAACATTACAGAAGAAAATATAATTAACCCTAGGGTTTCCAGATATTTGATTAAGTATATAAGCGTTCGTCCAGTTTATAGTAAATTTGTGTAAACATTTTTTGACAATGGCAATGGTATTGGGAATAATGATTTTTTCGACACATAATAATTCTTAGAATTCATATTTTTTCATACTTCTCGATTTTTTAAGTTTGACAATCAAAAATATGTTTCGATGGGAAACCAGACGCCTACTAAGCAGGCAAAATATGTCCTATATTTGGATCGTATTATCTTTTTCTTGTCTACGAAATGATTTTTTTATTCATTTGGGGTTTTCTGCAAACATGTTTTATATTCTGAGTAAGTACAAGCGTGCCTTATTTGGCTCTCGTAGCTTTTCCAGAACAAATTCTGCTTTGTTTTGATTGCCTTGTTTCAGCAAATAGAAAGGAGTGTTTGGAATCCAAAAGCTTGCAATGATGTAATAAATTGACGGTGCAGCGCCAATGCAGAAAAGTGCTGGTAATCCATGAACAGTCCCAAATACCTTAAAACAATAAAAAGATTTGCATAAGTTGATTTTACAAATACATATAAAACCTTGTTGGCAACAACCAAATCTTATTGTAATTGAGCGTATTTCACAAAGATGGATGGATCATGCTCAAAAAATTCCGATGTTACTATTTGCAACGCTACTGAACAGAATTTTAGTCAATATTATAATGATGCAATTGTAGCATACACGGTTTTGAGTTTCCTCATTTGTAAGATAGGCTCTAATCACGTCTTACATACGATTCAAGTATAACTTGCGGTGTCAGATACAGAATATGCATTCAAAATTACATATTACTTCTCGACAATTCACGTTGAACTTGCTGTGTCAGGTATAATATCTGTATTCAGATATTGCATATTACTTGTCGAAGATTCAAGTAGAACTTGCAGTGTCAGATATTGAACATGTATTCAGAAATTGCACGTTGCATCGAGAAAAAAAACGTTTCATTCTGCTTGCAAATTTTTATTGTTTTTTCAACATTTGAACATCTATACATTTGTGCAATTAGAAACTAAGTTTTCCACAGCCAGCTTTCGGGGAATCACCGGACTGGGCTCCGTTTTCGTGACTGCGACGATTCGCACTTGTACACATCTGTGTGCAATCCTTTTTAGTAGGCCTAAATAAAATTTGCTGATTGAAAGAAAACATTTTCTAATTAATTCAAATTGGTCGACGTTTTTAGACTAATTATTTACATTATCTGTTTCTGCTTGAAATTTTCTAATATGTCTTAAGAAGTCACCTTCGGATGAGCAAAGGCCGTTCCCAAAAATAGCCCAAGAGAAAAGCCACCAGCTGCTATGCTCTGCCAGGTTTGTTGCGTTGTTTGGGCGCTCATTTCAGCTACCATGAGAGGAATTACACCTGGAAAGTTAAAGCACGTTATTCCATAGCAACTTTTGATATTATGTCATAAAAACTAATTAACATGCACTGTAAAAACAAAAACTCAATTTTGGGATGTTTTCATAAAGAGTAATGGAATGCATTCTTGAGAAAAACTGCGTGCACATTCATTCGCAGCTAAACAACATTTCATAATTAACTCTGAAATTTCTGCAAAATACCAAAACTTCGTACGCGTAATTAAATGATACTATTAAACTTCTTCATGTTGATTATTGCAACGACATTTTAAAATCATGTGTTTTAGCTGGTCTTGATGGTCAAGGGTTCGGTTCCAAAGGTTTTGATTGAAAACAAAAACATTTCCGATGCCGAGCGAGGATTTTGAGAAATTTATTTGTTGTCGCGTTTTCAACTGGCAGAAGCATTTATGACAACAACAGTGACTGAAGGAGAAAAAATTATGTAATGTCAACGTTTCTGCTATGTGCAAACATTACTCTCGCAGCAAAACACATGTGTCTGAAAAATGGAATACTTGGATTGTGCCAACTACGTTTCACAAAGAAAGAAAAAATTTGACTAAATTTGGTCGTTCTTGGTCATTGACTGTCAATAAAAAACGGGATCCAAAATTATATCCTCACCCATGGGGCTCCGCAGAAATTTTTCCAAAGGGGGAAATTTCCACATCCTTTTCAGGTTGTTGACGATGCAATGCAAGTGATTTTTACGAAATGTTTTACCCTTTCTACCCCACAGAGAAATGTCATATGTTATGGCAACAGTGATACAAATTGCCTTTCGTTGGCAGAATTGTTTGTTTATGCACAGTGTAAAAGTACGGGGCTTACTGTTATTAGCATTCGCTGCATATCCTGTCAAAAATGTCTGCGTTCAACAGTCACATGCGGTAAAACGCCTACTATGGTAAATTCAAGAAAAACCTTGAAGATTTGCCATGCTATTGTCACGCATGAAACATTAAAGTCCAACAGTAGAACAATCTGCTCACGAGTTTCCCAACCTGCTTTTGCAGGCAAATGAACTGAAACGGGTGAACTGCAAGCTCATCACTGCATGACGCCAGAACATTGAACCTGGCTCTTGTACAGTGTTAGTGCATACCGGCAAATGAATTATCCTTGCAAGTATTTAATCAATTAACCGGAATTATTAAGCGGTGTTCTAGAAAAATCTGGTGTTCTAGAAAATGGTACTTAAGTTCCAATTTCCAAGCGGGTCAAATGCCTATTTCACCTAGGGACGCTCATGATAGTGTGAAAATCTGGCTTCAAATGGGATGAACCTATTAACAAAGACTTCAGATTGCAGCAACATATCGCCTGAGGTTAGGCCAGCGCGGTAACATTAAACCCACTGAATTTCATGTGGCTGCCTTAAGCATGTCACTATTTCGAAAAAAGTTGCATTATACCAAATCAACACATTTTCCGCACAAATTTTATTTTTTCATTATTGATAAAGTGTCTTTACGGACAGGATGAAATGGCTCCGCGAAACGGATTTGGCCTGCAGGCCGTAGCTTGCAGACCAATGATTTACATCACGACCGGGCAAACTTCGGCTCGTGGGTTGAATGTGCCCCGCCAAGGCATTTTGTGTGGCTTGCAGAGCAGCCACACATACGTAGATGGTACATTTTACCAGTCTATGTTGAAGGAACTTTGTCGACCAGATGAGAATTCTTGAGGTTTCACTCCAAAGGTTTCATGCGAAACGGTATTTTTACTCAAGCCGAAGTGACTATTGTTGCCTTCATTCTGTGCTAGCTAATGTAAATGTTTTTCTTAAAGATTTTAAAGCGATTATACGTGTAATGTATGTGTACATTCAGCCCCCGGTAGCAATAAAGCTTTCAATGTGAACTTCCGTAGAAAAGGTTTGCCCACCCCTGATTTACACAAAAGGTTAGGCCAGTGTTTCTCAAACGTGTTCCACTTGGCTCAAAAAAAGGAGGAATCTTTGATTCCTTGGAGGAAATTTGTTTCAGAGAGGAATTGGAGAGGAAAACCTGTGGATGAAAAAAACTCAAGTCTATGTTTTTTTTCATTCAACACACAAAAGAACAGTAAAAGGAAGTTTGTTTTGGATGAGAATGTCTTCAGTACACAAGTTCAAGCTGATTTAAGTGCAGTGACTGACGTTCAGAAAGAGTTTGTTGGGTTTCTAATTGTCTGTTTCTTCACAGTATGTGTGAAAATTTTTCAATTGTGTTTTTTTGTGAATTTTATTGGGAGGAATTGAGAGTGTTTGGTTTTGTAAAGGGACACCCTGAATAAAATTTTGAGCACCAGTGGACTAGACTATCGTCACATTTTCGTGGCAGTGTACTTCTTTGTAAAAAAGCATTAGTCTTTAACGAAAGAAGCACTGCCATGACGTTTGACGAAAACACGAAATACGATTTTATATTACCTAGCATGGCTTAACTATGACGGTGACTGCTGTAAACACGCTGCATTGCCTGCCAAGATGTCTGTGTTCAACAGTCACATTAGGCAAAATGCGTAACTCCTTGAATTGAAGTTAACCTTTGAAGATTCGTTGGCATTTTATAGTTACGCAATAAAGGCCAAGAACAATCCCCTCGAAGGTTTCCCAATCTGCATCTGCAGGAAAAGGAGTGAACATGAGTGGACCAAAAGTTTCTCACTGTGTGATGCGATAACAGTGAACCTAGCTCTTCTGCAGTGTCAGTGTCATACAGGCATATTTTTTGTTTTTGTTTGCCGCAGACGCGTGGTCCATACCAAAACCACAATCGAACAACACAAGAGCACAAAACTGGTGCGTCATAGAGCATTACATAGTACGTGTTAGCACACAATCAACGCAGAGAGGAGCAAAACACTTTCACAGTGCTCCAACCGTGGGCGCAATGTGGTGGGGGACCCTGCGGACATGTCCCCCAGTTTTTCAGACGGGGGGCATAATATGCCATGTCCCACCACTTTTTACTCTTTAGGTTTTATATTTGGAGAGGTTGCAAAACTAAAAGTGATGTTTGTCACGTTTTGTGTGAAGAGCTTTTGATGTTAGATGGTAGGCCACATAAGCCAAGTTGATGTTGAAACAGAGTTTGGTGTGGTATCACTGATTCTGTTAGTTTATAAATTTTAGCTTCGATAAAATAATTTTTAGCATTTTTCAAGTTTCTAGAGACCGTGAAAGATGTTTAACTGCTTCTGTCCGACACTTTACCCTGTGTTGTATACTGTTAGAAAGATTATTTTCTTGTTAGAGTAAGGGTATTACAGCAGCACACGTGAGAGACCACAGTACAGCCATGATTTGTTTCGTACAGAAATACAACTGGGTTTTACTGAAACGTTGGTTGTCACATATTCAGAAACAGGCAGAGTATAATTTAACGATGTTAGTCTATATAATTTTAGAAAGTTAGATTTTCAGGCAAAACTCTGCGACGTTTTTGCCGAAGACAAAAAAGCAGCACTATTGTGGAGACTTAGTTTTGCGATGTGCAGTTTTGCAAAAGACTGTTTTCAACCGTTAGTGAACAGGATTTCAGTCAAAACGTTGGAGAAGTAACCTACAGTGTTTACCTAGCTGTATATTGACCTATAGCTCAAAACATAGGGACTGACTCGGAAATACGGATGAACTTCTTGTGATGTCGCGACAATCGTGACCAACAAATCCAAACGATATTTTTTCCTTGACACTTACGCTTTGTTCTGGTGCTGAATGCATTGGTTCGTAAGTCATCTCATTAACTTGACTTTAACCAAACCCACAATGCAGCAATGTTTTCATCCAAGTGCGAAATATTTGCTTCACAGATACATCGCACCTAGTTTTGTTAGACATCCTTTTCGTGTTGAAAGTGAAACTTGGCACTTTTTTGCCAATTCACCGTTGCGCATTTTCATTTAATCTTACAGTAAATATATTTTTGTGCAGTAATGCAAGTAGAACTCTTAGAATGAAACCTTTGACATGGTGCAGAGTTATAAATCGGACCGGGCTCGGGCTTAGGTTTGTCAAAATATTTCGAGTCTGCATACAAAACTTTTTATTTAAGAGTAACGATTTTTTCTTTCTTGACGTAGATTTGTTGTGCTCACCGTGGTAACTTCTGTGAGTGAAATGATTGTGATTTTTCTTCAGCTAATTCTGTTTGCAAACACAGCTGCGTTCTTTTATTCTCTGCTGGGATTGATCTCACACTCTTTTTGAGGAGGCGACAGCGGTGAGAAAATTAGCACGCGATGGCGTTGCGTCGAAAATATAAATCACCCACGAGATAATTGGCTTGTTTCAAAAAGCTTACAAGCCGGTTTTCGCTATCCCAGAAAGTTTTTTGACGCCTATAGCGCCATTGTAGATAGTTTCGTGATAGTTCCTTTTTGCTTGAGAAACATTATATTCCACAGTATTATCGTTGACTAACATGCTACGTTTGTGCCACACTATGCCAATGTTTTGGTCCAGGTGGTTACTATTTTCGGTGTGATAAACCGTGTACCTACAACTACACCTGCACACAGCGTTTTTTGTTACTCTGCAGTCGCGCATATCTAACTCCTTCGGTAAATTTGGATTTCGGGCCTAAACCAGGCTTCAAAAATAAATGTCGGGTTCCAGTCGTGTTCCGCCCGAACACCTGCTGAAACCCGGGATGGGTTCAGGCTTCAAAATGAGGCCCTTTACAACTCTGCGTGGGTAAGTATGCAGGGGGCAACAAGGGGAGATTGAAAGAATACATCCTCCAACCGCCAACAGTAAAAAAATATTGAAATCATTTCGTGAAGTACGTTACGCTAATTTTAGGCTAAATGTTTTTGCTGCTGGTAAGAGGATACAAATGGAGTTTTTGGTATGGAAGGGGCTGCACGCATGTTTCACAATAACAATAAAAAGATTTGTAGCTTTTTAAAAACACGGAAATGTGCAAGAAAAATAATTATCGTTCTTGTAACATTAAGCGCCTTGAACAAGACATCAAATCGCGCTGTAACCCACACTTATAAAACGCATGAAAACTGAAGTGTTCTACTGTAAGAGTGATATGCTCGTGCTACCAATGCGATTCAACATTTTGTGCACTCCATCTGACAGCTCTGATAAAACCCAAATGATGTGTTCTACTACACTGCTGTCCTTGTTTGCGTCCAGATACGATATTAATGGTGGCAGGCTGAACTACAGTACCGCGTCCAGCAACAAATTTAAGTATATTAATATGTAAATCATCTGCAAGGACAAGGCAAAGTGTGATTAGCGTTGTTCTCAAAACACTTCCAGAAATAAGATTGGGAATCTTTATATTTACAACGTCACTTCTGCATCGATGAGGTGGCTATATTGGTTTCACACTATACTGTCCCCACACATTTTACAACAAAATTGCGCCTATGGCCCCAACTATAACGTATATAACGTCATTCACTCATCACCATACAGGGATCAGACTGTGGGAGAGAACTGAAGACATTTTAACATGAAATTTTGAGATAAACACATGACAGAATAAAAACAAAAAATAATTCGGACGAGAATGCTCATTGGCGCACAGAGGCATGTAAGTTGTTTTGATCAAGGTTTCCAATGTTTTGCAACGCACTTAGCATGAGGATCTCAGCCAATTGTTGTTACTGATTTTAAAGAAGGACGAGAAGGTTATTGTTATACCAATTATATTTATTAACTTTTTGTATGTTTGGCTTGCACACGTCGTCTACATGTTGGAGGTTATTGAGGAATCACAAAATAATACAGACATCATGACACGCCACGAAGCACACGGAAAGCATTCTTTGCTAGGCAAACGCAATACTGATGACACACGTACATCGAAACAACTCACCAAAAACTAAATTAGTTGGTCACCGTCACACAGGAGCGTCAAATACTTGAGGAAAAAGATAATTTGCAAAAAGCATCAGACATTGAAGCGATCGGACGAAAAAGTTAGATGAAGATGCACAGCGTTTGAAAAAACGATACGGATTGTTTCTCAACAAGGTATCAAGCGTCTTACACAAGGGTTATCTTGGTGTGGGCGAACACACGTTTCTGGGCATGTAATGCATAAGTCGGTAAGCATTCTTGTATGCAGCGCGCAAAAGGCATCATACTAGTATGTGTGTAATTGCTCCACAATTGGCAAATATACACATTAGCATATAATAGGCACGAAACAAAGTGTTATTTAATACATTTGAGCACTGCGTGAATGCGCCTCTGAGCTTGTTTGCTGCACAGTACAGCAATTTCACTTGTCTCTGAATATGATCATCATCCTTCAGTGAGGCATTTAGCAACACATCAAAATATTTGACTTGAAATTAAAATGTCATTGCAAGAGTTAAATCAGTTAGTCGGAATTAAGCTTCTGACATCGGGTTTTCTAGAAATTGTTGGTTCTTAGCCGCAATTTCCAGGAAGGGCAAATGCCAGTTTTGCCCTCCTCCCTGAGGACGCCAATGTCCTCATCGCCTTAGGAGATTACGTGTTTGACCTACACTTTCGTGTTTGCTTGCTATTTATGCTTAGCCTGAATCGTTATCTATCAGCACTATCTTATTGCAAAAGTCTTTCAGGTAAATTCAATGATTTGCAGTATCTCTCAAATCTGATTACTCACTGTACCACATTCCGATTGGAATTCCATTCAAAAACCTTCCAGCCATGATCACTTCCGGTGACCACGTCAACATTCCTATTAAAGCCAAAATGACAACTGCCAGGATGTTGATAAAATGACAAACTTGCATAACACGTTTCCTTGAAAAGGCACTCAGTAGATACTTGAGCGATAAAGCCCCTAGCATGGCGCCAACAACCACAAACGTTGAAGTCAACGTTAAGTACAATGTCCATGTGTCGTCTGGTAGAGGCATGCCATGTATATTCTGAAATTAAAATACAATAATGATTTTAAATAAAGCGTTTGGCCTCGAAGCTGAAATATTTTAATATATACAAGATTTCCTGAGTCGTAATGAGTGCGAAACCATCAAGTCTTAACGAATAGCGTACAGAGGATGAAGTTATGTGTCAGTAAATAGCAGGACCGTAAACAGGAGGGAGGCAAGGGGAAATGTGCTAGACATAGTTTGAAACTATTGGACACAGTTTAAAAAATGTATCAGCTCTCAGAAAGCTCTTCCCCTCCCCCGGTGTCCCAAGCTGGTTACGGGCCTGGTAAGCAGCACACAAGACAATATATTGTCGGATGCAAGAAAGCAAGAGGTTAAGACTACACAGATTTATTCCTGTTCTTGACATTACAGATCATGCTGTTGTTACCAAGAAATTATAGGGAAAACTTGTTTT
>Ga0210059_1006203_pt1 | contig 19206 bp, 14 predicted proteins | sample Ectturendosymbi2_FD_188042 | JGI IMG/M metagenome (GOLD analysis project Ga0210059, IMG submission 188042) | Ecteinascidia turbinata endosymbiont from Florida, USA - Sample 2 (SPAdes) (version 2) | ecosystem: Host-associated > Tunicates > Ascidians > Unclassified | place: Key West, Florida... | reverse complement strand
GGAAAGACACCGTCACATATGCTTTCATTTATAACATTTGATAGAAGCGGTGCTAATAAGTATTTTGACAATTTCAAAGTGCGCACCGGAATATCATCGTGACCACATGATTTTTTAGAGTCCAATTCGTTAATTAGTGTAAGTATTTCTTCAGGAGTGGTTGGTGATAATAAGATAGAATTCGCTTGGCGTGGCAGAAGATATTTTTTTATATTTGTATCAGTAGTTTTAGATCGGCCAGAATTAGTGAAATTTGATTGAGCCGAAGTGACAAAGCTATGATTTAATGCATCTGTAATTGATTTTGTGGATGAATAAACTCGTCCATCAACTTTTAATCTTTGAGGAAAACTAGGTGGCTTGGTTTTACCAAAACCAACAATATGTGCGTGAGTTTATGTAGGTGTGAAACCATCAAACATAACGAATTATAAGGTTCATAGAAAAGAGGTAATTAGTGTTCATTATGTATTAGTTTGCCTTCAAGGTTGTTCTTTGTTTCACTAAAATGAAACTATATCATCATTTTCATCAAAGAAAAATTTGATGACCACTTTATAATCATTTGACCTGTAATTTTACATTTGCTGGATAATTTTGCTCATTGATTGTGTCTTGTTATGTTGGTTATTCAGACATGGTCACGAATTTTTAAAAATGTTATTAAAACAACTTTTCTGTTGGATTCATGGCTATCCAAAGATTATACCAAATTTTTCGAATGACTTGCATGCTCTGAGTTCATCAAGAGCATTGTTTTTATCACACAAAAAGGATCAGAAAACTGGAAATTGTGTCAGTTTCAATCACAATCATGTTATAAAAGAATGGATCCAACCCAAAGGCTTTGATACAGGAATTAAAGTATCTAATCACTATGCCTCTCTTGGAACTCGACGAAACAGGGTGCTTGTACCATTGATTGTGCAAAATCCTGATGAAATAACTTGGTATGCATGTGGTCCAACTGTTTATGATGAAGCTCACATTGGTCATGCATCATCATATGTCCGCTTTGACACAATAAAACGCATTCTTACTAATTTTTTCAACTTTCGTGTAAAGATGGTTATGGGCATGACTAATGTTGATGATAAAATAATTGCTCGAGCACAGCTTCTTGGTAAAGAATTTCTTGCATTGGCTGACTTTTTTGAAACCAGATTTCAAAAGGATATGAGTTCACTGAATGTAGCCCAACCATTTCGATATATGCGTGTAAGTGATCACATTCTAGAAATGATAAAATTCATAGAAGTTCTGTTGGAATCTGGCAATGCTTACATTACTGATGATGGCAATGTGTGGTTTGATACAGAGAACTTTACCAAAGTTGGTCGACTGATATCATATAATGAAGAATATGATAGTGGTGAATCCATGCCAGGCTTGAAGATCACTACCAAAAGCAGAAAGGATTTTGCTCTCTGGAAGGTTGCAAAACCTGGTGAACCATATTGGGATGCTCCGTGGGGAAAAGGAAGACCTGGTTGGCATCTTGAATGCTCAACAATGGCAAGCCTAGTGTTTGGCAATGAAGTTGACATCCACAGTGGTGGCAGAGATCTTTGTTTTCCTCATCATGAATGCGAATTGCTGCAGTCAGAAGCATACCACAAATGCAACCAATGGGTTAACTACTTCTTTCATTCAGGAGACTTAAAAATTACTAAATCTTCTGCTAAAATGTCAAAATCATTGGGAAATGTAATAACTATAAGTGAATTTCTACAAAGCTGGTCATCAGATGTTTTCAGATATGCTGTGCTATCTTTGCCATGGCATGCAGATGTCGTATATGATTCATCTGAATTTCATGCAGTAAGTTGTCAGTTAGAGAATATTGAAAATTTATTTCACAAATGTCATCTATATTTGCATGGTAATTTTAATGCTAATATAAATGATTCCATGGTTACAAAGTTGGTTGCATCAAGTCAAGATGAAATCCATAAGCACTTTTGCAATGACTTTGACACTCCATCTGTTTTAAACTCTTTGGAAAAAATTGTCAGAGAAGTTGAAGTTATGTTTGCTGATGAAGACACTCAAACTCCTGTGCGCGAAGTCAAATGCATAAAAGATATGGTGCATTTTTTGTCACAAAGTTTTGAAAATCTTGGATTTGTCAACCTTACAAGCTACAAACTTGTTCAAGCAGCTGGAAGTTCTATAGACAAAGTGTTTCAAAGTTGGGTGGATTATCGCTATGAAATACGTAAACTTGCCTTGGATAATATTAAGTCGCCAAATCAATCTGTAAAGAAATTAGCAAAAGAAACTTTAAGCAAGTGTGATGGCATTCGAAAGGACTTGGCTGAGCAGAATTTCCGTGTTGTTGATGGTAAAGATCATTCAACATTTTATAAAAATTAATGCATATTTTCTTCTATCTAGCAGAAAAGAAATTGATAAAATCTGGTAAATGTTGACCAAATAGATGTTGACAACCATGCATGATGGTTGTGAGCTTAAAGTAGAAATTATTTTTTGCTCAAATAATGAGTGAATGGTTGATTATTTCCAGTGTTGCCTACTAATGAAGCCATTTGCGTACAGTAAAATTCTTGTTATCACTCAGCACTCTAAAAGCAGTTTGCGAAATATGTGGGATTTTCTAGATGAACAAAAATTACATAATTATATGTAAACTAACAGCTTTTCTTCTATTTATGCCAACACCAAATATGTGTGGATAACAAGTTTCTTCATCCAAATGAATAGATTAAAATTACGTTACCTTTGCAATGAACCTTACGTATGTATTATTTCCAAACAAAAATTTTGAAAAAAATTATTATACTGACAAAATGCATTGATTTGTTGCAAGACTTTCTATATTTCTATTGTACCTTAAATTATGGCATTTCAGAATGAGGTAGAATAATAAAACTCTTTCCCCAAGTAAATCTACATTTTCATGCTGCCAACACATGATTTGAAATTCAGTCATTATCCTTAAACCACAGGCTAATTTTGAATTTCAGGTATGTTTAAAAGTTAATTTTCTTAACTTTTTCCATATGTCTTAAACTATTTTACCAAATATACCTTGTGCTGCTATCGCATCACTGTTTAAGAATAACTATGCAGCAAATCATGCTACTAATCAGACTTAATGCAAAGCATGTCAAAACAAATCCAAAAAACAAGTCAATGTTTATCATCATAACATAACACAAACCTGAACTCAACATCAGAAAATCTTTTTCAAAATTTTGGAATTATTAGCTGCAGCCATTACACAATAACAGGGAGGAATAAGACAAGATTGATAGGTAACAAACTATCAAAGGAGGCAAATAAATTCTTAAGGAAATTGTGGCAGCAACATCAAAATGTTGTATCTGGGCTCATAGCAGTGAAAGTTGGCCACCCAGCTGATAAATATAAGTATCAAAGATTTCTGTACAGAGGCCTTCTCCAATTTGTAATTTGATTAGATTGTAATTTTAGTTATTGTGTTTAGCAGTTAGCTAAATATTAAGCATCAGCATATCATGTAAATAGCATTCATATCAGTTATCCATTGGAATCACTCTTTTTTGTGTGTGTGCATGAAAACACTTTTTGTGTATCTGTACTTCAGTGTAATTGCTGTTATAGCCACTTGGCAATGTGATTGTAACAGCTTGACCCATTATGATAAACCTACCCTGGTCTGTTTTGTGGTACTTACAAGCCTAATTATGGCTTAGTGAAAAAAATTGTATTAACACATTATCATCTGCTACACAGATTTTGTTTCTTTTCCATTCACCCAAGTTCAGCACACAAAAATACAGTTGTGTCTGTATGAAAAAGTAACTTAACAATTATTATTGTATTGCTATATATGGTGAAATGTTTCCTGAATCTTTGTTATCTTGCAATGTTGATTAATGTAGATTATGATACTTGGAAGCTCTACTTGTTTCTTGAGCATCAGTATCAACCTGTGTCTTCCTTTCTATTAACTGCGGCGATTCTTGTCTACCCATATGTTCAAATTAAGCACTGTCTCTGCACACGTAACAAAAATCAGCACGCATTGATGTTATTTAATGGAAATCGATTTTGCCATACAGCATCTTCAGTCCAAGTAAATTAAAAGTAAAAACGAGTGGAAGTACGCAAACTAGTTATTATTACGAAACAAAGACAAAGGTTGCGTGAAAAACATATTGAACTAACGTTGACAGTACTGTACTGTAAATAAGTTACTCTAAATGCTTATTTACAGTACGGTACTGTCAACGTTAGCTCAATGTTTTTCACGCTACCTTTGTCTTTGTTTCGTAATAATCACTAGTTTGCGTACTTCCACTCGTTTTTACTTTTAATTTACTTGGACTGAAGATGCTGTATGGCAAAATCGATTTCCATTAAATAACATCAATGCGTGCTGATTTTTGTTACTTGTGCAGTGTGCACAGACCGTGCTTAAGATGTAGATTATGATTGATACTTACTTTGCCATGATTTCCTGTTCACTGATGAGATCGAGCGGCTGTGACTTGTTCGTAGTGCTTTTGTAATGTTAAGAAACCCAATAAATGGTTGTGTTTTTCCATCAAGATGTTGACGACTTGTGATCAAGCAAACTTTGATATTTCAAAACCTTGAAAGAGTTGGTTTTTCTGGTTGTAACATAGTACTTAAACTGTTTTCTCCCCTAATTTCAACAGTCATGAATGCTATATGCATCGGATGTAGTGCAGTGGTCATCAGCATGCATTTATATAACATGTGTTAGCAGTTTCTTACATAATTGTGCATAGTTTTATGAATCGAATAAGCATACAATGTTACAGTTTTTGATGCAAGCATCAGAAATGTAAACTAAGCAAATGCACATGAAGAAAAACAGCAGAAAATGTTTGCACTGAATTTAGTTGCCATTTAGCAAAGTCTACTTCCGTATAAATTATGTTTGAAATTACAAATTTGAATTTTTGATGCTTTAAAGCTGGGATGATCTAGTTTATTATGGCAAGGTTGAACACATTGTGCTAAATATGTTTTCTGCAAATTTCTTTGCTGCTTCAGCTGAGTTAGCTTAGTGCATTTGCAGTTGTGAGCATCTTGACAACATAATTGTTAAGTATGCTTGAAGATGAAGCAGATGATATTTTCTGCCCATTCTGTCAATTCAAGTCAAGAAAAAGTGAAGAGGTACAACTTCACATTTGGTCTACCCATGAAGAAAGGCTGAAGACACCAACTAAGAGTATTTCATATATTTTTGTTAGGCCCCATTGGTACTGTTGTTACTCAGTGATTTCAGTAGACCTCACATGAAAAGCTCTGATGGTGATTTTGTACCTTAGTATGACTATTGTCAGACAAGTAAATTCAAAATAGTCTTCTTCTAATCAGCTGAAATTGACAAAATAATGGGTGCACAGATATAACTTTTGTGCAGAACACCATTTTTATATGCAATTAAATGGCTTATAGTTTGAAATATACATATGTCATTTACTGTACTATTAATATTGCAAAACGCCAAATCAGGATGTATGTTTCAACAGTTTTTGAATTACTGGCAAAGATGTGGCACAAATTTGGGGAAATGAATAAACCAAGGTGTTGCAAACCAAAATTATATATCTCTTGATTCTCTCTAGAGCAGCTGTTCTCAATTGGGAGTGTATGCACTCCCAAGGGGTGCGAGAAAGGACTTCTGGGGTGCGAACTTCTCTGATAATACAAAAAACAATATAGCAAATGGTGCAAGGGGAACAAAAATGATTTTTCCTTCCGGATGGGGTGTGGGCTTCAACATTAATTGAGAACCGCTGCTCTAGTGCCCAGAATCTTAAACTGGGGGCATGGAAGGTTTGCAAGGAGTGTGCGAGTATGGCAGTGGGTGACTTACTGTTGAAAAGTGTTAAATGTATTGTTTTCATCATTCACAAATTCATTATCATTTCACTACAAACGCTGTAATCAAAACAAAGTGGACAGTATTATGAACAAACACCGAGACCTCTTCAACTTGCTTGTTCAAAGTTGGATTTATGGGTAAAGAACACTTCATGTTTTGATGGCGTCTTGTCTGCTTAGCTTCATTTTTAGTGGCAATGCAAATTTTGTCACAAGACTATATCATGCGTGACAATTTGGCAATAGATTCTTCGCTTTCAACTGTTGTAAAAAAGACCAAAATGATATGGTAAATTTTTCAGAAAGAACATCGTTCGGAACCGTTAAAACACTTTCGGTGCTACACGCTATATACGATAGGTTTGAAAACGTCCTCTTTTTCTGAGCAGAGCGCGAGCATTCTTTCCGAAATGTAGTTTAGTTTTTTTCTCGCCAAAAGTGCCATGCAAAATTATGTACCATTGGACATACGTTTTACAACGTTCACGTCCCTTGCTACTGTTGCGTAACATGGTACAACACTCTTACAGCTTTTTCCAATTAATTCTCACTTGAGGTGAAGTTTTTTTGGTATAATCCTTTTGCACTTGGCAAAGGTTTAGGCAGGTAGTTTTACTGTCCCTGTATTTCTCACATTCCTCAATACTAGAATTAGATAATGGAGGCATACAATTGCATATTTGTCCCCAGCATCATCAGACCCCTGCACGCCCTTGACTGTAAGCAAAGCATGGTGCAGTTTTTCAAGGTTATTGGGCCTCAAAGACTCGTTTTCTTTTTCATAATTTGTGATGGGATTAGAGTTTGACCGATGCATCGGCATGCCGACGTATATTGGCCGATAGGACGATGTTGCCGATGTATTAAAATTCTGCCGATATATATCGGCAATATTTGCTCATAAAAGCTGTTACGCTGTTGTTTTGCATGGAGTGTTCGGAATCCCAAGTTGCTACTTCATCTCTGACCCTGACTGATTAACGCAAATTCTCTGTCTTGCTCCTTCTCTAGGCGCCAAAAAGTCTCAAATGTCACAAGTATCTTTTTCAATACAGTACATTATGCTTCCGAAAGACCTTAGGTTTGAAACTAGGGGCGGCAAACTTGCTTCTTGCCCCGGGTGCCATCTAACCTCATTACGTTCCTGTCGCCACGGAGCCTTATGACTGTATCAAGCAATGCGTAATAATCAGACCGTTGCACAATCATCCCGATAAACCGCTCTATGATGTAACAGTCGCTCGCAGGTTTTTGCATGGTAAATGTATGACTGCCTGCGGAAGCGCAGAATTCGATGTTGTACGGTTCTTCGTCGCAGCATGAGTGATGGTTTCTGTTAGTAATGCTTCGCAAATTGTTGTGTACCCACTTGTGAGATCTGAGTGTAGGCACATAGGCCTACACAAGGGAGTACTTACTTGCAATACATGTTTAGCTGTTTGTGGATTCGCTTGCACGCTTGATTTAGAGTTAGACTACTGCGAATCCTAGCAATTGCAAAGAACTGCAGTAGCCACGACGGTTGAAACCATCCTGTCACAATACATGAAAACATCTTGTGATTTGGTTTAATTTGCATTGTATGTAGCATTATGTGTACTCTGCCATACTGCTAAGACAGTACACTATTATGTAAAACTTTATTGGGGGTAGTTACTCAAAATATTACCTCTTAACAACAATTCTGTTCTGTTTCGTGTACCTGTGGTAATTTGTTACACAAATATTGTTAACTGACATGCTGCAACTCTGACATCACAGTCCACTGAGCAAGTCATGCGTTACAAACTTGTGAAGTGACCACTTCAAACTATCATGTTCAGCTAAAGACAAAATAGGCACTGCCTGTTTCTACCTTACTACAATGACAATCTGCTCTTTTATAATTGTAACTTGTGCAATGATTTCTTGTTTTGTGGCGTACATAGTACATACTGAAGGAAAAAATGCACTGTAATGTCTTTCAGCTGTGGTTTGAGTAAAGCAAAAATATTGGTTATCGGCAGTGAAAAATGAAAAACATCGGTATCAACCCAAAAAAATCTTATCGGTCGAGCTCTAGATGGCATTTCTTCCTGTGCCGGAATAGTTTTGTGGTCTTCACTCTCATGGATAGTATTAATTATGTGCTTTGATTCCATATGGCTGATCAAACGTTTGGTTCTTGAACCACCTGTTTTTAGTATATCGGACCCTTGTTTTATGAGAAGTGGCACCAAGCTTCTGATATTCTTTCATTGCTAACGTCTTGAAACTTAATGTCTGTCTTACTGAAGACTTCAATTTCAAGAAATCAGACTGGTTCAGTTAAATCTGTTCCAGAGATAGCTTGAGATGGGATTGTGTCAAGACAGTTGCGGATTAGAGCAGCGTGGCAACGTATGTCCCAAAATTAAACAGGCTGAGAAGTAGGTGTACAATTGCTGTACTTCAAATGGATTTTCAGTCAATGTGATGAGTCACACATTGGAACAGAAATTTGTATACTGTTTGGTAGATACACGGTTTGCAACGTTTACCATGCATTTGGCGATCAAAGATACTTTAGCATGTTATACGCATAGGTGGCGGAACCGGGGGGGCCGCATGGGCCTAGGCCCCCCCTACTTTTATTTTTGGGGTCCTGGCCCCCTACTTTTTTGCCTAAATATTGTAAGTTTAAGTAACACAATTAATATTGGGTCCAGTGATAAAGTAAATCGTTTAATGAAAAAAATGCTACAGAATTTTGGTAGTCTTTTATAGATACAATTTCTAATATATAATTTGTAATTTGGCTATGAATTTGGCAGGATTTTGTAATGGTTTGGCAGAATACACCATGCACAGTCTGTCACCTTGCTATGGATTGCTTACCGCATTGATGTTGTTGAACAGTCTTGCCAAATGGTGTAATACAACAAAATTTTTCCAAAAATTGTTGTCATTTTGCATGCTTGTGTGCATGGGTGTTGGAAGGAATTTTTCCAGAGGTGGCCACCAGCGGATTTTTAAAAAAGTTTTTCTACAGCAGGCCAAAAGTGGTGAAATTTGGTTTTTACCACTCGAAATTAAGAAAACAGCATTTTTTGCTGAAATTTTCAAATTCCTGCCCCTGTTCTGACACCCATATGCTTGTGGGTAGGAAAAGTTCATGCTACACCATTAAAAAACCACCATTTTAAAAGTATTTATTGAAACATAATTCATATTTGGTACACGAAAAGGGGAAGTGCTAAATAGCCTTATAATGAAAATCACGGCCAATGAGAATGATACAAACGGCATATTGCAAACGTTTCGATAACTCTTGTTATCATCATCAGTGCATTGCAAATTGAATTGCAGTGATCATGCTACAGGTTCTCATAATTCATATCGGACTGAATGTTTTTGAAGCAATGGATTTGTATGAAACATTGGACTTGAAGTTCAATCCAATGGACAGTTCCCATTTGGAGAATAATTTCAAACGAACGATAAATTGTCAAACAACTCGGGCTAATATGAATGAGCCTAGTAAATGGATGACTTACTGGCATTACAGTGGCAATTCTAGAATGAAAAAAGTGGGGGCACTGCAGGGCCAAGGAAAAAAGTAGTGGGCCCAACACAAATGTCTCTCCTGCCTGGTGATTTTCCACTGTCATGAAAATTGACTTGCTATGATTAAACTTATCAAACCCAACATAGGCTTGTGATTATAGTCAGAACCGTTGCCAGAAACTCTTCAAATCGTTTATAATTTTGCTGGCTGAAAGTTATGTGTTGTATATGTCAATCAAATGAACTTGAACGTGAAATTAAGCAAAAAACTGGGGGGGCAAGCAGAGGGCCAGCCAAAAATATGGGAGGGCCATGGCCCACCCAGCTCCCTCTTAGAACCACCACTGTGGGGTTATCATTGCTCTGTGACGTACGTTACTCGACAATGGAGAAGTTATCATGAGAATTTCTTATTTATTGTTACATAACATAACGTCACAGGGCAACGATAATGCCAGCCAGAATGAAAGCAAATGGAAATTTCAGTGACATAAGCGTTGAACAGTTTTATTCAGTCAGTCAGAATAAATCGCATGATTAGCCCGAGTGACGCTGATGACCTGGGTCTCCCCTGTAACAGCTTATTTGAATTTCAGGTGGTTCACTGATACATGTTCATAGTGGTGTAGTTTTGTCAAAAATAATGTAAGTTAGACCTTCATATGGTGAAGATATAATGACGTCATATTTCAATGCTTGTGACGTCACAGTTGCCAATTCAAACCACAAAATCTGCTATCAGTGCTTTTTAACGTGCACTTGTGCCCCCCTACTTTGAAAAAGGTTCCGCCACCCATGGTTATACAAGAGTCTGATGTAAAAAATATGACTGATTTGTAGTAAATGCAATAATGATGACAACGATACAGAATCCATGCACTTAGTTTTACGTCTGACCTTCTGTTGTTTGCCATAGATTCCTCCAGTGCAAAACAAGCAAGTGCTGATTGCAACGGAGATTATGCGAATGAAACCTGTCCACTTTGCAATGAAGTGTTTAACCTGCAGTATGTGGAGGAGCATTTGTTGAAACACTCCCTATCTGCAAGTCGATTCAATGGTGATGCGCCTTGCAGTTCTAATTCAGCCTTAATGGAGTCACAAACTGCTGCGACTGATGCTATGATAGCAAAACGTGAGTGCATTGGTTGATCTTAGTTCCAATAAATTTGTTCATTTTGAGCGATGGGGCCACGAGATGTGGCTGGAGATCTTGAGTTCTTTGTATGGTGACTTGGAATGCTAAATGAACTGATAATGGCAAAGTTCCAGCAGCTCAGTCAGTTTGCTGTTGATCTGATCCTCTGGCATGGAAAATCAGAAAAGTTAAAATTCAAAGATAAGATTGGAAGCGTTGATGATTGTTTTTCAGTCATTCATGTCAATTTTTGATAAATTCAATAAAAATTTCAGCAAACAATAAGATATTTTTGTGCAGCGTTAAACATGGCATCGAATGTCAGTTACCAGCCCACAAGTGTTCAAATCTCGAGTCTCAGTTTCAAACATTCAGGTATCGGCCTTGACTTCTTCAAGAAAACTTCAGCATCCGTCTCGGATCCACATGTGACGGTCTGGACTACATCGCTGCTTGTTTTTTATCATTATTCCAGGTTTTTTTTAAGGAAAATGTTAGGTACCTGGTATGGATCTATAGGGACCCGATTTCTCTGATTCTAGGGACCTGAATCGGGTCCCTAAAATGCCTTAAAAAACCTGATTATTCACTAGTAGTGCTCCTCTTAGTGTGTATAGGTAATTGTGCTTCATCAACCCATTGTGGAAATATGACTTGCAGCCACCATTCTTTTCAAAATTTTGAAGATTAATCCATTTTGTGTATTCTGAACGAAAGAATAATTTTACATCGTAGTTAAGGTGGAGCAAAATTATTGTTTCTTAGATTTAGTTGGTATCAGTTCTTCATGTTTCTGAAATTTTTGTAGGAGATGAATTAAACGTGAGATAGGAAGCCCTGTTTTTAACATGCTTTCACTGGAAGTTAACAAAATGCATCCAGTTATTCTTTCAAACTTCCAAAAATATTCATGTCATCAAAAGTTGATTTGGCATTTGTTGATATTGCCACTTCGTGCTTCCGTCATGAAGCCTTGGAATAGATAAAATTTTGGCCTGAAAAGTGTAATGAAGACATGTGTGACAAGTAGGGCCCTGCGCCTTCTTTCACCGCTTAATGCAACTGGATTGAAGTTTACAAAAATTTGCGCAAGGTTATGGAATGTTTTTTGTCAAATGCGTAGAATACCTACATTAATTTTAACCTAGCAAACACTGTTTATGAAGTGTCATGTCGTTGTTTAATGTTTGTTCTAATGAAATGGCTCTGTGTACATCGGCGAGTTGCATTAATCAGAGGTTGAAATGGAAGAACAGAAAAGACTTCAAGATGAAATGTTAAGCAAAGCGAAAGCTGAAGAACTTCATTTGAAGATGCTTCAAGAAGAACAGAACATGAATCCTGGTGACAAAATGACTTTTGCACAACAAGCAACTAAGTTTATGGAAAGAGCAGTGGGTCAAATGAAAATGACAACAACTGAATTTTTCCAGTGTGTGTTTGTGCTGAGTAAATTTTTTTTAAATCTACTGTTAGCTTTGTATTCAGACAAAAGCAATCCCAAACAAGAGTGTGAGTGGTTTTTTTATCAGCAGAAAAAGTGAAAAATAACTTGTAGTATGTTTGGCTTTTGGTAGCCTGATCACAGTGTACTTGAACCTTTCTACTGACCCTAGTTTATGCGCAGCCTATATCTTTAACGGGAATTAATTTTCTTAAGTGTTTGGTGCAGTGTACTCTCCTTTTTTTAAATTAAGTGGCGTAAATTAAGCCAAAAATGTTATGTAGAAAAAAGTTTGAGATGTTCGAAAAGCTGGAAGAAGGTCTGGATGATCAAAGCACCGTCACTGCCGACCTTTCTGGGCAGATAGCTAATATTTTGCCAAAGCACAGTCCTCAGATACGGTGGTTGTTGTGTTCAAGGATAGTCCACTGTGGTAAGCAGCATGGATTTCAAATTTCATGTGGTTACATGTGAGCTGTTTGCCAATTTATCATGTGGTCTGTTCAACGCAGCATTGCGCAACAAATCCACCAGCATTTGATAGTCAACACGTATTTTCAATAACACTAGGTGTCATGCCGTTGAGAAATCTGTATCAACTTGTTATAGGTCGAGGAGCTGGTGATTCGGGTTGGGGGTGTGCTTATCGAAACCTGCAAATGATGATAAGCAATCTCACTCAGCTTCCCAGATACGAAGAAGTTGTACAAAATTTCAAAGGTAAATCACTGCGTTTTAATTTTTTCCGAAACGTGACATTGTTGATCAGGCTAGACGCAGGATTCTTGCATTGAATTCTTTTTTGTGTGAAAGCTGTATACCCACTGACGTGGAAGGGGTCAACTGAAACAAGATTCATAGTCAATAGCGTAGCCAGCACAAAAACTGGGGGGGGGCAAAATGTTTGATTTTAGGCGAAAAACAGTATTTTGTTTGGTATACCCCCTCTCAAAGCACAAAATGACTATATATTCCAAAAATTTGAGTGGGGACATAGCCCCTTTGCCCCCCCGGCTACGCCTGTGTTCCCAGTGTTATCTTTCAAGCAAAAACATTTTTGAGGAAGTTATGAAGATTGAGAGGAAAAGTTGTACATCGAATATGCCGCGCACTTGCTTGTCTTTCATACTCCCATTCTTTATTTCTTTGTTCTTTTTGTAGGAACAGCAAAACGCTCCTGGAGCCATTTAGTTAAACAACCCTTTTTTTCTATCTTGATTTCGGTGAAGATCCTGCGACGTACCAATCGCGGAATCAGCCTATTAAATCAGTCAGTTGGCTGTGTTGTGTTATACCCCGTGCCTTGCTCAATCTTGGCAAAATATCAGTCGCAAAGATCTCGTCGTTTTCTAATTGTTTTATTACAAATCTACTACTACTTCTGCGTAGCTGTATGACAAACGATGTGCCTTGCAAGCGACAGAGAGACAGCCATGGTTTAGTGGTTTTCGAAACGAAATACCTTTCTTCATTGTTTCGCGCGCAGAGTTCGTTCTTCACTCGATGTTTGGTTTGGCAGATAGACTTCCGTCGATCCCACGGCTTCAGGAGATGATCGAGTACGCCTGGTCATGCGGCTTCGATCAGCGAGGCCGTGAACAGCTGGGTGGTGCTTTAAGCAATACGCGCAAATGGATCGGTGCAACTGAGGCGTTCGTGTTGCTTTCTAGTCTCGGTCTGCACTGCAAAATAATAGATTTTGAAGGAACCAGGTGAATGCTTCCGTAATTCATGTGTTTCGCTTTTTTGAGTTCTGACAAGATTGTTACAGCTATTCAAACGTTTTGCGTGGTACTTGGAGTTAAGATAAATAGTAAAACTTGACAGCTGTGCGCTCTGTCAGTCTGTGGCGTTATTGAACGGTTTCGCCAAAACTTTTGCAGAGTGCGAAGAAAAACTGCTCAAGCATTGTTCGCATGGATATCAGATTACTTTTTCAAAAATCACCAAGGAATGGGTGGATGTGAGCAAGGTTGTATTATAAGTGTCTTTCAAGATTTTGTACGAAAACTTCTGATACATCGGATATAATCGCTTGCTGAACATGTCGTTAACATAAAAATTAGGTAGCCTTTTATATATTTGCACATTTATTCAATAACAGGTTTAATTTTTTGTTACTTCTTATTGTCAGAGAACGTTGCTAGAATTATTACGTTCCAACATGATTTACGATTAGATTGTATGCTGCGAGCTGACATTCAAACAGCATGTAAAGTGTATAAGAGTAAAAAAATATATTTGGCATGTTAGTCTTTTGCGGGCAACATTATCAGCTACTGTAGCTCATAGTACATCAAAAGTAAGGCTTCTTTGAAAGAATTATAGGTAAGATTTCTGTGGAGATCATCCGTACGATTGATTGTTGATAAAACATGCTCAGTCTTCTCTCACTGCCGTAAGGGTATCACAGTGCTACGTTTTTATCTTACCTTTTCCACAGCGGGCTGGGTAAACTTGAATGCGCTCAGCTTGCACTTCAAGGTTGACTGTAGTGGGCATTCTGCAACACGTTTGGCGGCCACACATTTCATCAAGTCATTCAGCGATTTCCCCGGTGCAGCACGCTATTGAGGCGAACGAAAATAACGGAATGTGTCTCTGCACTGCGTTAACGCCATGAATGTCTAAAGCTGCAAGTGTCTTCGATTGTGTGTGCATCATGAAGCTTTTGTCTGTCGGTCACTGGTGAAGTTCGGTTGGTCTCTTTTGCTGGTTACAACAGTTTTTAGGGCGATTTACCGAAACGTCCAATCTCAACCCAGAGTCGGTCCGTGAAGAATTTCAGTGAGTCCGGAGACTTCTTGACAAAAACGTTGTTGAACGCAATGCAATATTTTAAAGACTGGCGCCAGTATTTTGGAACTTCCATTGCCTTCAAGTTGCATAATTTAAGTTTGCGAAGGCCTTTGTCGATGCAAATGTTCTTTGCTTTCGTCGTACACTTTGGCCCCGGCAACAAAAAGAGTCAACAAAATTTTGCGTTCATTGTGAAACCTTTTTTAGTAACTTCACGGGAATTCCGGCACTTGATGCGAGAAACGGCGATTGAAAAGATTCTTTAGATTCGCAGCCACTACACCGAAAAGCCCAATCTGTTTGAGAAGTTACCTTCTCATAAAAGTTACCGCTGTCAAGTTGGGCCGGGGGTTTGCAGTAATGCTGCAAAACTAGTAGACTATTAAACAGCACGTCCCGGTCTCTCATGTTTTTATTATGTTTGCTCAAAAAGAGCTGTGATGCTGTGAATGCATCAAGGCAGTTTTACTTCAACATCGGTTCTTGCATACGACTCAGAACACAGTGTTTTTTCTCTAAACTCTCTTTTTTCCTTGCGCTTGAAACTTTTGCCGTGACCAAGTCGCTGCGATGGATTAATAAAGTCTAAGGAATCACAAGTTGTTTTTGCGTTGAGGGGGATTACTGTGTTGGTACGCGGTGTCAGGAAAGTTTCATGTCAATGGCACGCCGTGTCGTTTCAGTGTCTTCCGCAACGCGACTGTGGTATCTAGTAACGACTTCATACATGCGCGTTCAAAAATAAAACAAGAATTACAGTAGAACTTGTCTAATTCGTCATCGTTTAATTCGTCAATTCGCTCAGTTCGTTACTTTTTCGTAACGTCCCGGCAGAATCCTTATCTTTTGTGTACATTTTTGTTCGTCTAATTCGTTAATCTGCTCAATTCGTCACCTCTTTCCATCCCTTAGAACAGCTTTGTCCAACTCGTGGCCCGCGGGCCGCATGCGACCCAGTCGAAGATCTTGTGCGGCCCAGTTTAGGTTTTCGCTGTAGTAAAGAATCCTACGTACTGACAACCTGTCCTGATTTTGATAATCCAGATTTGGCATTTTTGATGCAGGTGGTCCTTAGTTCCACTTTATCACGTGTTACCATTGCAGTTGGGATTCGAACACTTTCAGTACAGTAGTTTAAGCTACCTTAGTTCGCTCAGATCAAAGCAAGCCATTCAATGTGCGGCCCTGGTTCAGATAGTGACATAATTTGGCTCAGTAAGCCGTTTGGGTTGGACAAAGCTGCCTTAGAAGGATTTTGTTCGGCTAATATGTCATTTGCAGTTGCGCTTTTGATGTCTAAGCAGCTAGCACGTGTGGGAATTCAAACAAATTAAGGATCTTTATCTGAGAATGGTTGCACCTCGCAATTTGTTTATCGAATTTATGCATGAGGTGCGAAGCGCGACACGACTCCCCATTGAAAGTACGCGGAAATTTTTTAAATTTATTAAAGATTTAAAAGGTGTTAGAGAGTCTGGATAGAATAGAGGAATTAATTGTGGTATTCAACCATAACGTCATAAACTTGTATTTTACTGCAAATAAAGCACAATGTATGCGAGTTACTATGATGAAGTATACGAGCGTCTATGATGGAGTTTTCACCTGTTTGCATAATTCGTCACTTCGCCTAAATCGTCACTTTTTTGTAATCCCTTGAGGTGACGGATTAGGCAAATTCTACTGTACTGTGTATCACTTTCGTCGGTGTACTGCCACGGCGCCTTAACGCAGTTGCTTTGACTCAAAACTGTATCCCTTGTTCAATGCAAAATCAGTATGTTTAAATACTTCATGTGTCATGGTTTATTTGAAAAGATTTTGTAAGTCTGTTTTGCTTTCAGGTAAATGTATTCCAACGTGATGAAATGCATCAGTTGGAGCATGTACGTACTGTATTAAACATAAATAGTCTTAGGCTTCACACTTAGCGAGCCATTTGCGTGTAAGTTTCTCAACCGAATGTGAAGACGACACCGTCACTCACATGATTAAGCGACGTTTATGTACACACTGATTCGGTTGAGTCAGATTAACCAACAAAATTATTATCAATCATGATATTCCAGTTTGCATCGTAAATCTGTAGGCCTACACTGTGTCTATAAGTAATGCAAATGGTAATGTCCATTTTTCTTATTATTCTCCGGCTTTATGCTGGAGGTTTTCAACAGTAATGTAACCATGAATATCGTACATTATTTTTTATCACAAAATATTGGGGTGAAAAAAGATATTGTGTGTCCCCTTGTCCAAAAGTTGGGGGGACAGGACCACCCTGAGAAGCAGTCCCTGTACCTGATTGTAGCCACCCGGTTCGACACCATGTCTCATCAAGAACGAACAGGCTTTAATGGCGGAGTTAACAGTTTTCAAATAGAAAGAGTTTGCGCCCAAAGAAAAAACTGCACAACAATGAAATTTGTACAACTTCCAATGATTGAAATCAGAAATGCGTTTTACACTCTTCCATCCGGTTTCTCGAATTTTATTCAGTAACATTCGTTAATATTTGGTAACAGATGTCGGTGTGTTCAGTGCAGATCCAGTCACGATCCTCGATATTCCGATCTTGTACTTGCAATACCAAGGCCACAGCGTCAGCATCTCCGGCTTGAAATACGACAGCAAGAACAAAGTTGTTTCGCACCTGATGGTTCTTGATCCCAGTTTGACCAAAGAAAGAGTGCACTCGGTATTATGACGTGGGCATATTTTTCCAAGACTTTCGTAATCAGTAAAACATTGACCTTAAGCTGTTGGTTTCTCGTCAGTGACATTTCTGGTTTATCAGTGCGAGTCGCAGCCCTGCGTAAATTAATTTGTGGCAATTATATGTTGCCGGATGTCAACCAGCCATCCGTGTGCGCTCTCGCTGTATTGTTTTTACCTCGCAGTTACCGCTGCGCTTTCCTTCGCAGGCTCTCGGCAGATCGGCCGGTCGCGTGCCGACTTTTTTCAAGCCGCTCTCCTGGTTCGACGAAGACAAGTACCAGGTCGTTGCTGTCGTGGGCGTCGCGTCGCCCGATCGATTCGAACGCCAGAAGTCGGTGGAGACGTTGGCGGAGAAGCACTACGCACGTTGACTGCCGCGCGTAGCAATCGCTGAGCGCAAAAACCACCCGTACCCCGCGAATCAAGAAAGGCGTAATGCGATCCAGCGACTGGCGGTGACGTGAGTTCGCGCAGAAGAAGGCGAGTGCGAACGTCGTGCATGCACCCGACAATAGACCCTCCTCATCAAACTGTTGTCGGTGGTATAAGGTGCTGAAGAACTCGCCAAATAGCTAACGAAGTTTACTTAGTGAAAGAAACTGAATATTGCCGATGAAGTGTGCTTTGATGAACTTACTCTTGGTATCTGCCAACTCTTTGGTTGTTTGCTTCTCTTCTAAATGCGGTTCAGTCAATCTGTTTTCAGGTTTGAAGGTGACAGATACAAAACATTCCGCGATTTCATTTTCCAAGTCGAGTCTTTTTTGACTGCAAAGGATCAAGAACTCGTAAAAAAACTTCCGAAATGCTTATTGTGTGACAACAGCAACAAAACGTCACTTGCCTCTAAATTTCTGTCGTTCATAAACGAATTATGCATCCTAGTTCCACTTGATGATAGTCGCGATATTTCTGAATCAGCTGTTTTGCGTGTCACTGAGTTGCAAGTCGGGTGAAAGTTTTGAAGTTTAGTTAGTTACAAAGGATTGCTGGGTGCAAGAGAAGGGTCCAATCCGGTGTCGTTGTTCCTTTACGTCTGTGGGTCAGAGTGCTACGGCTGATCGCGTACTCTGATGCAATCAATGGTTCCGTTCCGAGGAATAATGGCCCTCCTTAAACTCACCTAGAACGCTGAAAGGCGTAAGATCTCTATAGAGCTTATTGTAAAAGATACTGCAAGCGCGTACGAGCAGCTTTGTATCTGAAATGCTCGTGTGCGCGCGAGACGTGTGGAGAGCGGTTCCCCCAATGAGCTCAGAAATTTTATAAAAACAAGCAAATCGCGGCAGCGTTTGTTAATTTTCGGGTGAAAGAGCTAGTTCTGTAGAATGCAACGTGTATATTCGTTTAACATTAGGATGACGTTTTAAAAATGGGTAGGCACTGACGTTTTTTATAACGCTTTCCGGGTTTGCAGAAAACTGGATAACCGCTTTCATTTTATGTTGTAGATAAGAAATTGCGCAATTTTTTCCAATATTAGGCGAAGAAGATACACCATTACCGGCGAGTAATATTAGTGCATTAGTATACAATTAACTTTTACAGGATAATGTTTTCGTAAGTGTTTTTCATGCATAAAAACAACAGAAAAAAAACATGCTGAATGACCCTTCATGTGGGTGCAACCGTATTCGCTCTCAAAATCTGAAATACTTTGCACATACAAACTGTATGAGGATCTCAAAGCTTCGAGATTGCTTATTTACGAAGGTCC
>Ga0210059_1006202_pt1 | contig 19206 bp, 14 predicted proteins | sample Ectturendosymbi2_FD_188042 | JGI IMG/M metagenome (GOLD analysis project Ga0210059, IMG submission 188042) | Ecteinascidia turbinata endosymbiont from Florida, USA - Sample 2 (SPAdes) (version 2) | ecosystem: Host-associated > Tunicates > Ascidians > Unclassified | place: Key West, Florida... | reverse complement strand
CTGTGCCACTACCTCCGTGTCTCAGAAACTGCTCGATTTCTTTGCGCAGCTCACGAACACGAATAAGCACTCGAACACAGGATAGCAACGGCACTTTCGTGTAGTAACGAAGAACATTGTGTTGAGCTTAAACGTCGTTACAAAAAACTCTGAACAGGCCGTGATTCAAGGTTTGGCCTCTGACAAATTTTACTGCACTGACAACAGTCGACAACACATCATTAAAATTTTCAGGGCGTGTATGCCTAAAAATGTTGGTGCTTCATACCCCTGTTTTGGTGTTTGGTACCCCTAGGGGGTACATGTACCCCCGGTTAAGAACCACTGCCTTTGCCTAACAAATATTAAGCTAAATTGCGTAGCGTGCCGTTTAAGGTTTCTTCAAAGCGCTTTGATTGTCATACGTTATTACGTCATAACAATGTTTTGAGCAAAACTCCAGAACGGAAGGTTTTGGACAAACTTTTTACATCTTTAATAAAATGTTGAAAGCTTTTTAGACTGAGTTGGCAAACACATATGTTCAGTAATATCTAAGTTAAGTTCGAACCCGTTTATGTTCGCATCCCAGTTAAGTTCGTACAAAGCTATGAAAAAATCTGGATACAATTTTTTCAGCAATTTATTGGCATTTACAGCAAATCAAACGTGACAACTGGTCATATAAATGTTAAACACAAAACATTATGTTGCTAAAGTTCACGATTTGATATAAGTGTTCAGCAAGTTCATTTGCTTTCAAAATAGTTAGTGAAAGTGGAAGGGGCAGTTTGCTCGATGCAAGTTATCAATCAAAAGACATGCCTTACTGTCCAGCTCTGTTAATCTGCGGACAGACGCCCTAACTTTTTTTGTGTGTGTGTGTCTTCAGACATTAGGGCAAATAACGTTTACACATAAATTCCCGCTTCGCACAGACTTTCCTACAACAGCCTCACTCCGTACTGTCGTGCGATGTTTCGTTAACTTGGATCAGTTGGATGATTTGACTCAAAATGACTCAATTAAACGCTTGGCTTTGCATAACATTGTTTGTGAAGTGAATAGCATAATGTAAGTGAATACCATATGCCCCACTGAAAAGAATAGTTAGCTTCATTCAAAGCATCAGCAGTCTCCAAACATTAGCCCTAATGATCAGTATCTGTTTGCTAAGGCAGGTAAAAGCATAACTGCTAAGTTCGCACCTTCCACATAACTTCGCACAAACAGCTCAGATTCAAGTTGCGAACATAACCGGGAGATTGCTGTACTTTCACACTGTTACCATTTTAGTAGAAAGCAGCCAGGTTTGAAAAGTCAGCCTCCGATAAAATCGGTAATTTGCACGATGACTTGGCCTTCTATGAAGAACGCCATGGATGCTAGTTATGCTTTATCTCCTTCTCTCGCACTACTGATATCGCACGTCCATTCAGACTTATAGTGCAACTTCACCGCTCAATCCACATTGCGAAATGAATAAATTTTACGCTAAGTTACTCTTAAAGTGAAATAAACTATGTGGAAGCGGAAGCGGTAGAATTTCCGCGCTTCCGCTTCCGCTTCCACAGGAAAAGGACCGCTTCCACCTCCTCCGCTTCCACATATCTGGTAGAAACATTCGTTTTTTTCAGGCCTGAGACGTGCTGAGTTTTTCAAAAAGTGACATAGCAAAATATGAAGAACCAGAAAGCATTGTAGACTCATATTATAACGTTTTTGATAAGCAGTGATTATTAAGTTTGCAAAGTATCAGGATTTTCCGAAACCAAACTTTCGTAGCACTAAAAATCTAGAAAGGCAGAAAGAATCGTTGATGCCGCAACATAATCAAAACTTTTATTTTCTTCATCCAAGAAACATGCCTCTTTTCACAGAGCATAATACACGAAACGTTGCTTTTTTCGTGAATCATTACATCAAAATAGTGTGGACGAACTGACACTGCGTGAAAAAGATTTCATTTGGTTTAATAACGATAAGAAGTTTCATTATTGAACCATCACTCCATGTTACTTTCATTCGATTCCAGACAAATTGCTTATGGCAACAACTTGAAAGTTGATAGCATAATTGGTGATGTTCAAATTATGGGAAACGTTTGAGAATCTTCAGTTTTGTTTCACACAAAAATGTTCACTCTTCTTTGGGTTTTTTAGAACTACAAAGAAAACTTTAGGTTTTCTTCAACCATCTTTCGGTTTTCTTGAACTATTGTGAAAGACAGACTTCTTTAGGTTTGCTAGAACTATTGTTCAAAACAAATTTCTTTAGGTTTCCCAGAACTATTGAGTAAATTTGACATCTATTCTGCTTTCGACACAACATATTTCGATGAATGATGTTTTCACCTGCATGCACAAAACATTGTTTGTTAATGCCTCCATTGCTGTAGGTCTGTTTTTTTTTGTTTTAATCCCTTGTCAAGAAGTTGCTTCATCAAAAAGTAATCTTACAAACAGCGCAATAATCTAAACACCTTCTCTGAGGGGAAACTCCATATGTTTTGAAGCTCCATATGTTTCTTTTCAGAACACAAAGTTTGATGATTGTTGAACCAAATCGATGCTGAAATTACTTTGCGCACTTACTTTATGAGTTTTCTTTGTCGAATATACACCATGGATCATAGTTAATATCAGACTTGGAATTTGGAATTCTCTAGAATGTGTTTCACAGTAATAAGGATAGTGAATACTTCCAGTGCATGGATTGCATGGATGTCCATGGGAATGGGACTCCCATACGAATCATATAAGATGTGACAGCGGACTTGACATTTGGCCCATGTCCAATTGTCGGTAATTATACGTCATATAGCCGAAATGTTCTGATCTTGAATTGCATTATGATATGCTCACAACACAGTATGGTTCAGCGCCATAGCGTGGTGATATGAGATTTCCGAAAACAAGTTGGGAATTTCTGATGTTACAACTAAACTAAGGGCTTTCCAATTTCATTGGATCCCCTAACTAAATACTCTGGGCTGGTTTAGCCGCGGCTTTGCAGAAGCCCAACATCAAAGATGCACTTGAGGCAATGTACATCGTATTGGAAGTTTAGTAGAAATCTTATGCGATGGGAAAGTCTTGGTTGCAAGAGTTTTGTGCAAGTGTTTACTGGATACCTAGTTCTTAAATTAGTTTTTGTGGATGTATAGTGAACATTCTTACGCAATGAACCACTGCGCTTAGCGAAGTCAAGCGTTGTGATGATGAACACTCATTTCACTGAGAATGCTCAAGAAATATTTCCAAGTCTAGTGTTTGAGACTCAACAAATTTTATTATTTTTGTCAAAAACATCACATCCCTGAATATTCACCACTTCAACACAAACCCTTACTCAGAACTACGAAAAAATGACTAGTCCTTCGGAAAAAATATTCAGATTTGTCTAACCTTGCAGAAATAACGTTATAGCTACATAAAAGTTGACACTTAAGATGTAAGTTGGTTCTTTTTCAGCTGTTTTCCATTGTTCAATTCAATATGTATCATGCTAGTCTAAACTTTGGTTCACATGTGTGTGGAACAAAAAGCAAACCTTTAGGAAATAACAAAAATAGTTTTCCACTGAAACCAGTAGTGTCTATTTACACAAAGTGCATTACATCAAAGCGTGACAGCATTGCGTAATTGTTAGACACATTCTAGCAGTGTTTCTCACACGCTTCTGAAGTGGACCAAATTTGAAAAGTAAAATTCCTTGAATTTTATCCTAAACACAAAACATAGCAAAACAACAAAAGCTTCTCATACTCGCAAGATTCATCTGTGACTTAAAGCATGGAAAACACTTTTGATAAGCATACCATGATTTTATTTCACTTCACTGTTCACATAAGCTGCTTATGTCGATAAATAGTAAAGAAAAATAAAAGGCAACATTTCATCTCAAAATACGCCAAACCAAAACTGAATTGATTCCTCATGAAGCGTCAGAGAGTAATCGTCAGGAAATGAACATTTCCAAACACTAGAGTGGAGGAAAAGCCGAAAAAACAAATAAAAGCACAGTGTATAGCAGCAGGAGACTCCACGAACACGTTTGGTAACACCATTTAAAATATTCGTTTCCTATTAAACGTCACACCCAGATACAGACCAATTTCTTTGGGAAACCTAGTGGGATATGGAGCACATATCAACTGTAATGAAGAAAACGGTTCTCAAATGACGCGGAGAAAATTAGAAATACAGTATTTATACGAAATGCATTTAGATTACGAATAAACAACCCGCTTTGAAAAGAACTAATTGTTCATAATAATCAACCAATAAAAATGTTAAATAAAATGGCTTTAGCACTTCAAGAAAATGTTTCAAGATTTCGAAGGTATCAAGCATCAGAGACAATGTCAGATATCAGAAGCAATACATAAAAGCAAATCAAAATAAATCGTGTTAAACATCGTTTATCTACAAACAGCTCCTGCAGGAATTCCGTTTTCATCACTTCCTGCATTGTTGCAAGTGCAAACGACTGAACCCTCACAACTCGTCTCCCAATCCCCAATGAAGTTGTCAGGTCGTGGACAGGATATGACGCAGTGTCGAGTACACCTTGGAGCTTGAAAGATACTGTTTCGTTGATCGCAATTGCATTGAGATTGGAGTTCATTTCCTTGACAAACACCAGCTCGACATTTTTGATTGCATCCAGCTGTTGGAAAGCGCATCGCTTAATTCAAACTCATTCTTTTAAAACTGGCATCAATAGAAATAAAGCAGATGAATCATAAATGTTTTCGACATGTTTTTGCCGAAGAAGGTTTATTAATTAGTTTTGAAGTACTGCACATTCTTATAAACCCCTCAAACATTCACCGGACATCGTAGATACGATTGTATCCCAAAAACGTATTACTGGCTCAATATGAACACAAATGTGCATTGCACTCTACTATGAAGCGTGCACACAGATTATTCCATAAAAAAATGAAGCAATGAAATAACATCTACATACTTTTAACAGGCATTTCTACGTTGGTCATGAAGAAACCTGGTTGGTTTCCTTTTCTGAGGTAATGAACAACAACATAATATTCGTTCTTCTTCTTGAGCATAGAACAACCGATGCTTGTAGTGTCTTTCCAGATCATTTGAGTGAAAGCATCTGAGATGAAAATATTGCTTTTCCAGAACGGCTCTACTTAATCGAATCATGAAGCACGCTGCATATTCAGCCAAAATATTACAAACATCAAATATTCTTCTATTTTCAATTTGAAAACGTGATTTACATAACGGAAACCTTATTATCGATGAACTGTTGTGCTTATGGAACAAACAAAATAGTAATCAATTATTGATTTATGTTCATCATAACAAGCTGTTCTTCACCTGTCACTGGGTTTGTTTGTTCATTGGTATAGTCATATTCCAATCCTTGTGCATACCAAGAAGCAACAGCTTGTTTAACAGAATATCCGTTGTTCTTAGCTGTACCCATTGCGAGGTTTTCACCAATTATATTTGGTCTATCAACACCTGCATCAATGAAATGTATTATGTCACACGATAGTTTGCGAAAAGCAAGTATTGCAAAAAGCGAAATGTTCAATTGCACCTTGAAATTCACAAAAAGACAATTTTTGTATCAAAATGTGAGTCTATCAAGATTTTGCAAACTGAGACAAGACGAGAGAGCATGTAAAGGGATGTCAGGTCCTTGTGGCCATTGTGCACTTTGTGGTAACCATGGAAAGCACAACAAATCAATGGTACCATGTGTTTCACAAATAATGTGCAAAAATAAATCCTTCCCACTCAACCAAAAATTGACATGCGAAAACCGTGGTATTTATGTAGCGACTTGTGTTATCTGCCATGAAGAATATGTCGGGCAAACCAAGAAAAATTTTCCATGAGGTGGTCATCGCACCGTGGTAATTGGAACAGACCCAATTGTGAATTTGATGAAAATAACAAAGATAAAGTGGCCTTGTTGCGGCACTTTTCAGAGTCCCACGGCGACATAAGCAACCCGCCGATACATGAGACTTACACCGTTACTTTTGTTGAAGAACCTAACTCCCCTTCTTTAGATTTCTGTGAAGATAAGTAGTATCACAGACTTGAAGCACAAATTAATATTCAAAACATGATCCTCCCAAGCGTAAGATAATCGTTTTGTTTCCCTGCCGCTGAACGCTGACGAACTCCATTTTAACAGACCTTTTTGTTTCGCTTTTCGCGGCCAGTATGCAGGTGGTTTTGCTCGCGTCAGCTTTGCATCGTGCCCGCAGAGACTTGGTTGCCACAACGAATAAATTGCACGTTGACTGATTCATAACGCTTGTTGTTTCAAGCCGACTTCGGAAACCTCACGCTGCGAAGTGTTACTTTTATCAGAAAGCGACTTTTGCTTTGGCGTTAATCTTTAGCTGGCGTTACGTTTTAGTAAGTTTTTGTCATTTAAGCAGTAAGGTTTGAGGCTTCAGCCCATGCATGTAGTTTAACTAGACGTTTTGGTTTTGTTTTATTTGTCGCGGTTGGGTCTGAGCAGTTTTTTCATTGCAGGTTGTTTACTTTCTCTGAACTTGTGTTGGCCTTTCTACGTTTCACACCTGTTGGCATTGCTTGCAGACGATAGGACTAGCGATGCGTAGTGTTACGTGAAATCGCTTTCCTATTACAAATTTGTGATTGATTCCTTGCTTCTTTCACTTGTGGAGTGAAGTTACTTGAACAACCATTCAGTATTAAATGTTTTCAAACGTTTTTTGCATTACACATTTATGACGCTCAAAAAGTACGTCAATTGCAATGTTTCGCAAATTCTTTCCCGAAAACGAAGAAATAAAGGTGCTAATCAAATTAAGAGCAACCATAATATGCATTGGTTCTTAGTACTTTGGCATCAAACATAAAATACGTCAAATTTAAATAAAATCAAGAAAACCAAATGCATTTACGAAACGTACTGACCAGAAATTTACAACGTAATTCAATGCTATTTGACCGTTGGTTGTTGAGTACATCAAATTTGCATCAACCGCGTTTGGGCAAATAATTGCTTATGTTCCTCTTACCAACAGCGGAAGGTTGCAAAACTCCATTTTGCGCCAGTTTTCCTGCATATCTCTCAGCTGTTTTTTCCAGCCTGGTATCATAGGTGAGTGGAGTAACTCCATGCAAGCACCGATAATAGTTGTGAGCGTTCAAACACTGGTCAGCCAATGATTCGTCGACAGATTGTTTGCGAATGCACTTCATCGTTTCCATTGGATCTGCGCAAAAAAACATTTATTTTGAGATATCGTGTCCGAAACATCTTTTACCGATTTGCACTAATTCCTCTTGGTGCCAACACAGCAGCAAAGGTTTACCGTTGTTTGAGGACAAAGTGGTGACTTCTGTTGCTGTTTCCATTGTGGTACTTGTGGCCGAAGTGATTATATCAGCTTGTGCTAGACGAATTGGAAGAACAGATATGTCAGTGGGAAGTTGTGGAGGGCGGACGCTTCTTGTCGAGCAGCTCTTGCAAACATTACAACTCATGGGGCAATGAGTTTGCATCCATTTGTAACTCAGTGAAGATCTTTTGCAGTGATTTTCCTTTGCCCAGTACGCACACTCGATTCTGTATTTCTCGTCGTCCTTGCAATCTGAGAGAAAATGCATTATAAAACCTCTTTGTGGATTCTTCGGAACATTGAACGCAATTGAATTGATATTGTCAACAAAAAAAAAAAAAAAATCGACAGATTCTAGAACGCAGATGCAGCTGAAATGTGGTCAAATGCCTATTATTTTTCAGAAAGCGATGTTATCAAAGTCAAAAGTTAACTTTTTAACATTCCATAAATCTTCATGGAAGATTTGAAACGAATGTTTTTATTGGTACAACGCATTGAGTCTAAACATGTCGAAAAATGTTACTATTTCACAGAAAATAAACCTCAAGGTGCATGTAATCAGGGCCGGCCTTAAGCCGATGCAATCGATGCGGTTGCATTGGGCCCCGCGCTTCAGGGAGCCCCGCGCCATGTGTCTGGATAGTTGTTCATTAAATCTCATAGTTTACAAAAAATGCTCTCGTTAGAACGAACATTGACACAAAAGCTAAAAACTTAAGCCCGTAGACGCAGATCTTCTATTCGAGTCCCAAGACTGCAACAGTTGTCCATTCAACCGTAGCAGCAAAAAGTGTTATATTTGGCATTTTTGCTTGGTCTGTACTGGACACTGAACTGTGTCAGCCTGTCTGCACAGTCGGTCAAAATATGTTGAGTAGCATGAAACGCTAGTTGTTCCAAAACGTTTGTTGGTCGTTGTTCTGAAAAAAATTGCAAGCTGGGGCCTTCGCTTTGGTATAAATGTCTAGTGCGCCAGACTTTATTTTCCCTGTGCCCCCAAACTTTTTCATTTGTGATGGTCCTTATGTTAGCTTTATCGACAACTGTGGGATCATGCGTCTTGACCCAAACCTCTTTCAACAGCTAAGCGAGATTTTCCAATCGCGAAAAGTCGAGATAAGTTTGATTTGAATTATGCATTTCCCTAACTAAGATGTAGCAGGCAGGGCTCTTTCAAATTTTTGTTTACGACGTAAATTATCCAATGGAGAGGTGATGCAACTGAAATGGCTGATGTACTCAGCTGAAAAAATTGGATATTTTTCTTTTTTGTAAACTTTTTTCAAGGTTTATGTCGCGCTATCCATTCAGTGATGTAGAGCTGAAGGGGCAAGTGGACCCCCAAAAGTTTTGCTTTGTCGAAATTTCGGTCGAGATTTGTGAAAATTCGGGTACGGAGGTTTCGACAACTTTGTTTACAATTGAGTTATCTGACTTTTTTCTCAAAAAAACAAACATTTTTGGTCCAGTGCTAGTGTGAACTTAGGTGAACATGAAAATTCCAGTTGTCACTTACAAACAGGTGTTCAATGGTTTGAGGCTGAGCAAAGATTAACGAAGGGTTGCTCGCTGGATTCAAGTCATCACGTTTATCATTTGCCGCTCCACCAAACGTTTATTGTGTTTGGCTATTTGCGAGTGTAAATACAGTAGGTAAAATAAACGCTACTTCAAAGTTCAGGTATATCAACGTTAAGAACGTCCCCAGCTCCTACACCACTGAATAAAAGCTTCAGTGCGGCTTAACTAGGCAAGGCAAAAATTGTGAATGTTATCCAGCACACTCGTTCCTGCTCATCATATGGGCCGGTTATATGCTTCTATTTCATCAATCAACCATGCACATTTTATATTGCGTTTGGTATTTTTTTTCTACATTCTTTGACGTGAAAGTTGTGAAATATTTATATTTCATGAAGAACAGTTTGCATTGTTATCCAAGTCCATGCAATAAGAATAACTACAAAATTGGGCTTTTGAGGAAAGGTTGGATATATGGTTTGCTCACTAGTGAAGGCTGTTTTGTTCGTGTATTGCGTCATACAGAGTACAGTTGATCGTGCGTCCAGACCTTATCTTTATACAAGAATGCGTCTGCCCTTGTGGTTACCGAAAGTGAGAAAGGTTAATCAGTTTGTGAGCAATTTTCCCCAGGTCGGTCATTCTTCGCAGGCACGTAGTCAGGTTTTAATGTTTGGGCGGAAAATAGATTTTTAGGATACAATATTTTTGTTTTTACTATATGTTTAGCACTAATTTTTCTGGACACAAAAAGATTTGTGAGGGGTACAAAAAACTTGGAAGGCTCTGCCCCCGAATGCCCCGCACCGTGGCTAGCTAAGGGCCTGGTCCTTCGAACGAAAGTGGCGTTCACATTTCCAAGAGTGAAGTATATTGCATTGTAGGTTAAATTCGCTTGTTCGGTTTGATTGACGTAACTACGTAACTTTCCACTTGCGCTCGCCGCTCAGAGCTCCATTCCAGAGCTTCCTTTAGAATTTTCGGCTTAACCACGCGTGGTAGCGGTACACTGTCTATTATCCACCACAGCAGCATATTAGTCATAAACATGTACGTAGTTAGGGGAAACATTAGCCATGCCCACACCTCTACAAATGAAAAGAATACTTTGCGATATCATCTGCATACAGATGAATTCCAAATATTCGTCCTGTTTTCTGACATTCATAAAGGACAATTTCTCAAAAAGATCATAGCATGGTTGATTGAGCACGATGACGTAATAAAGCACTGCTCGGAGGGGCCCCGCGCGTAAGTCTTGCATTGGGCCCCGCATCTGCTGGGGCCGGTCCTGCATGTCATGATATTATTCGATGGATGAAAAAAACAACATTAATTGGCAATGTTGTTAAATAGCAACTTGAACAAGTTTCAGTTACAAATAACTCACTTTGATCGCACTTTGAACGAGGTGCGATGTCCGGTAAAGAGCAAGGTCTGCAAACGCGACAGGACAGAGGACACATGTGCTTGATGATGAAGCCATACGACTTGTGGTTGCAAAATCTTGGTGCATAGAACGAGGGACAGAGTGCGTTTCTGTCAAGGCACTTGTCGCTTTCTGTTAGAGATAAAAAATATTTTCTTACAAAAACCCTTTTCAAAATAAGTCTAAATGCGATTTACTGAATTTCCATTTCCACCCTTGCCCCTTTCTTGCATGTGGCTAATAAATAATTCGCCAAATCATGTTCCTGTGAGTGCAAGAGCAACGTTTTTTTCCGTAATTGTATGAAACACTAATGATCAATGCAAATGGCCGCTTCTTATGCTGTATATCTCGATTGGAAGTAAAACTACAGTATATACACTGAATTTTCGATATGATTTACAACGTCGAAGAAACGATTTTCCGAAACGTCTGTCAGATTACAAAATTACTTTACCTTTCATCAAAATTTGAAACGTCCTTCAGCGAAACGCTTTGATTTGATGATGTAGCTAACAATGAAACAATATCTACATTGTCATCCCTGAGTAAATTAATTTTTGAAATATACAATCAAACAATTTCAATACCTCACAAACTAATCGCACAAGATTCTGACCAATTTTTGATGCATTGAACAAATTCTTTTAATAAATTTGTTAGTTTCAACGCTCTGTTTCATTTCAAGGAAATAACGGAAATTAACGCATTTATATCAAATCAAACAAAGAACAGTTTCGTTTCTTTTTGCAAAAAGCATTGTATTGGAAGGAGATTGAAATATGACAAAGTGCACGGTTACCTGGATTACAAATCCTTAGAGATATTTCTTCGCATTTCTTACAAACATTGCATGTAAGTGGACACATCGCTCGGATGTAATATCCCAGCAATCCACTTGCTCCGCACTTGCTTTTCAAGAGTGAATGAGGACAAATAAACCGTCTGTCTTGGCAATTATTGCCTGTGAATTGTGTAAAATTCAGTCAGTGATGAAAGATGTAAACGTTTTATCGAAACGTACTTTTAGGGCCAAACTAGTTTCTATTGAAATAACAGCTTCAAGCAAAAATGCTGTTGTAATCAATATTTCAAATATTTTTTGTTCATAAGCATGCAACCACAGACAAGGAATTTTATAAAAATGCTCTACTTCACACACTCACTGCATTTGCCGTTCATGGTTCTGTAGATATCGATGAAACTCATGGCCTTGCAGCAGGTGACGAGAAAATAAATACAAACACAAATGGCAAAGAGCTTCATTGCGGAAGAATCTTGATCTCTTTCAGTTCAAAAATGTCTGTAAACTTTGCAAACTGAACAATCTTTTGCAGATGAAGTACTGTACTTTGCACTGATCCTTTTCAACTGATGACCCCCACTCAAAATCCGACTGACTTATATACTCGTGACACATTAATAACGGATCTGAAAGTTTTGTTTAGATGAAAATGTGTCGTAATATCACCCATGCCACATCAAGCAAGTTCAATCAGACAGCGTAAGAATGCGTATTTAATTTCATCCCTTGACTGAATTGTTGTATAGCATCTTGTTGACATTTGAAATAGGAGAATAATCCTACTTGTTCGTCTGCAATTATCTTTTCACTTCCGAATCACCGAACAGTGACGACACAACTATAAACCAGTTATTACACCAGATTAAGTCATAACATTCGATGAGCTTGAGCAGCAATTGTTTTGAGGAAGTTATATTTTACGTGTTTGTTTGCGTGTTTGTGAAACCCACGCGTTGAAAAGGATTTTTGATAATGACGTGAACATTATGCCATTTGTGCGAAAAAGGAATTGTTCGTTTTAACAATCCATTTGTTGTGATCCAAATGTATAAAATTAATACTGATTTCCTATTGTCTAAAGCTTTCCTTATGGTTGAATCTGGTGATCAACAAATAATTTTGCAAAATGACCCTGCTGTGCGAAGCTGTGGAAGCTGTTTTACTGTTTGTCAAGTAGTTCGTAAAATGTTGCTTTTGCAAAGCAGACTATTTATTGAAACAAACTATACAAATCCGGTAATGCTCTGTCCTGGACTAAATTTCAGATGACGGAAATTTTGTGAGTAATGCCGGCTGATAATATCTACAACTTTGCGTAATTTCCATCTGTTCCAAAGACACGAAACAAACTTATCCGAAAAATGCTGCGCTTACATTTCTTGACACGATTTGACGCATCTGTATGTGGAACGTATTATTTGTGCTACTTTGAATATTGGGTGACATGTCTCTAGAAAAGGAAAACAATTCTTGGTTTAACTGAAGGTGTTTTCTTTGAAACGGATGAAACATCTAGAAAATCAGAAGCCAAGAGATCAGTTTCAGACAAAGGGTGTTACGCGCATCTGTATTTGTGATTGTTGAAAATTTCTGTAGATCTACGTGTACCTATATGATCGGAAAAACATTAGTGTTGTTACAATTAGGTGCACGCGGTGGAAGCGTGAGATCTACAAACATTCATGAAATAAAATAAGGGGAGCCAATAAAAACGTTGTGTCTCCCTTGTTATATATCGTATATGGATTGCAGTACCAACAGTTCTATGAAATATTTGTGTAGGAAATGTCTTCAACCAGGTAGTTATTTGCAGCACCTCCTTCAAATATTTTTTTTAAGTTTTGATACTTTGCAGCTTCGAGTTTCAATACCAGAGGCAGCTAACCATGCAGAGTAGCGATGCTTCGTTAAACTTACCTCTTTCATTTAACAGTCTTGATATTTCTTTCAATAACATCAAAATAATGTAATACCAAGTCTACCATGGAAAATCTGCTAAATTTGTTTATTCCTTTTTCTTTCTGGCTTGCTTCTGCGCATACATACTCTTTGTTAAATTCTCTGCGGAATGTCTTAGAGGAAAATGCTGCAAACAGTGATTCCTCAATTTGTAATCGGCACATTTTAGTTTGCTTATAACTGAGCATAGTTGCAACATCTTGCAAGTTGAAGCTTGTGTCGCAACATTTCAGAAAAGTGCAATGTTCCAGAAAAACAAAATTATGCCTGTTCACTTTTTGAGGTTTCGTAAATGTAAAATCGTTAAAACATTTTTTGGTATGCACGGAAGCAAATATTTCAGAGGAAAGTTCAAAATACTAACAAAATGCAGAGCGTCAATTTATGAGTAGACAGCAGTCAGCCACTGTGCGAAAGTTTGTCAGTATTGTATTTTCTGTGAAGTGCCACCGTATTGGGTTGTGGCGTTCGCAGAATCGCTGCGTAATTTTGTTTGCGTGTTGTCCTTAGCGACGTTCCCCATGATTGATTATTATCGAGCCTCGAGTAATTGACGGGCCGCGTTTTGCTGCTTTCGCATTCCTTGGCTGACGTGTCGTTCTTTTAGTAGAGGAGTAAGCCGAGGCACATGATTCTGAGTATTACAAGGACCGTGAAGATTGGTCCGTGAGAAAAAGACGGTCTTTAGGATTCTGCAGCGCAAGGCTGCCACAGCATGAGGCTGTATCGAGAGACACAAGGTCTTTGAATCTTGCAGCACAAGGCTGCTACAGCATAACGCTGATATAGCATAAGGCTATTTATGATATAGGACATAAGGTCCTCACAGCATAAGGCTGGTCGTTATAATTTTCGTTTTATCACGTTTTGTGAGCAACATTTTGTGGGCTTGTTATAATAAAGTTGGAACGTGCATTATTCGAATTTTATGGTTCTCTTGATGTGGGCCTGAATTTGAGTGTCAGGAAGCTACATCCAAAATGAAACGAAAAATTTATTGAAGAAAAGCAACCAAAAGTAAATGAAAATTTACTGAGCTACTGAACATTTGATTGAGTGCGAACGCAGGATAATGCAAGAGAACTCGAGAACCTTTTACGCATCGGGCTACAAGTGTTTCGACAGCGGAATTCTAGACGAGTTACAATGTAAGAAGATTCGAGAGGAAGTTGACATGTTCTGCTTGAAGTCGGAAAGAGCTTCTGCTTCCTCCTTCGCTAGGCAGAAGGAAATGATTGAGATTAAGTTGAAACAAACAGAACTGCGTTTAGAGCTGCAACTAGCGCAAGAACAAGCCGAGAGAATTCGGAAAGAAGCTGGATTTCGACGTTTAAAACGCAAAATAGAATTGGAAAAGAAACGAACAGAATTGCAAATGGAGCTACTGAAGTTAAAAGAAGCGATGTCGTCTAGTTCCAGGTCGAACCGTAAGAAGCAGTTGCAGTGTTGTGACGATTTGGACGTGAACAGTCCAGATGAGTCCGGTTGCGGTATGGAGAACGGCAAGGACGTATCATCTCTGCCTCCAGGTAACGCTGTTAGCACAAGAGAGGCGACTACTGCTTCGTGTATAATTTTGCGACCACCAGCTATCACTATCGACCGCAATCAGTTACTTCAAAGGTCGACAAGAAACCGAATTTAAATTTGGGAACAGGGTACTCCATCTCGAAGCAACGAGTGCTTAGTAAATCAAGACGAAGCTTTGCCCCCATCACGACCATGTAAACGCGCAAGGTCTTCCATTGGGGCCGGCGCCCATCGATAACGTTAGCACAAGCATAGTGCAGAACAATGCAATGGCTATTGAGAAGATTAAGGGTCTACGTACTGCGATATGCGAAGGCATTACCCTACCGAAGCGGAACCTCCCTGCTTTCGACGATTTTATTGCGAAGGGACATCTGATGAAAGCTGGTAAAGAGAGCATGGACAAACTAGCAACCAATATGGCTAAGTTCCACATCACCCTTGTCCAACGGGGTTACGAATCCGAACTGAATGAATTGAATTCGTCAAAAACTTTGTTGGACGTGTTTAAACGAATGGCTGTTAATTTACAGAGGAAATTCGATGAAAAGGTTGCTGTTAATTTAACTGGTTACGCAGCTACGTTTGTGCAGCTACTGTTTTACGTTGACACTGCAGAACGTGCTCATTGGCTGTTCGGCGTGACTTGAACTCTTCCTTTTCAGTGGCAATGGATTAACGCGGCGTAGAGTACTTATATTATCGCTGTTGGCATATGTGCAGTGATTTACCTGTTTCATTTTGTTATGGTTCGTTTCGACCATAACATTCCTGGTTTAGAAAACGGTGAATGTAACAGCGAACCAACAAAAGAAATAACCTGTGTAAACAGTCGATCAGTAGACTGGATTGAAATAGTCAATGACAGAATATATTGTGTATTAATTATGTACTATAGTAATGTTTTGCAAAAAGTTATAGTGTGTCTAGTGAGTTGAGTAATGAATATTGCTACGTATTTAATGTAATTGGGAAAATGCAACCTATTTGGGGAAGTAATTGAATTTCGGAAACAAAAATAACACTCAGAAAACTTTAAAGTACCTGATTGGTCATAAGACTTGACAAAATTAAGTGAAAATCCAGAGCAAAACCAAAGCAACTGCAAATATGCTTGTTAATAGTAATGCAGCAACGATGAAAATTATAGCGAAAGTGACTACTGAAGATTGTCGTATTACTAGCTGGTGATGGCAAACTGAAAACGATTTATAAACCCTACTTGTTTGCACAGATAATAGCTAAATGAAGCATGGAATTAAAAACAAGTATGGAGTTAATAAAAATATTGGCAGCAAAATATCGGGACAAACAAAGAGTAAAGAAAATATTGGAATATTACGGTCCTGAGAAATATTTGAAGCATATGATGAGCCTTTATCTGCCATGAGTAACGAAGAAGCTTTGCAGATTCTCTTTAAATGGATTGGCTGTAACAGCAGCAGCGGGGAAACATACGACATCCGTATGCGAATAGCAGGCTTAGCAACAACCTACGGTTTAAAAGTGGTCAATCTAACTAATCTGTGTATGTTACGCGCCTTTGGGAAGTGTCAAAAGCTGATGCAATGGAATTACAGTGTTGGCTTCCCGACATTACTTCCAGAACTTTGACCATAGATGAAATAAATAGAAGTGTGCTTCGTGCCACAGTAATTGGTGAAACTGCGAAAGCAGCGCAGTACGCTATGACAATTTGGAAGAGACCCGAACAAGAAAGTGATTGCTGAAAACAAACGTGCTTTCCAACCCAGGTTGAATTTTCCTTAAAGTGTAAATGATTGCATGTTTTACCGTTACTATTATTGTATGGAAAATGAACTGCAAATGATGTCCTAATTTCACGATATTGTGTACAAGTGAATTTGAATTATTTACTGTACTAGAAAACGATAGGAAATGGTTGATGAAGCGCTATGCTGACAAGCGATAGAACGTGACCTTTAATATGTCAATCGGACGCTGCAAAGCGCCGAAGCGTGACGAATGTTGACGCCGCGTATTGTTTTTCTGTAAGTAATCACTGTTTTAAGGCATCGCAATGAAAGTAATAACGACTAAGTAAATACTTATGTTCCATATTTTTCAGGGAAAAATTTAAAAGATGACTAGTTTAATAAGTCAATTAAAAGAAGGTTGGAAAAACAAAACAACTATAAAATCCATTATTGGACAACATGGGGCATTAACTGACGGAGAAATAACAATACCTCTGGGATTTTTAAGTCAACAACAAGCAATGTCGCAAGTGTTTAACTTGGGTAACATGGCGACTAAAACCTGGAGAAACAACCATAATAAGGGTCCTTGAACCGAATGAGAAAACTGTGTATGTTATTGAGATCAAATATAAAATAAAGAAAGGACTGGAAGTTGTAACGATGTTTAGTGACCCAACGTTAGTTGGAAAAATGTTACATCACTGGGATGATATTGTATCGTATGAGACGTTGTCCGTCTCTCAGATTAAAGCTAGTATTGAGTGCGCGAAACTTTAGTACAAAAGAAAATTGAGGATTTTAGTAAATGAAGCAGCACAAGTAGAATTACCAAGTGGATGCAAATGTGATTGCTGTCAACTTGTACTAGACATGAAATAGAACAAATGCATATTATTGAATTGCATGTTATTTTAAGTATCATGGTATGTTTAAATGCTAGTGGTAACTACAGGGGTACCCTATTACTAAAAAGAGGGCTTGCAAAATGTAGAGTAAACAACGACATGTTTGCAGAATGCTGCATACCTTGGTACTCATTATAAACAAAGTAAGATCATTGAAGGCGGTATACTATAGTACTCATCATAAATAAAGAAAGATCATTGCCGAGCTAGCAGAAGCAGCTTAACAATTGGGAGATGGCACTCATCATAGATAAAGAAAGATTGCTGCAAGTGGCATAGCAACCGGGAGATGGTACTCATTTAAGATAAAGAAAGGTTGCTGCAGGTGGCATAGCAACTAGGCGATGGTACTCATAATGAATAAAGAAAAGAACGACGTAAAGACGCGACATGTCCCAGACGTTAGCTGCAATTAAAGAGTTGACCAATCAGAAGGTTAAAAACAAGCGCAGAGAATGAAAAATGTACTCTAATCGTTGTCTATAAAAATGGAGACAAGCGATGTGAAAATCCGGAAGAGGATTAGTCTCTCAACCACAAAACATCTCACTGACACACACACAAATGCTTGTTGCGCTGGTCTATGCCCGGGTTCTTCGGATAACGAGAGGGGCTGGCTGGAAGCATTCCTGCAATGAACAACAGATTGTTCGTGGCAAGAAAACGCTGCTGCGACGTCTGAAATGAATCGTTGTGGGAAGTTAATTGCGGAAACGCGTTGTAGCGCTGAGACTAAAAATAATGACACGAGATGGCTTATAGGAGGTAACTTTGTCAATTTAAAATGAGGCCAACAGATTTTGCAATGTAGTTTGAAACGTCATACTTAACAAGTAGAAGAATGCAACCAATGGTTAGGGGGACCTGAGAAAACATCCAGAAAAATCTAGAAAAAAGGCTAAACCCTGCTAATGTTTTTACAAGGACGTGCGACTTGAATATTTGTCATTTATTTTGTGAAATTTGGTTTGATTAAGAAGTAAGTGTATATCTGATTGCATGAATTAGAAAGTGAAAGCTGCACAGTTTGATTTGGTGAGTGCAGTCGAATTTTATTGAAGTGCAATTCATGTGAGATGAGTTCAATTGTGAGAGTTTTGCCATTGGTAAAATAAGAATTACAATTGCTCTGTATATAAATCATGAATAAGGATTTCAATGTCTGCTATTTTTAGTAGATGTTGCTAATTGTCATCTTGAGTATACTGCTGTCTGCTGAAGGATAAGAATGGCAATATTTTAGTGACCCACAACGGGATATTTTGGAACATGGTGTTAATAAAAAATTAACAACTTTCCAAAATCTTTGACAGAACCTGGTCCAGCCATCCAGAATTTTTGTTCTGTTAAAATTTGAATCTTGTCGATTCGATTAAGGCAGCAGTGTCTTTCTGCATCGGTTTATGCATGCGGATGTGCTTGGTTAGTTGTATCGCATGTGATTAATTTGATAGACGTTGGCGTTCTGCTTTTGCCACGGACTGCCTTTGTGGCGGTCGTAATAAGTATCTGTTTCCAGGTCTGTACAAGAGATCTAGTACTTTCCGCAGTGTGTGCATATGTGGAGTTGTGAAATTTAGGTTCACGGTGAACCTAGCCTTGATGTGAACCTCACCTTGTTCATCAATCCACTATTTCTGCAGAGTTAATTCCTGCATCTGCTGTTTGTACAGGCAGTCGTTATTTGCTGGTTATGTATCAGGGGGTTGATTTAATTGAACCTCGCGTTGCACGAAATTGTTTTTCGTCGCGTTCGTCATACAGCGTACTGTGTGCTTCATGAGGTCTGCACTAAGATCCAGCATTAGGCTATGCGTAATAAGTGCGCATGTGAAGTAGTGAATTTGGTCGAGGTGCTTTGTGCAAATTGTTAGAAAAGCGATTTCTGTTCTCACGTTATTTAGTTGTGTTGAAATGATTTCGCTTTCTCCGCCTTAATCATTTTGGGGCCGGTATGTAACGTTCGCAGAATCGCTGCGTAATTTTGT
>Ga0210059_1006201_pt1 | contig 19208 bp, 10 predicted proteins | sample Ectturendosymbi2_FD_188042 | JGI IMG/M metagenome (GOLD analysis project Ga0210059, IMG submission 188042) | Ecteinascidia turbinata endosymbiont from Florida, USA - Sample 2 (SPAdes) (version 2) | ecosystem: Host-associated > Tunicates > Ascidians > Unclassified | place: Key West, Florida... | reverse complement strand
CTTTTGGATTTCTTGGTCACCATTGTCGCGACATTGCAAGAAGTGAGGATAAATGTATATTTTATCCTTATTTCCGAGTCAAGTCCCTACGTTTTGAGCTATAGGTCAATATACAGCTAGGTAAATACTGCAAGCTACTTCTCCAGCGTTTTGATTGAAATCATGTTCATTAATGGTTGAAAGCAGTCTTTTGCTAAACTCCCATCCCAAAACTAAGTCTCCACAATAGTGCTGCTTTTTGTCTTCGGCAAAAGCTTTGCAGATGTTTGCCTGAAAATATAACTTTCTAACACTGTATAGACTACACTAGCATCATTAAATTATACGCTGTTTGTTTCTGAATACTTGACAACCAACGTTACAGCAAAGTCAATTACATTTCTGCACGGAACAAATCATGACTGTGGCCTCTCACTTGTGCAGCTGTAATACTCTCACAGTTACAAGAAAATAACCTTTCTAACAGTATGCCACGCAGGGTAAAATGTCGGACAGAAGCAGTTAAACATCTTTCATTGTCTCTAGAAACTTGAAAAATACTAAAAAGTATTTTATCGAAGCTCAAATTTATAAACTAACAGAATCATTGATACCACACCAAACTCTGTTTCAACATCAACTTGGTTATGTGTGGACTACCACCTAACATGAAAACAAAACGTGACAAACATCATTTTCATTTTTGAAACCTCTCCAAATACAAAACCTAAAGACAAAAAAGTGGGGGGACATGGCATATTATGTCCCCTCGTCTGAAAAAGTGGGGCGGACACGGGGGACGTGTCCCCCACCAAATTGAGCCCATGGCTGGCGGGCGTGGTGTTACTTGTAGAACAATGTTTCTCAAACACTTTTCTAAGAGCCACATGTAGCTCGCAAGCATCCTTTGTGCGGCTCTCATCAGTCCTTCAGAACACCTCTAATATTTTGTGTAACAGACTTCGTTGGTGTTAAAACCAGACGTGTCAATTGACTTGTGTTAAAATTTTAATGCGGCTCTCTAACAAAATCGTAGATCTGGATTTGGCTCCCTTCAGCGAAATAATTGAGAACCACTGTTGCAGACGTAAGAAAAACATTAACTCCCGCAACATCTTACTTTCTGTCGCAATGATCAAAAACCGGGCCTGTAGTGGTGTAGCGATCTAAAAATTACAGAGCTATAATGAGTATGTATATAATATCCATAGCTTTTGTGACTGTGTAATCATGCTGCTAGCAGCGAGTATGATTAAGATATGATACCATTGCAGATTTAAGCGTGAAATGTACGGCACGCCATTGTAAAAAAGGAAGTTTTTTTAAGAAACCATCAGGCTTACTATCAAGGTTTACTACATTACTGGCAAAGATCATTAGGAAATATTACGTCAACGCTTACTAGCAGTAGCATAACATGAAAGTTATAACTAATTGGTAGCGAAGTAGCATTGCTTTGCATAGAAGTACATTATCACGAGGGTATTAAAAAGCAATGTAAACAAATGTGGACTTTTCGTGAAGTTTTCATCTGTGGAAACAAGTTTTATGTTTTCAATGCGGTAACCAATCTTAATTTCTCTTAAGCTTGCAGGTTAAATTGTTTTCTTTTTTGTGATTCATCACTGTTTATTATGAGTGCAAAAGATAAAAATCAGAAGTTTTCCTCTATTTTAAAAAAGTCAAAGGTGAATTTCTTGCCCGAAGCAGTGGTGTGTTTACGAGGTGGCGAGTGAGGCGCTTGCCTTGGGCCCTCCTTTTTAGGAACCCCTCGAGGTGTTTCGTGCGCAAATTTCCCTCATTTTTGGTGAAAGACGTATTATCCCCTCATATATTATTTTCCGATGCACATAATTATGTACTCTGTTCTGCCTTCAAAGAGACCCCAACAGCAACTGTATTGTGCAAGTACCCTGTTTTCAAAGGGGTCCCCAACAGCAACTGCAATGTGTAGGTACTCTGGTTTCAAAAGGGCCCCCAACAGCAGCTACAATGCGCAGGTACCGCTTTCAAAGTGGCCCCTAACAGCCACTGTAAATGTGTAAGTACTCTGCTTTTGAAGGGGTCCACAATAGTAACTCTAATGTGTAAGTAGGCCTACTCTGCTTTCAAAAGGGACCCCAACCATTGGCGTAGGCAGAAAATTTTCATGGGGAGGGGGTTTCATTCAGTGGCATAGGGTAGTCATTTGTATTTGGTGTGCGCTGTTTGTGACGTCACAATTTGACGTCATAGTCCTGTTTCCAAACCAACGTTTGGTGAAGTTTGTTGACATAATGTGCACATTTTTCTATACATCCACTCTCCTTATTTTATGTGTCAATGCACTGAATATAAGCTATTAGCACTCCAAATTAGGCTATCGGAGGAAAATACACCCAATGCTACGACACAGCAGTTTGAAACTGCAAAAATATCAGGCGGCGCGTTAAAACAGGGGAGTACAACACACTCATCAATTCGCCAGAACAATTTACTACGGAAAAACGAGGCTGCGCTAATGTCTTGTCGAATACGAGCCGTCGAGCATAGAGTAATTGCGGATGGACTGGCTGACGTACACCCCAATTTAAAAAATCGAATCTTGCTAAACTACACAAGAATTGAGAATGCGCATAAACAATGCAAGAAAACTTCCGATTTTGTTGTTATTTATAGAAGTCCAGCAAACTTTTAGTTTTCCTGTTTTCCTGCTGAGACGCAATAAATGCCTGAATGCTTCTATGTTAACAACTGATGTTTTTGAGCCCGTGCAACAGTTCTATCATGCTACAGAAACTGGCAGGCCTAATGCAGCCAATGAGGTCAGCGCTTGCGCTGATCAGCCATAGCAGACAAAATAAATGCAATTTTTCGGATAGAGTGAACTATCGCCGAACACAATCGTGAACATGCATAACCTGGACGACGAAAGGTCTGCAAAAAGTGGGGAGATGTTTTCTGTACCCAGACGATAACCCAGATTCCTACCGAAATCTAATTATTAATTTTTGCCCCATTTGCAATGTTCCTTGAAATTTGCATGCAAATTCATTCCGTGTTATTTGCATTAAGTCGACAAATTAGCAACCAGAAAGTATGCGAAAACAATTAATGTCCTTTGCGCAGGTAATGAAGTTTTTGTAAAATATCAAGCTCAAGCGGGGAGTTTAACTTCAACGCCCCACTTGCTTACGCCCTTGGCACTAAATATAAACTAAAATATCAGCGCCCCAAGTTAGGATATCGGAGTAAAATACACTCAACGCTACGACACAGCAGTTCATAACTGCAAAAATATCAGACTGAGCGTTCAAACAGGGGAGTAAAACACACTCATCACTATGTCAGAGCATTTACAACCACAATTTTTGCATGAAGTCGGCAAATTAACAAGTAAAAAGTATGCGAAAACAATTAATCTCCTTGCGAAGGTAATAAAGTTTTTGTAAAATATCAAGCTAAGAGGGGGGAGGTTAACCCCAAAAACCCCCTTGCGTACGCCCTTGACCCCAACAGCAACTGTAATGTGCAAGTACTACGCTTTCAAAGAGACCCCAATAGCAACTCCAATGTGTAAGTGCTTTGCTTTCAAAGAGGCCGAACAGTAAATGTGATGTATTAGAACTCTTCTGTCAAAGGGGCCCTCAACAGCAACTGTAATGTGTAAGTGCCTTGGTTTCAAAGGGGCCCCCAAACAACTGTACTGTGCAAGTACTTTGCTTTTAAAGGTGCCTCCAACAGCAATTGCATTATTGTGTAGGTACTGTACTTTCGAAGAGGCCCTCAACCGCCACTGTATTGTGTAAGTACTTTGCTTTCACAGAGCCCCGACCAGCATCTCTAATGTGTGAATAAGGAAAAGCTTTAAACCAACTTTAACACCTTTTAAAAGACCGTGGGCTTAAATTTGTTCCAAAAAGTTCTGAAAAGACCCTCTCAAGTAAGAGCAAAATTTATACCAAATGATAATTTTTGTTCACTAACAGGGAATGAAGCTTCTCATCGTATACTGTGGACGACTGTGAATAAGAGCCCTGCTTTAACAGCATATCTAGTGCATATGAAGTCCCAAGTGTTTTGTTATGTTCAGACATAGACCTGTTTTGTACTCCATTAATCTGTATCAAACTCAGTTTCCCTTTTTGATTAATCCTATTGTAAAGTGCAGTCTGAAATTATTTGTTTAATACTGTATTTTTCAGTCAATGAACACTGGTAAGTTTTACAAACACTACGCAGAGCTCGCCAAAGATTTCCCGCCCAATTTGCCGCGAAAGCTAGCACTAGACCTAACCACTATTCGAAACTTTAACACTAAAACTAGCTCTGCTCCCATGCCCATCCCCTAACTATAACCCCTAATGCGGCACAGCGAAGTGCATAACACCATCTCTTTCCTAGGATTCATCAAAAGGTCTTATCACGGTTAGCTGATTATGATGACATCATCAGAGGGCCCCTTTTCAGTCTTACCTCGGGCCTCCCAACCCTAAGTCCACCACTGGCTAGAAGCCATACTGTTTCTTTGAGACAAGAGCTTTCAAACACATCTTCGAATCTGTGTTAATGCAAATGCGTGCATGTTAGAAAGAACACATGAAAGGTTTAATCAATTATGGGTTTTGCTCTCTTTGCATGGTTTGCCCGGGCAGCGCTGTTAGCTGGAATTGCCAAGACTGCAACAGGCAAAGCGTGCAACCAGTGCAAAACACTCGGTCAACTGGGACTGGTCTGTGTTTGAATGACACAAATGTAGTTTTTCAAACAGCCACTTTCTTGATTCTGGTCGTAAGAAATAACAGAAGGTCCTCAGGCATTGATGGCAAAACGAGCGACTGCCTTTTCAGAATTTGTTCATATTACCGTTATCTGGATTTACGTTTCTGCTACTAACTGTTCTATGAATCTTCTGAACGTGTGATTGCTGTTTTTTCGCTGATTTCCTCATGGTATGAGGGCTGCTTGTAAAATCTACCAGACTAAATCACTCAAAAAGTTTTGATATGTTCTCTTATTTTTGTGTTCTTGATATAATTAATTTTCCGTTTAACTTGAGGTAGCGCTGTATTTAAATGGCGGGGCCTGGGGCCCAAGCGTGGTGGGAGGCCCCATGTGCGGATACAGAATCTTTAGATAGAGGATAAGTGATGAAGTCACTAGTGTTTTCACGGATCATTAAAATTTAGGACGTAATCTTGTTACGTCACATTTGTTCATTCAAGTGTAACTAAACGTTATGATGCAATATGATATTTGGCAGTGATCAGCGATATGTGAAACTATTGCAAAACCGGTAACCAGAAGCATGGCATCTTTTTTTTCATTTTGCTAAATAAAATTTTGAACATTTTTTTGGAAAAACTTTCTTGGCAATCCAACGTTTTCATCATCTCTAAACGACAGTCCTCGCTTAGCAATCAATTTTACGACAGAAACCAAACGTTGTAGAAGCGACTTCCAATATTGCTCGCATTGATTGACCTGACAGGCTAGCTCTGTATGAAGTGTCAAGTCTTCATAGTGATTAATTACATCTGCGACTAAACGTAATCGTGGCATGTGTATGTTCCATTGACTACTCATGGCTCCTCAGGCGCTCAAGAGCATGCTTCCAGTCGCAGATTCCTCTTCTAATAAGGAAATGCGCACATTTAGTCGTATCCGCGCACATCAGTCTGCAAGTGAAACAATCAACAAAAATTTCTGAAGGAGAAAAACAAAGCCAGTTTCTGTGAATTACTTCGCCATTGTGGTTCTGGCGACGCATAAGGCTTGTGGTACATTTCCGTGACAAGTGTCTGTCTTTTCTTACGACGCCCGTGGATACTACTCACATATTTCGTAATTTTTCCATTCAGTTGTTTTCAACGGAGGTATCTAGTCAAAGCATGTGAATTCAGCAAATAAAATGGTCCATTTAGCCAAATGTGCAACACAAGACTTGTGCAATACAGAAACATCTGACATGAATAAATCACAGTCATGATCTTAGTTGTCTTAATGCTGATTTAACTTGGCTTGGTATGTACATCTGATTGTCTCTCTTGAATCCTTGACTTCACAGTGGCGAAATACGATACAACCTCAACAGTTGATGCTTTTGACTTCTCAATATTCTGAACATGCTCACTAAAAGCAACCACAAATGATTGCATATGTCTTAATGTGTTAAACAGAATTCTCTCAGATAATTTCCAAAAAAACGTTTCAGAGCAACAGTTGACTTGTCGATGGACATGAAGTATGAATGCGAAGCTGGATTCATTTGAAGCATCCTTGGCAAGCTGGGATAAAGTGATAGCCACCTGGTTACGCTGTGAGAAATAAGTTTTGGTGCTCAATATCCACAAAGTCATCATAATAATCCTTTCACTCTTTTTTGCGAACTGTGCAAATGCAACCACACGTAATTCACTCAGCTTCAAAATCATTTAATCATTTTTTGAAAAAAGGGTAATTCTGACGTATTTCTTCATTTTTAGCATTACTGATTAGCTAAAATTACTTTTAACTAATGCACTAAGCTTTGTACTGTGCAATACACTGATCATCGTATCACGGTTGATTAGCAAAGTTAGTACAGTATAATGGAGTGGGCACTCAGCAATCCGCACTCTAATGGCAAATTCATTGATATACTGAAAAAAGATTTACCACTGTTATGTAACGATTAATGTGCAAGCATTCCAGCCGAGAATTACTGTAACTCAACCTACACACAGGTTGATTAGACAACTTGCAGGCCCTTCCATAAACTGGGCTACGCCACCAGATTTTACTTGTTTTAGTTGAGTAGGGACAGCTTACTGTACGAGTATGTGATGATGTATTTTTGTCCGCTGACATGAAGTCCATAGTACAAACACACACTTTCTGCACAACGCAGGTTGATAAAAACGTACAGAACGAAACGTTGGAGGCTGAATCACAGGGTTACAAACACGTACTTAACAGAACGTATTGCAACGGCGTTGGAGGCAGAACCACACATTGTTCGCTAGCCGTAACACTTGGTACAACACCACTGTAAGTAGGACACTATTTCCTAAAGTGGTCGAGGCAAGGTAAAGTACGAATGCGTTGTGTCATGACACACCCTCGAACGAACAAACACTGCAATGTCCGAGCACCAGTGACGTATCTAAGGTATGGCAGGCATGGCACGTGCCATGGGCGCCACTTTGACGGGGGGCACAAAAATTGCTTGGCAAAAATGAAAATCTTGAAGTATAGTTTCTTGAACCTCTATTTTGCGTCCCATGCCAGGGACGTAACAAAGTTAGATGGCGCCCGGGGCAGTAAACAAGTTTGGCGCCCCCGTGTTCGAACCTGAGGTCTTTCGGAAGCAAATATAGTGTATTGAAGAAAGTACTTGTCACATAATTGGGCCTTTTCAGCGCCCCAGGCAGTGATTTGGCGACCCATGTTGATTCGGCGCCAGGGGAATTGTGCTCCCTTTCCCTCCGTCATTACACCCCTGCCCCATGCATTCATAAACTGCAAAGCTGCATCAACAACGCCCTCTTACCTAAAGCTTTAAGTCGGGCGTGTTACGCCAGCACCACTAAGCATTATGACAAAACTGTGGTATTGTGACATGCCAAAATACGAGGGTCAGACATTGTGACAGAACAAGAACGCCCGCTTGCCATATCTACGACTACGAGACCTCGTCCTTCTCACGCCAGGGTTGCCAATTTACCTTTTTTGAAGCCAGATTTTGAAATTCCGGCTTTTTTTAACGTCACTGACTTTTTTGGAATAAAAAAAAGCCAGACGAAATACGGTCTTTTCTGACTTTTTTCGGTCATAAAGGCTTGGCTCTGGCAGAACATTGTCTGAGCTGCATATTCATTACAAACCTCTTCTGACGAGAGTCTATGACCACGCAGGGTGCACAAGCACAGAATATTGCAAGATTTTACTGTTGCCGTAAAAATGATCGATGTTATTGTTAAGAAACAAATGTATGACAGTGTAATTACGGGGTAAGAAAATGCTTCTAAAGATTGGAATTGGATTATATCGATGACGTTTTTGACGAGTTTTAATGTCTATTTTGTGTTTGGTTATGCGTGTTTTATGAGTATATGCCTTACAACTGATATCTGACTTTTTCTGGATTTTTTTGGGACAAGGTCTGGCTTTTTTGGTGAAGACAGGTCGGCAACCCTGTCTCACGCTATAAGAAAGGATAAGTCAGTCCGTATTGCTGTATTTCAGGCAAGAAGATTTTAGTCAGAATCTTGCTGAGACGAGTTTAAGTCCGTGGCTGTGAGAATCTGACTGTTACACAAATAACTGCTGTTGAGGTCGTACAGATTTACAAATTACTTAAACTACTGCGGCCCGTACCGACTTTATGAAACTTCTTCGATGGCCACTAGTGTCCAATATATGGGGTGAACACAATGCTCCAGTCCTGAGACTAAGGTAGAGAACATTAATTAGTCCTCGAAAAATTAGCAGTTACAGTAGTATCGTTGTAGTACTAGTTGAGCAAAAATGTTAACTCGTGCAAGAGATTTGTTAATCTTGTTTAAAGCTAGCTTTTCTGTCCAAATTTAGCTTTCTGTTCGATATCCAAGGCCCTGTGAAAAGGTCCTGACCGTGAGAAACTAAAGTCTACGTGGGACAACTTAGGAGCTGTGTACAGTTCAGATGTAGATAGCAAGCAATTATACGAGAAGAGTTTAAATTGCAAAATGCTGGTTTCAAGTGGTGTAACTTAAAATTTTGGCGTCCTGATGTCCTCCTGACATTCTTCGAATTGCTTTGCAAATAATGCTGACGATGGAAGTTATACAGTATTTACTGCAAGCTGCGAACGATCTTTCAGTAAAGTGAAACTGGTCGTTTCTTACCTCTGGGCCTCACTGATTAAGAATAAAAGGGAAGGTTATATGGTATAGCTTTTTTTGTATTTGAATGTTTAGATGTTCATCATAATAAAAATAAATGAGTATAAAAGTAATTGGAGTCGTTGTGGATAATTTATATTTTATTTGCTGAAAAGTTTAAAGCAAAAACAAACACAAACATTTTCCGTTTTAAAAAATTTATTTTCTTTATGGTTTATCTTTCGTAAAAATTGTGCCTATATTTAATATTTAAATTATTAGAAAAGGCGCACATTTAAATTTTGCCATGGGCGCCACTTTGCATAGATACGCCACTGCCGAGCACATACGTAAATACATTATATCATACCCAGTGACGTAACTGACGGGAGGCAGAAGGGCGAATTACCACCCTGGCAAGCTAAATGTGAAAACCGGACCCCCGCTATATATATTGCGCTTGTAGTATTCTTTTAGTTTTCAGTACTGTAGGTTGTTGTTTTTTGCGTTTTTCGAATTCTTTTCCAATGATTCAAGATTTTAGTATAGCCACCCACATCCGGATTCAGCATCATTTCTCATTTTTTTCTGGTTGTTGGCTAGTGGGACCCGTACAGTGGCCATTGGACCCTTTTTAGCTAAGTTTTCCACCCTGGCTCAAATCTCTAGTTACACCAATGATTATAGTTAGTAAAATAAGAAATGCAAAAAGGAGGACGTTTTGACATTGTCGAATGTCCTCAGAGAATATTTCATTTCTCAAGAAAAAAGTGGACATGTACTTCAAAAAGAGGACGTATGGTAGCCCTAGTTAACAATGCTATTCATATGCGACCTGAGCAGGGGCGGATCCAGCCAGTATGGTTAGGGGTGCGATTTCAGTAATATTTGGCAGTCAATTCTCAATAACGGCTTCGCTACTGCAAGAGAGGTGAAATATACTTCATAACACTGCTGTGACAAAACAATGGACGACGAAATAGCCTTATAACGCGAATGTTGTTTTCCGAATTGTTCAAAATTGTGGTGAATAAAGTTACTTTGGTAGGTTTTATGGGGAACGATCTCCCCCTCTGGATCCCCCCTTGGACCTGTGCAATTCTGAGTAGGGCAGGCGCAAAATCTGCCAGAAACGAGTGGAGACGTAAGCTGATGCGTTCTACATGGCTTGGCCTTGCATTCATTAGATTCAGATACCTGACCGACTTTCAGGAAACCAATAAGAGTAGTAGTTGTTTCGTCACAATATCAAATAATATTGAAGTGAAATACTGCCATCTGGCCGACCGATGAATTAATAGCTTCTACAAACAAACTTTCCTCGCTAAATATGACAAGTGGCCAGGGACCGAGTTTATGGGGGGATGGGGGGACATGTCCCCCCCAACTTTTGGACAGGGGGGACATAATATATTTTGTCCTCCCAACATTTTGCCATGAAAAGTAATGTAGTGGTGCAAATTTCGTAGTTACATTACTGTTGGAAACGTTTCCCCAGTATAAAACCAGGGAATAAATGAGAAAAATGAGCACTATTACTGGATTATCTGTAGACACAGTATAGGCTACAGATATCCTATGTAAACTGAATTCTTATGATTGCTGAAAATTGTGTTAGTTAATTTGAATTACCGAATCGGTGTGCTCATGAACTTCGCTCAATCAAGAATTCCTGCGCTGTTCTGTAGCCTACAATCAGAATACGGTTGCCACCAGGCGCGTAGCTATGGCGGACAACGGGGAAGTGCCTTTCCAATTCCAAATTTTTCAGGTTAATAAAATATTTGAAGTATAAGCCAAAGAAATACTTCAGTGCAACTCAACGAACTGCCTCAAGGAACCTATCCTACTTCAGCTTTTAGTCGAAAACAAACTTTTATCTGACCTTTTGTATTGTAATCATAATCAATGACCGCAAGTAAAGATAATTGCAGTAACGCTTTTCGCAGGGGTTTCTGGTGCTTCAGCTTACTGTATCCCACCTAATGGTTATGTAAGCTCCATTTCAAGAGCATCGTAAATTCCTCTCTGATAACCGTGAATGTTACAAATATAACCTATCCTTGTTTCCGGTGTCAGCGTAGCCTTAAATTAATATCGTAGATTTTTGTTATTGCACAGTTCTGAAACTAGATGAGTGAATATGGCGGTGATATAAATGTTATATGTCTTTAGGCTCAAACTTTGGCTAAGAAGTGATTCAGTTTCAAAGTCTTCTTCATTGCGCCATAGTAACTGTCTAACAACAATAGTATTCATTCTAGATGTTTATTTGTGATGACGTGTATCGTGGTGGTTCAATCATAATTTTGTGGAGCCTTAACGTTTTCATCAATGATTTCTATTTACCTTGCCGGAGAGTAAAAATCAGTCTTGTCAAGACATTAGACTCTGACCTACTGTTCATAAGCTCAGTGTTTCAACTTTCATCTGATGTTAATTGCCGCCCTATCCTACAGTAAACAATTTGAAATTATTTAACTGCAACGAGAAGAGTCAACGGCAAAATCTAACGTAAGTAGCGAGATGCTTTTCATTTTGCAAATGCTGAGGGAATTGACACTGCCATTATAGACACTGAGATAACTTGCACAGGGGTGGATATTGAAATTTAGGGGCAAGCTCTCAGAAAGGGCTCCAAAACATCGCCACTGCGGAAGGTAGATGTGGTATTGCGTGGATAAAAAAGTTAAAATTGTTTCACATGTCAGTTTATGAACTAAAGTCAAGAGCAAAAGATATGTACGAAAGGAACAAAATTTTGTAAAGTTTTGCAGCTACACAATTGAAAGCTACCTCCTATGGCACATCTTCCCATAATTTTTGCTTTATTTTGAAAAACATATGACTTGCTTCAGAGCTTCTTTAAATATGGCTCTAGAGTGGTACTTCACCTTTTTAACTAAACAAAAGTGCAAACTCTCAAGGGGGGCACGGTATCTCTGAAAAAGATGGCCCGAGGCGACTGCCTCCTCATCCTTCCCTAATATCCATCCTTGAGCTTGCAATCTGTCTTGTTGGCAAAGCGCATGTGCCTAAAATGAAACTAAATTTGAATTTTTTCCTATTAGGGCTTCAAGTTCCGCAGCTAAGGTATTGTATTTTCAAGAAGCCCGTGATTTGTACAAATTTAATTACGTGCAGTGGTGAACTATCATTACCTGCATCTGAGCGCGATCAATAAGTTTTGTAATACTTGGTTTACTATTGTTTTTACAGTTTCATGCCATCTTATATTTCAATGAAATCAGTTAAATTTAGCAAAGTCTCATCAAACAATTCAAATGAAGTAAGTTTAAAGTAGCTACAAAGGTTTTACGGAATAGGTTGAACATAGCCAAATACCTTAACGGATTATCAAAATCCAAACATTTTTCAAACGTGGTGAAAGACTCTAGCATATACGGTTATCAACTGCAGACATGAATAAATTGCTCAAAAATTGGATGATAACGGGATCCATTTTTAGTATGCGCGAAAGTGTTGTAGAAGGTCTACTTCGGATGTCAGTGCCTTTGAACGTGCTGTGTTGGTATACATCAGAAGAGTGTAAATACAGTATAACAAGCGCAATCGTAATGGCGGCCGCGATGACTTCTTGCTCAAGTGCAATGTTGGGCATTGAGAGGTTTACTAGCGCCTTTGCAAGAAAGATTTATGAGCATTGATCCAAAGTAAAGATCCAAACTAAAAGCTTGGAACATTACTATCAAAACTTTTAAAACTTGTCAATTCAATGAATACAAACTTTTTATTTGTCGACTTAAATCCGAACACAAATGCTCAGGAGAAAAGGCCAGATATATGCACGTTTCATGGATGATGATTTAAAAACAAGGAGCATCAAAAATTTTTAAATGCTGAAATTCGGTTGTTGTTTTCCCCAGCTCTAATAAAATTTCTGGCTACGCGCCTGGTTCCACTTCTAGTATTTACCAAAAGATCTTGTGATTTGTCTTTGATTTGATCTATGTCGTGATTATTAGTAGCAGTATATTATTTATCGAAACTGATCAAGTTTGAGTTGACTATCACAATTTTTGAGCATAATTGTGTCTATTTAAGCTCTCAGAATTAATGTGTTTTCATATTAAATGCAGTGCTAAACTAAGTGCTAGATATAGCAAGCACCGTTGTATACTTGTATACACTACTAGTTGCTATACCACAACGATAGGCGTAGCCAGTATCAATTCCATAATGTGCCTCCAATTTGGTAAATTTTACAAAAAGGTCGTACTACGGTTGGGTGAACATGGTGACATCATCGAAACGCAGACAATAAGGTTTGTCCCCCAGAAAGTTGTTTAGCAAACTCGGTTCCTGCAAGTGGCATGCACATGTCGCACATATGGCTAAATACATGAACATGGTTGGGGGCCCACTTGCGTTGGGGGCCCGGGTCCCTTGGGCCCCCTCTAAGTCCTGCGCTGTGTCGAAGCTTAGATTTTTTCAATCAAGTTCAGTTGAGCCTTCGAATTTTAAGTGGGAAAGTTATTAAGTGACAAGTAGGCCTAAAGGAATTATGTCGATGTTTTAATCTGAAAGGGGAGAGTTATGTAATGGTTTCCTCTGAATCATTCAGCGATCATCTCATTTTTCCAAAAATTTTTTTAGAGCTTTGTCTAAATGAAGGTATTCTATACTGCAAAATATTTATGATTGATCGTGACTCAATTCGAGTCAATTAATTTTTCCAAAAAATTCTAGTCATTACAAGTAATACCAAACCATAACTCGAGTAAATGAATGGGATCGTCACATTCCTTCAAGTTACACAGTTATTAGTCGATCCCAAAAAAATCGCTAAGTTATAAATAAGGCCAACCTTTTCACTAAACAACTACAGTAATTTTTTTCGCTTATGAACCGACTGTATCTTTAAGATGTCGTCACTTTTCGCAGCAAATCATACTGAGTTGGAGGTAACTGATCGTTTCAAAATCTTTTTGCAATCAGCGTTAATGATAATGACTAATTATATCATTTTTTGTTTTTTTGCTTAGATTTTCAATTGTTGATGTTTCAAAATCTTGAAAAAATATGGCTAAATATTATGGGTCGCGGAAAAAGAAGCTCACTGCTAAAAAGGTTCTTCGCAAAGCCATAAAGTGCGTAATTTACACTATGCATCCCAAAAAGTTTGTACCATGTTTTACTGCTTTTGCCTGCTTTATGACTTCGTTTTGCTGGTTAATCGTTGCTTTATCGTCCATGGGTGAGTGGAAACTGAGCGAAAACCTGATGAAACCAGACAATTGGAGCGGTCCATTCAAACCTAATGATGATCTTCAGCAAGCCGCAAGGTTCACTTATTTAAGTTTATTTTGTGTAACAGAAAATACTTATTCATTCGTTGTATTAGTAACGTATTACTAAGCGCAACATAAATGTCGCACAGGTAGCAGATAGGTACACCCAGGCCCGCGAGCAGAGGGTGGGCAACCGGGCAATTGCCCCCCGAAATTTTTAAAATCATGTTTAGTTGTTGGGTACAGCAACAAGTTACAGCCATTTTACCCCTCCAGATATAGTGCAACAACAAGTTACAATAATTTTGCTCCCCAAGAGTATCAGTTAGTTGTGGCCCTGGGTACACCCGCCCACGGTGCAGCTCTTGGGGATCAAAAACAACTGATCCGTATCACTAGCTTGTTTTCTAAGTAGATGTTTGTTGGCAAATGTTGTAAAAGGTAAAAAAAACGGCAATAAACGCTGCAGTTTATTCCTCTGCAAGAAGCTTGCTTCAACCGCCAAAGTATTTGCCGACGATGAGCGCTTAACCCAGATCTTGCAAGCTGTAACATAGTTTTAAGAAAGACGTTGTACAAAAAAAAGTTATTCGCTTACCACTCTTACAAACCAAGATTGTTTTCGCGTGAAGACTGCAGTGGTTTTTTGACTTGCTTCCTGCCACGTCTTTCTCTTAATAAAATCAAAAAGAATGGTAATTTGCAGGAGTGTACACGAACTTCAAAAAATTTACAAGTGTCACGCAAGGTATAACAAAACCCGCTCCCGAAGCCGGCCATTTGACCCGTGGTTGAAGGATTGATTAAACAAAAACATTGCATATAAATCCCATTTTCCGAAAATTTTTAGCGAGCGGTTAACTTTCAATTTCGTTTCTGTGAATCACTTTTTCAATTTTAAGTTACTTGTTGAAAGGTAGAAGATTTGGGTACTGATATACTACTTTTTTCACTACAAGAAGGTCTGTCGTTTGATTTCAATTTTCAGATAATCTTTTCGCGCGAAAGAAAAAATATTTCACTTTTTGGTTGGGAGCTGCGCAAAAGTAAGTCTTGCATAGACCGTGAGGGAAGAAAACCCAACGATTTTTGAAACCCCAACGATTAAATTTAGCTTATAGGACAAAAAAATAATATCGTTTTTTATCAATGCAAAATTTTTGTAACAACAAAGAATCATCCCAGTATGAGGCAAGTTGAAAGTCAATTTCACTGTAGAGTCAATCTTCTCCACGCGTCCTGTTTTGTCGAGGGTTTTCAGTACTGACAACCTCTTCCCAAAATTCAGGCTATAGTTTCATATGCAATAATGCTTTGGGTTTCACCCTGTAAAATATCTTTATACAAACTTATTACGTTAAGTAACCGAATAAAATAAAGCAGTTTGTTGCACAACTTCTGATGATAGATGCACAAATTTGAACACTCTATATAAGAACGAAAAATTATTAAAACTTAATGAATTATTGCGCTGCTATTAGCCATGGGCGTTGGAAAGGGGTGCAGGGGGACTTGCTCCCTGGATTTTGAATTTTGATATTTCCTATTGACATTTTAGTAGAAAAAGGTTTTTCTCTTATTTTCGAATTGGTAAAATGAAATTTCACCACTCTTGCCTCTCCTGGAAAAATACATTTGGCCACCACCTAGAAAAATTCACTATTGGCCCCCTGGAAAAATCCTTCCGACGCCAATACTATGAGCTTGGAAAGCATATATTTGAATAAAGCAACAGTGAAACTCCTATTATATCGAAAAATATTAACTGCATCGTGATAGGCACAACGCAAGGCATTCAGTTCAAAATAGCTGCTCGATTCCACTGAGACATCGATGTCAAGATCAAAGCAATTTCGTGTACCTAGGACCAAAAAATTAGAAACGCCATGCCACTAGCAATTAAACAAAACTATTTTCCCAAATTTAAAAACTTCACCGTGATTAACTGTTAGAAAATTAAATTAGTTTTGTTCTCAACCATATTTATTGACACTTTCTTAGAGTAAGCTGCAAGAAAGAAAAGATATTTTTTGTTTCCATGTTTTGGTTTACTGACATTTGTTAGACATGCATCTACTTTTCATTTACTTAGTAATTCATTTATTTGTTTATTAACTGTGTTTTGCTGAATGTGGTGGGCGCGGTTTCGATCAAAGGGATGCCTGAATAGGTGGATTGGAAAAAAGTGTTTCCCAATGTAAAGTACCAATATTTTTTGGCAGTGGAAGTGCTTTCGAAATATTGTATGTACTCTATACGTATATGAAGACTGTGGATAGCACAATAGTTGTTTCCGTGGTCAAAGTTTTAGAATGAATTAACGTGGTTGGCCTGTGTTACTACCGGAAATTGTAATTTCCTTGCAATGGAAATGTACTTTCGCTACACTGTCTTGCCACGGGGAACGGCGTTTTGATTTGGCTTGAGTTTGGAATTTGATTTGTTGTTTTTGTTTTGCTCAGTGTGTGATGTTACTTTTTTCAAACGCCGTTATTTTCATTTGCGATTCTCTTTTATTTCCATAATTTTGTTTTAGTTGTATTTTTTTGTTTTTCATGAACCTGTGACTATAGAACCGTAAATCCGTTGGTTGCTCTGTAGGGGCAGCGCCCCAATGACACCTATGGCGATAGTTTCTTGGTCTTGCTTTCTGATCGTATATATACACGCTTCCATTCATCACTTGTCAATTCGAACGTTTGCTGTAAGGAGAGAAAGCCACGTTTCAATCATAGTGAAACTTCTGATTACTGCGCTATCGATTGGTGTCTACATAGTTTTACCACTATTATTTGTCTTTTTGCTTTCTTCCGACTGTAGCGTGCAGTCATCTACAAGCTTTGCCAAACCATGTTCCTTAATTTCGGTTAAATGATGTTGTACGCAGATGTTGTCAATTGTTTTTGTAGCAAATGTTGCACCGACGCCCTTTTATCACTGTTGAACGTTTTCTGCTTTTATGAGTTTGGAATCTAGCTCATCAGTCATTGGTTTAGCTAACAATGAGCAATTTCTTGATAGAATTATTATCCTTCCGAAGTTACTCATCAACTTCTTTGTTGGCAGGATCCAATTTCAAAAGCTCTACCATCCAAAATCTGTATTGTATAACTGGGACAGCCAATTAGTTTACGTTTTAGAGTCTGGAGGAAAAGTAGTTGCAATTCAGCCAGACTTTCACACAGGCCAGCCTGGTGCTGGTAAAATTCTTGATGTATGTTATTTACCAGGAAACCCTGTGGGTAAGTATCACCTGTGCTCATTTCACGTATATTTTCTTTGAAATTAATTCCTATTTTAGCAAATCTGCAGACAAAACTGCAAAACCTGGATTGTTCATAGTGAGAGGGGGTGCTACGTGCAACGCAAGGAACTTGGAAATTATCTCTACGTCGCGTTAACTTTCCCAGATTGCTGGCCCACTTATTGACAGCGCATATTAAGAAATGTGGTACATCTTGCTGTCCGGTTTACTGGTAAAAACATGTGACAGTGTCGACTAGGAATTGATTTTTTGGTATAAATTAAGCTATAGTCAGTTGGGAACAGAAGCGCATGTTGCTTAAAATATTTGCACAATATATTTGTATTTCATTAGTGCATACGAAATCTGCATTGGAGCCGTTGAAAGGAGTATTGGGCGTGTTGCAAATCTATAACTCTTAACCGTTTGGCGTTTAATAAACCATATAGTACGTTATTGCGCATATTAAACCTTATACTCAGAGAAACAAACTTTTACTTACTGCTATAAAGTATCCCCTTTACTTTAAGTAGCTTCACCCTGTGAAGGACTGCAACCTAAATGACCCTGGACCTTCGCAGTCTCCCACTCCTCCACGCATTTTATAAATTGATCTCTTGGAAGTCATCGCGGCACTATATCACAATAACCGAGATGGCGCCATTCATGTGTGTGCCCTTCACCAGTGACAAATAGCTAACCTTTTGCTTCATCAAGGTAATTGTGTTAGCGCCATCAAGTGTATGCTTTTCTACTACCGCCACATATCCATCTTCGTGTTCTTTCATGTTTTTGTCAGTGGCCGGTGGGCATCGGAAGGGGGGCGGGGCGGGGCGGGAGGGGCCTTGCCACCTTTGAAAATTTCAGCAAAAAAGATTGTTTTCTTAGTTTGGAGTGAGAAAAACTAAATTTCACCACTTTTAGCCCCCCTACAAAATTTTTGGAAAAATCCGTAATGCTCCCCCTGGAAAAAATCCTTCCGACGCCCATGTCAGTGGCGTTAACTAGAGGTTTGAACCAGGGTGGTAAAACTTAAGTGAACGGGGCCCACCAGCCAACACACAGAAGAGTTGAGAAATGGTGGTGAATCCGGATGTGGATGTCTATGCTAAAACCCGTAATCACTGGAACACTCCGAAAAACAAAAAACAACAAACTATTGAAAACCAAAAGAATACTAAATATCGAAATTTAAGCCAAGTAGGGGTCCGTTTTTTCATTTAGCTTGCCAGGGAGAACGGTTCGCACTCCTGCCCCCTGTCAGTTACGCTACTGGTACTTGTGTGTTACTAATTTCATTTGGTTCCGGTCACCAACCACAGCTGCTATCAAGGAAATCTAAGACAAAAATAGCCTTGAATGTTAGAGTTACTCATGTGGCGTTTGTAGTAGAATGTACAGGGATGTATTTTTGGCTACCACCTAGTCAAGGTGTGGTAATGTATGCCGCACTAAAGCATGTTCCATTTTAGAAACTTGCTCTAGATCAGTGCTCTTCAACCTTTTTATCATCGCGGAACCCCTGATACACTTTCCCGTTTGTCGTGGAACCCCATTAACAAAAATTGAAAAAACACGAATTGCTGCACTTGTAAGAAAATCAAGTATGTCGTTATTAGACACTTCAACAAATGAACAGTTATTACAGAAGTTCAACAGCAAGAAATTTAATGACTCGGTTGTTCTTGCATTTTTGGAATGTAGCCTAGCTGATACAGCAGCTACATTCTGAATTTGGTCATCCGGCAAAAAGAACCCGTATCTGAACTACGTGCCCTTCCATTTTCTAACTTTGGCAATTGAATTACATTTGGTCCGCTTCGGATTAGGTGCCTCTTTTGCATTTGAACTACATTGCTCATTACCGTCCACACTTTCGCTGTTGTTATTATTTCGCTTCACATAAAAAAT
>Ga0210059_1006200_pt1 | contig 19208 bp, 11 predicted proteins | sample Ectturendosymbi2_FD_188042 | JGI IMG/M metagenome (GOLD analysis project Ga0210059, IMG submission 188042) | Ecteinascidia turbinata endosymbiont from Florida, USA - Sample 2 (SPAdes) (version 2) | ecosystem: Host-associated > Tunicates > Ascidians > Unclassified | place: Key West, Florida... | reverse complement strand
CCGAACGAAGGTGCTGCGTTCCGACTATCCAACGTCACGGGCCTCTCCTGGTGCACGTCATCAGGAGACGTAACCGGTTGCCTTTGGCCGAAAGCATTGCCAGTCTTTCGAAGCTTCACGGGAAACGCGGAGTTGAATGAAGGGAAGTCGCTGGCGCAAGGTGAAGAACCGGCGCGACCGACCGCTTCTCCAGCAGTTGGCCGGTCATTGGTTCGGGTTGACTTGAGGGAGGCTGGTGTGTTAAAGCTAGTTTTTCCTGAACGCAGCTCGACATCCGTTGGCGTGTTGGATTCGGTTTTCGAGTTGGCGCCGGGGCCTTTGGCGGCAGGGTTTCCCTGGATGAGATTTTCCGAAGAGGGAAAAACCGCTGTGGCTGTGGGCGTGGTGGGGGCGCTGGCTGACAGCTTCGGTCTGGTCGGCTGCATGGCGAAATTTTTGACGCTGGCCAGTTTGCGTCGTTCAGCGCTTTCCTGCGAACCTTCGTTGGATACATTGTCGCGTAACAAACCTTCGCTAACCGACTGAACCGCTGTCCTTTCACGTGGTTGTTGGCTGGACGTTTTCTTCAATTTGAAAAACGGATTGTCAGAAACATCAATCTTATCAGTCTCGCGAGCTACCGGCTTCTTGGCACCATCTTTCACAGACTGCCGCTTACTTTCTACTGGTTCTTTTGACTCATCGACGCTGCTGTTTGAAGATCTGCGAAAGAGATTCTTGTTCGCACCTTGATCAAGATCTGATGTGTTACCTTTGTCTGTGTCTTGGGCAGTGAAACCACCTGAAGTTAGAGTTTTCGAAACTGCCGCTTCTGGCGAAATTTGCCGGCCGACTTCTACCGGCTTGGTATCCTCGGCTACGGACGGTGAACCGTCGTCGTCTCCGGGCGAAACCAAATTTGAAGCGGACTCAGCGGGGCTGTCTGGGGTGGTTTGCTTGCTGTGCTCTGCTGTGATTGCGTCTGTCGTTGTTGCGCTGCCATCGGCACAAGTCGGAGTGCCGGTGAGTTTTCTTCGCTTTTCCGGTGACGTTGAATTCCTGTCTTGTTCTGGCGAGCTAACTTGCTTTCGCACGTCGGCCGCGGGAGACTCTGATCCAAACTTGGCTTGCGCCAGTTCCGCTTCGGGCGTTTGCTTTGAGTCGCTCGCAGGTTGTTGCTTTGACGCAGCTGACTTTAGCGAAAGATTCAGCCACGCGGGTTTGAATGGACCAGGCTTTTGCGTCCAACTCGGAGAGCTTTGCTCATCACCATAACTTGCCGGTCTGGCTTTTGGTGCGATCGCAGACTCGAACACACCTTCAGTGACTGGCAAGTTAGGGCTACGCTCCACACGTGGGCTGGAATCTCCCTCGTTTTTCTGATCAGGTTTTTTCAATCTTGGCTTTGGCAAAGGTTTCAGTGCTACGGGAGAAAGAGGTTCGGTTCGATCTGATTCAGGTTTCTGGGCTGAAGTGGGCTGCTTGCTGCTCGACGTTTTACGAAGTTTGACGGTTTTCATGTCTGCTAGAGACGGGACGATGCCGACGTGGCCTTTGAAAGATGGAGTCTTTCTAACCGGCGCTTTCTTCGCATCGCTGTCTTCGGCTTGGGCGTTGATTGCTGAATTCGGTTCTTTTCGAACATGTTCATCATCAGTCGTTTCTATAACCGCTGAAATTCAACGTACTTAATTGCAAAGGACAGTCGTTGTCGGTAGCAAACCAATGAAGAAAACCATTTCTATCATTTAATAATGACATTCTTTTTTACTGCGAACACAAATAACAACCGCATTTCCGCAGATTCTTAACTGTCACATGTTTCGTAGCGAATACCTGGTGGCGTGCCTGAACTTGAAAGCGAAAATAAAGGTTCTCTCACTCTGCTGCATCGGATAGTGAAAGCAAACATTGCATGAGCTTGATCGAAAAAAAAGTTACGGCGAACTGTTTACTCCACCACGAGTGTGGTATTGATTAACGATAAACTTGGCATCGGCGCGTTGCATCTGCATCAAGAACTCACTGACGCTATTACACGTTACAAATTAACCTCCCGAAGTGTGGTCGATCGCTTCGTCGATCATCAGATCATCCGCAACGTTGTACAGTGCGAATGCGGACTGCACAACCTACTCGAGGACACCGTCGGTGCTAGTTTTTGTGGCTTTTCCAGGCAACCAGTATATCTGGATGCATACTAATTTAAAATTGTAACAATTACATACGACGCAAATTTAGGAATGATTGCCATTATCAGAAAAAAGCTTCCGTATGAGTTTAATATTTAATGAGTGCTACTTGTGAAAATGAACTGGCCCAGCCCACTACAGAAAAACGTAGCGCGTGCAAATCGTTGTGAATGCAAGCAATTTGTAAATAGATGTAATACCAAACGAATCAACTGCTTTTAGTTCAGTTCTGGTCAAAATATCATTTGCAACTCGCTGTGACTGACTGCAGACCACACTTTGTAGTGACAATAGATTTAACTGGAAGTACAAGTCATACATACATGTTTTTATCGTATCTGTACTTTCAAAAATGTAGTCGTTTTCTTTCCAGAAATTTAAACTTCTACTCTCATCATCTTCAGGCAATTTCTGAAAAAGAAACATCAGAGTCTTATCCAATTATACCATCTGTGCACCATAAGCTGAAAAAAATTTTCTAACAATACATTCAAACATATTTCACGATGATTGCAGCCAGGATCAAAAGCGTAAGGACAAGTCATGGGAAAATGAAATAGTGCGAGTATCATTTTCGGGCAGTGTCAGCTAAATGCATGGAGTGAGCTATGCAAAGCTATATAACCACAGTGTTTAGTGGGAACTGCTGGTGTGACACCACAGATAAATCAAAACAATTTGTTTGGCAAGTAGTAAATACACCAAGTGCTGGTTCTATAAATCAACATACAATTGCTTAACAAGATAGCATTTGTACCTGCAAAAAAACATTGCAAAAAGTTCATGAAATAAAGCTTTTGTGATATAAAAAACAATATATGATATTAAAAAAGAAACGAGGTTGTTCACCTCAACTGACTCGGCAAAAATCAAATTTCAGGTTTCAGATTGCTGCCAATTGTTGTCACCAAAACCAAATAAAAAAACGAAAGAATGCAAAAAATCGCACTGGTCTGGGTCAGTTTTTGCTGACACTTCAACTTTCAATACAAATGTGTGCTAGCATGGCTGTTACTTCTGAAAATACTGTTTGACAGTGAGGTAAAATCAAATAAACAAGCAGCTGCGAAGTAGACATGCAAGATTTACAGCATGTTCCATCTCAAGCTTACTTCTATTTTTTCCTGTTTAGGGGCATTTTTCAAAAAAAAAAAACAACTTGTCACTCTTTTTTCCAAGGTGTTGCTAGTGCAATTGCAGTTTTAAAATTAAGTAGACAGCAATAGGAAAAGCATTGAAATTAAATGTAAATGGTTTTCTGCAAAGCGCACCTGACGTATGGGACATGCATCAAGTTTCATAAAGTTGGTTATAAGTTCTATGCAAACAGCAGCACATGTTTTGTGGACATCGCTTAGGTATTTTCATTGTTATCTCTGGCTAAAGCACACTTGTTTACTGCATCATAAACAGAGCATATCACTATAATTCATCAAAAAATATCTCCAGTTAGATTGTTTTTTTCCATAAAGTAAGTCTTAACTCACTTTAACATTAACCTTGTACAGTTAGAGTAATGTTTTCACTAAGATTTTTTTACAAACTGGTCGTTGGGTTTAGATAACATTCAAACTGAACTTCTCTGCAACTTGGAAATCAGCTACAGTACATATTATAGAGTTATGAAACAAACTATTCATAGATCATCTTACTACTTTAATCATAGAACTTATGTCTACAAGTCACAAAAGAGAGATCTTAGGCAGAAACCTAAGATGTTTGTTTCAGATTGACTAAGGGAAAACACATTTTTACTTTCAGTCTTTGTTATAAACATGGTTACCGAAACCTGTTATGTGAAAACATTCTGAGGTACCAGAAATCAGTTGGTTAGCAAATCTCGTCAGTAGGACATGCTTCAATGTTACCAGTTTGTTGACACCAGTTAACTTTAAGCAAACACTTCTTAGCATGTATAGTTGCTTTCAGTAAGGTTGTAGCTGACTCATAAAATAACAGTTGTTTCTGATGTATATCACATTGCACAAGGACACAATACCAGGCTATGTTTTTTGCTGTTCCCTGTACAGAATACACCTTTTTAAAACTTTTCTAATCTGCCTCAGAGATTGAAAGTGAAATTGAAGATATGAAAGCACCATAACTTTACCACAGGCAGTAGCCATTATAACCAATCCCATATTGACGCCCCCCAGTTATTCAGTGTCCCCATAATGATTCGGCACCCACATCATTGTGCCCCCCTTGCCCCCTTGTTATGTTCCTGTGTATACACCATAACTAGATGTGAATATTGCTGCCATACTGACATGATTTGGTCTTTGTTTTAACCTGAAAACCTTACAACATTGCCAGTTATTAGATTTGCTAATTTATTCTTTGTGAGTTACTTTTCATAATAAACTGAACTGAGTTAATTTACAACCATAGTACAATATAAGATTTGGGTTCAAGCATGGTCTAGAACGGGTCAAGCTCAATTTGGCTAACAATGTGGTACTGTATATGATCTATGTGGACTTCTCCAAATGACAGAAGTCTACCAGACAAATCTGTTTAAAGAGTGAAACCACTTGGTATATATTCATATTGTTTGGGTTAATGCAATTGGTGAGATGAAGAACTCATTGTGGTTTTTTGTTATAGAGATTGAGCTTTATACACTTGTCCAATGCTGATGGTAGATAATCAGGATATTATCACTTTTGCAATCTCAGGGACTAGCTGTAACAACAATAGAAGCAAGTATTGTCAAGCACCACTTCTGGTTTAGTCTTGCTAAGTTTAAACCTTTAACCTACCAGCACAGCAGAAAACATCTATAACTAGGCAGCTTAGGCTGACGAACTAGAAATATTTTAAGCTGAGGACATGGTGATTGTAATGGTAGTAGAATGAGAAAGGCATGGTTTTTCAGTTTCTCCTGAACAAATGTCAAGTTCAGAAGTTGAAACAAGTTAACTAGGGGACAATATACATTTGATTGAAACATGTTCTGTGCTTAAAAAAAACGAAGTTTATTCCATAAAATAAAATGTGTTGATTCTTCATTCAACCATGCTTATTTGGGAGAGTGTTCTACCAACCCCAAATGCCACATACAGTATAATCAATGTGAACACTGCAACATAGCTACATGTAAAGTTAGACCAAATTTGACACAATTTCATCATATCCAATAGTAGCACAATAACCTGTTTCAAACAGAGCAAAAACTTGATTATCAGAATCCCATGAACTAAAAATAACCAGGTGGTTTTACAGTTAGGCATGCCAATATCCTATCAGCACAACAAAACAATTTTAAAATACCTGGGTGTAATTGCATTAAGCTAATTATACTTCTACTTAATTTTCTTGTGATGATTTCATTTTTAAATCAAAAAATATAAAAGAAGAACTATGTTGTAAACACACATTAGCACAATTTTAGGCTCATATAAACAATCTGAGGAGCTTGACTTTTTGTGATAAGCTATGACTTTTTGTGAAACTATCCCTTAGAATTAAATAATTCTCTAACATACTAAACCCCCTTTTTTGTTGTTGTTTTGTTTTTGATATACCTAATACTTATTGAAATCAATAATGATTATATACTGCTAATAATACTGTAACCTGCTCACATCCTTTACTCTTCAACTTCATTTGGTGACACCATGCATCTGGTTGGGAAAAACTCATCCATGCAACCCACCCAATTATGGTCTGTGGGTAAATCTACTTTTCTTCGTGATGTGTATTTGTAAACTTTGTTTTCCGCCCATGCTACTTGTTCTTGCTATGAAATGTTGTACCAAAATGCCTTGCCCTCTGCCTCATAACCATTATTGCTGCTTACTTTCTTCACATATATCAATGCTTGCCTCACCTGCTCATCTGTACATGCCTCATCTCTTCACCCATTGCTTGCCCACCATCATCTGTGTTATGTTTTATATATATATATATTTTTTTGTGTCATCTGTTACTTACCGTTTTCATTAACTTGATGCTCTGTTATGTTTTGATTTCTGGTTTGTGTCTCATCATAGTGCATTATAAAGTAGGTTTTTGCACATCATCAACACTGAGAGGAGCAAACCACTTTTAACATAACGTCAATTCACTCATAATATAAGAATACAGCAATGGGAGAGAAATGAAGATGTTCTGACATCAGATTTAAAAGTAAACAGCTAATAGTAAAAAGTAAAAAATAAATTGGGTGGGGGTGTTCATCGACACATAAAGACATGTTCATTTTTTTGATCAAGGCTTCAAATGTTTTGCAATACATTTGGCATGAGGCTGACAGTCAATTGCGTTTAATGAATTTAAAGCACGATTTGATGGTTGGTATTTTGCCAGTTATGTATATTTACTTTTTGTATGTTTGATCTGCACACTCATCTATATGTTGAAGGTGATAGAGGAATCACAAGAAAATACAATATTGAATTTGGCCAAAGTATATATAAAGTATTGAAAAAGTATGGAAATTCCAAAAGGAAAAGAAATCATGAAGTTTCAGAGCACAATCATTTCTCATTAGACTGATTAGTTAAAATGTATAAGCAGCAACATTGTTACTTTGATTCAAAATTTATGGGATATGCGAGAGCAATTGACATGTATGATTGTGCTCATGAAAACATAGAAGGTAAATTAGAATTCAAAAACATTGTGAACTGTCAATGAATTGTCCTAATATCAACTAGAACTTTTTCACCAAGTTTGAAAAAATTAAAGAACTGCATTTTAAAACAAAAGTTGATTAATGTGGGATCATGCAGCTTCCACAAACTGTGCTTTAAAGGGGGGAAGTGCAGTCTGGATTGCAGTTTTTATTTTAAAATTTCATTTAAATTATACTATATCACAAAATGTTTGTGATAACAGAGGTTTACCAACTTGCATGCTTTCAGTGAGATTAATGCTGTAAGTATACAGCTATTAGTTTATCCAAATTTTTTCTTTGCCGCTTATGATAGTTTTATAAGTAAAGCAGCAGATATATTTTGCAGTGGTATGCAATGTGTAAAATTGTGCATAATGATTAAAATTTTGGAAACATGAAGATAAGTGATGGTATTAAAATTTTTTCAGTTAGTATTTGAAAAAGTATGGAAAATGTTTTTTGAAAATGTATGGTAACCCTGACTTTTGCTGACCTCTTTTGAAGTGTTATTTTGCCTGACCAACTTCTTGCAAACCGTACCTTGATCTGAATTTCTTAACTTCAAACAACATCAATGTAGAACGTAAATTGTGGATAGTGCCTGCTGATGAAACCAGTGCATTCTGTTATGATCAATTCTTATTTTAACTTCTAAGGCATACAAAATTATTCCAAACCACTTTGTTAATCTTCAATTTTGGTTGATGGTCAGTGTAGCATTCTCTCTGAAGCATTATATTAGCAGTCACATTTAACATTGCACATACCAGTTTAATACAATCCTGGACAGAAGCACTTCAAATCAACGATTTGAGGTGTATTATTTTAAAAATAACTTTTTATTATGTTGTTCAGAGAGTGTGGTCAGAATATGTAGACTTTAGACATTAAACAACAGCATACTTGCTTGTTAGTGAATCAGGAATGAATTGCTGTTCCTTTGCATATACATTATTTTAGAGAATTAATGTTGTAACTGAACTGACGTTGACGTCAGCATACAAGCTAGTGGATACCTGTAGCTTACATCCAATGGTGACTGAGATGGCTATGTTGTTTAGGATTGTGAATATTACAAAAGGTTAGAGTAGTGTGTAGTTCTTGAATGGCAAGTTAATGAGCCAATTTCACTGCTGTCACAATTCTTGATGAATGAACCTATTTTGGTACTTTTAATCTTTTTACATTGGTAAGATTTATGGAAATTTACACATGTTGACATCCTTGAATTCCACCTGTAAATGTAACAGAGTACACCTCAATAGGCAAGCATGCATTAGGCTTGGTGTGTAGTGCATGCAGTACTGAATGCATGTTTGACTTTTCGCATTCTAAATTAAGCTAACCACCTAATTTTGTTTGTGACTAGGTTTGCTTGTGCCTCAAAATTATTCATCAGTATACTTGTGCAATCTCATCCTTGTAATCATCCATCATAAATCATGAACAAGTTGATTTTAATATATTTTATTATACGCGTGCATTGTATTTGGTTCACACAAAAATGTTTAATTTTCTATAAAATGCATGAATAAACCCACTTATTTTATTCAAGCCAACCATGGTATCTTAGAATTTATTATGCTTTTAATGTAAAATGTTTGCATTTGTATGGTTAATTTAACAAGTTGCTTATGCTTCATGAGGGCTGCATCATTCACAGTAAGAAAAAATCAAAATAGTTTTTCATAATATTTTACGTGAACTGGCAACCTCATTTTATAGACCACGCAAACACAAAAGCGAATTTGACTTCGCAATTAGGATAATAGAGATGGAGAATCCAACTTTTACTTGAGATATTTGGTCGATTTTAATTTTGGCTGATTGTATTGAATCGCTATACTTATTTTTCTACTTACTTGCTTTTATATACTCTTACATACTTCTTGTAGAAATAGTTTTTTAGGCTATGTTTAACTTGGCATGTGGTGCCACTTTCAATTTTACTTGGTATTACATGTTTATGAGTTAGTCTTTTTGAATCTTGTTAACATTGAACCAAAGCAGAAAATATTTGTGTAGATTTGTTTTAATGTTGTTGTATGAATCTAAATTTTCTGAATTTACAGGAATAAACATTTGGTAAATGTGGTGCAATATTTTTCAAGTTAATGGGTGACATAGAAGTATATCGTGATAGAGGATCAACTGTTGTGGTTCAAAAGTAAGCAGTTTTGAACTTAGTGCATATGCTTTGAGTTTATGTGAAGACTTATAATTTGATTTTTTAAACATTAGGTTGGGTTGTTTAAAAATTTGCTTACAAGTTAAATTTTGTAGCTATTGCAAAAAACCTGAATGCAGTTGAATTGTTTTGGCTCAAGCAAAATTGTGACTTTATTTTTGTTGCAATTATTGACCATAATTTTCATTGAAAACTGATGTTGTTTATAATTTTGTTGAAAATAATATGAGAACATAAATATTTTTTGCATTCTAAGCTTTGAATGGCAAATTCTGTTTGTATTAAATATGGTTCATTAAAACGTTTCAGGTAGTTTCTATTTTCAAGTCACTGACAACTCAGTTTCAATCGTGCAAAGATCAGCATTATTTTCTGAAAGTTAGAGGGGTCAGCTGATTTTGTTTTTTTTATAAAGGCTTTTGTCCATTTTGTGGAAGATTACTGTTGATAATTAACATTCGTATGAGTGCAAAAAATCGTATTTGGAAACACCTGATGCTTTATGTAATTGCTGTTGAAACAAATTGCATATCTTAGACGGAAAAAAAGGTTCTTAACCTTTTTTCCACCACGCCCCCCTTAAGTAATTTTCCTTTGTTTCACGCCCCCTTGACAAAGTTTTGAAACAAATGTATTTCTTGGTAAATTTATTTAATTTTTCAATTTTAAGGTTTTGTAACAGAAACGAAGTCCATAGAGTAGGTACAAGCACACATACAGTCTGCACAACGGAAATTGATAAAAACAGACAACAGAATGATTAATAGCGAGTTTGGAGGCAGAACAACAGAGTTCCAGACACATTTTTAACACTATTGTTCGCTAACCTGTAACACGTTGGTACAACACTACATCCAGAGTAGGACACTAAGTCCAACGCTGGTCAAGGCCAGGTAAAGTATGAAATTATTGTGGCCTGTACACACCCTCAAACAAGCACTAACGCCTGGTCACTCAGTCGCAAAGCAAAATGTGGATGTAGTTTTCAAAGAATAAGGACGAATATAAACAATTTGACAGCATTGAAAGCATGCAACCATATGTTGTTAGACCTTCTTCAAAGTTCAAGAAAGGGGTACATAGTTTTTCACAATAAGGCCTCAAAGGTAGGAATGTTGTCCATCGCCCTCGCCCCTTTTCACTCTCGGCACGTCGTTTTCACTTTCCAAACCTGATAAAGCAAACACAAGGTAGTAAATTCGAAGAGTTTTATTTAAAGAAAGTATTAAATAAGCTGAACTAAGCAATTGTTTTACGATGCTAATATTATGTTCAGAATTCTTGTTAAAATAATCCACACTGGAGTGGGGCACATAGACAATCCATAGTAAAAACTTAACAGATAAATTGCTTCAGCAACAACCTTCAATGATTATATAGCCAATCAAAATTTGCAAGAAACCAGCAAGTCAAAATAGTAGCCTACTGAAGTTAATTCAATGATCAATTAGTGGTTGAGCGTTTTCTCCCCCTTTGTGTTTCTTTCCCCCCCTATCGCCCCCTTTGGTTTATTCGCCTTCTTGCCCCTCAAAATCACCTCCAATGGGACGATTCCGCCCACTTTGAGAACCACTGAATTAAACGTTATAACCGCGTTTTCGTATAAGATTCCAGAATCTCAAACCAAAATCATTCATACATGAAAAATGTAGTTCTGTTAATCGCATAAACCTGTTATTCCAATAGAAATGTTATTTTTATTTGTAGACTTGAACACTTACTCCGGGTAGCTTAGTGTGAGTGAAAGACATGGTTCCACGATTAAGCGGCTGAGTGTCGCCATTGGGATGGCCAGAAAGCAAAGTTACTGTCTTTCTTTGACCGAGAAGTCGACATCGTATGGTGGCCTGTAGCTGCCAAGCCGCATTAAAAACTTAGTCTCACATGCAACAATAGTGTGGCTCAAGTGCAATTGAACCGTCATAAATATACATCGTCGCATCACAGAAGAACACGGTTAGAGTACTGTAGAAAATTAGTATCATGCAGGTGTACAGCCACATTGCAGAAAACTGGTCGCATTACAGAAAGCCACAGCGGTATATCATGCTGCGTGGAGCTGTGCAAAGTGTATGCATTCATGTAGAGCTGGAATTAGGCGAGCTGCTCTGTGATGCAGTCAGCTACCTTGGAATTCTGTGTGCAGCACCATGCTGTTCTCAAATGCGAGAACAGCGCAAATGTTATTGTTAAAGGGTCTCGGCATGCCGACTAAACAGTCCCCCTAGTTGCGCCCCTGTTGGTATGCGTGCTCGAATTCGGTCTGCAAAATTTCACTAAAAGTTAACCCCGACTTCCATCTCTGCCGGAACTAAACCAAATAACATGTTGCGGTGTGAAATTAGCACTGGCATAACGTTTGCAAGGGACGCATTACCGTTCTAAAACTTTCTATGTTTTGGCGCATGTAAGGGCTCGCGCCCCCTGAAAATTTCTTGATGCCCCCTAGGGGGCACCCCCCCCGATTAAGAACCACTGTTGTAGACCAAATTTTCTTTGGTGAAAATGCTGTCTTTTCTCAAACAGTCGCTTTTGGTAAGAGAGTTTGTTTAGCTGTTACTACTGATATGCTAGATGTACTGTTCCTTTAAATCCTTGTCACACAGGATAAGAGTTACTGTATATAGCTCTTCCATGACCTGTTATGCCTACAGATCACCATCATGGAGAAAGTAATTGTAATGAAAAAGATCACCACTGATGTTAGTATGACATCGTGGTTTCAAACATCAACCAATGATACTTGTTATTCCAAATGGTGAAACATGATAATTATTGTATAATCAACTGATAATTGTAATAGAGAATACATTCAACATTTAGACTCATGGGTCTGTGGTGAGGAAGTTACGATAGGAACAGGTAGATTTTTGGGTAGAAAAAAATATTACGTATTTATTCGAGTATAATTCGCATTTTTTTGTACTAAATATTCAGCCAAAAAGTCAGGTGCGACTTATACACGAGGTGCGACATGCGCATGTACGCTGTTACTGTGCACATGTTATCTAGACGGCGCTATGCACCTTCAGTGAATGCAATGACTTTGATGGCTTTTAAGTTTTTATTACGTGATTTTGATGTTGTTTAAAAAATTTTGTACTGTTTCATCAGGTCAAATATGGAGGTGCGACTTATGCACGCAGGCGACTTATACTCGAATAAATACGGTAAATCACCATAACTGCAACAGCTAATTTTGAGTTGTTTACCCTTTTTTGTGATTCAGCTGAAACAAGAATACGATCTTATGTGGGAAGCCACTTGGGAGGTTTTGCTTTAGTTCGCCATTAACAGTGAGCTCCATACTAATTCTCAGGCTGGATATGTCCTTGGTTGACTTGCAAGCCAAGTGACATACTGCCCCACTGAAAACTGAGCTCTCTTATTGGCAAAGTGATTACTGGTAAAATTGGTGAACCGGCCCACTGCTAAGAGCAGTGGGTTTCAAATTTAAAGCCTTTTGTTTTTGTATCTAAAATATTTTGTAATAAAACAACAATGCTGTGCTGCTGTTTACATTTTCTTTTTGTCATATTTATATACCTGAACATCAGTAAATAGCTTTTATTTACTTGCTAGGAAATTGTATGCGTATTAGGTTTCTTTCTTGGTATAGTTATTAAGTTTCCAACCACACTGCCCCAATTCTGCACCTTTCAATTACCCAAGCTAATCTTTATTTACACAGTGATCCAAAATTTCAAGTTTTTTATTAATTACTGGTTCATTAATACTGCAGGTCACCTCGAAGTCGAAGAAGGATAAATGATTTGGAGGACAGAGTTCTCATTCAGGAAAAAACTTCACAAGCGCTAGTAGAAAAAGCTTATCAGGTTTGTTAATTAAACTTATCATATTAATTAGATATTGTAACAATTGATGATGAATTCAAACCACAATGTATGTGAAACTATTTGAATTTTTTAATGTTGTCTAATTTAAAATTGTTTAATTGTTGTATAACTTTTGTAAATGCAGGTGCATAACCAGAAATCACAAATGGTGCTGTTCTCCCTGACACAAGCTTTTCTGTTCTGAGATTAGCAACCTTTTAGCAAGGAAATGTGGTCGCCAATTAATCTTTGTCATAGTAGGGTTAGTTCGGATATCAATGATTTTTGCAATCCGGATGATGAGTATATCGGTATATTTGTATTTTAGCTTACCGGTTAACTGGATAGTAACTGTTAATTGTTTCACGAGATTTGCATGATAGTTTTATTGTAAAATCATGGCACTGTTTTATGGTAAATATACACACATGCACTGTACGAGTGTATATGAAAAAGCATCCATTTTGGACATTTACTGCTTCGGCAACACATTTCTTATGAAGCACAACGTAGACTTCACCTTAGAATGCGAAAGCACTCTTCTGTAAAAGTAACAATTACGTGGCTTTAGTAGAACTTAGGTCACCCGTATCTGGAAACAAAGAATATCCCCAAACTTACTAGAAAAGTATGAAACGCTTTAGTAACGATACTTTTGATCCGGTTAACCGACAGAATTTTATCCAGATATCAGATAACGAAAAAACTCTGGGTTAATCGGTTTACCGTTGTCCAGATAATCCAACCCTAGTCGTAAGACGCTCAAAATAGAATGAACACAGAAACAGGGTTGCCAACCTGACTTCACCAAAAAAAAGCCAAACCTCGTCCCAAAACAAGCCATAAAAAGCCAGGTAGCAGTTTTAAGACATATACACATGAAACATGCATACCCAAACACAAAATTGATATTAAAACTCAGAAACATCGATATAATACAATTCCAATATTTAGAAACATTTTCTTTCCCCGTAATTACACTGTCGTACGTTTGTTTCTTTTCGAATACATCGAACATTTGTCATTTTTAGGGCAACAGTAAATTTTTTGCAATATTCTTTGCACCCTGCATGGTCATACACTCTCGTCAGAAGAGATTTGTAATGAATATGCAGCTCAGACAATGTTTCACCATAGCCACAAGGCTTTCCGACTGAAAAAATGAGAGATTTTGTCTGGCTTTTTTTATTTTCAAAAAAAGCCAAGTGCGTTAAAAGAGCCAGAATTTCAAAATCTTGCAACAAAAAAGCCAAACTGGCAACCCTGCACAAAAACAGCCATAGCGTCACGCGAGACGAAAAACAATCACATTCCTTGTGGGAAGCGAAAAAAAAGAACGTGCGACGCCAAAAGCACTCAGAAGCTTGCTCACGTAAAAGTAAACGAAAATTGGTGCGGGACTACCACGCCACAATAAAAAGAATAACAAAGACAAAAAGCAAATGTGCAATTACAGACAAAGCCTGGTCAGATGTTCTCATGAAGAATGACGTTAAGCTTTTCTGTAGGGGTAGAGATGAACCTGAAATCTGTTCCCGCCAAAAATGGAGTTTCTTTCTAGTTCCGGCTAAAAATGAGTTAATTCTGGACAGCTTTGAAATTGTTCTTCCTGAACTACTTGTTGAGTTTGTTGTTAGCGGATCATTTTTGGAAATATGTCGTAATTATTTATTTCAAGCGACAGACTTTCACTGGTCATGACTCTTTAAAAAAAGTTAGTTGTTCCTGCCTTACTACTCTGTACGATCTTTGCTAAAAATTGTGTTTGGTTGTACATAGAGTATCACCTTTCTATCGAACTTTGCCTGTAATCTTTGGTGAGGCGTATGTTACGACCATGTAAGAAGTTTTAAGGTGGTTGGTTCGTTGCAGGTAATGGACAGACTTACGAGTGAGAAGTTCAGCCCATCGTCTATGGATGCTGCATTGCAGCAGCTATGGCACGAACATATTAGAACTATTACAAGTTCCGTGAAAAAGTTGAGTCGGGATGTTGATTCCATTAAGCAGGAGGTAGAAAGTTTTTAATTGTTTTCATTCGTTTTTTTTTTAACCAATAAAACAGTGGTTCCCATTCGGAAAGTATAAGTCACGACCTAAAAAGGGTCGTTTGTGAAATGGGTCGCCCCGAGGCGATCTAAACCTGAGTTGTATGTTTTCAACGTTATCACTGCTTATATGCGTCTGTCTGCAACGTAGGTATTTCGAAAAGAGTAGATTGCTGATATTGTAAACGAACTTAGACAATTACTTCCAAAAATCATCCATACAATCATTATTTTTTCATACGCTGTTTGAGGCTTGGGTCGTGAGGTATTCACCAAACCTAGATCTGGGTCGCGCTCAAAAAAGTTTGGGAACAAAGACGTATTGAAAATAACAACGCAAACAACTCAGCTTTGATGCAGTGATGTGCGTTGAAATATGCTGTCGATAAATGCAATTGCTTTTGAAACAAATCTGCGTTTTTCACATTGTTGTTTCAATTTGAAGTTTATTTTGAAAAGAACTCTGCTAAGCTATAGTTGTACGACAAACGACAGTCAGTATATAAATGCAGTTGTCTCGCTGTAATCAGTAATGTTACTACTTGATAGTAATACTGTTTAGCTAGTAATAGTGCATTTTTTCAATATCAGTTGTTTTGTTAAACATTGAACGTAACTGTACTTCCACTACATTGCTATTTTAAAATCGTTTCAGTTGTCAATGAGACAGTCGTACGAGCAAGGTGCCACTTACCAGACTAGAAATGTTGAACAACTTGCTCAGGCCGGAGTGGCAGATTTAAGAGGAAGAGTTGTGAGGTACAGCTGTGGTTGTAAATGAATACTTAAGTATTACGTAAGACTGAAAAACTAAAAAATGAAGATAACGTAAGTATGTAGGCGAATTTTTAAAGGGAAACTTCGCAACTTTTATTGTTACACTGTCGGTTTCTTTCAATTCTTGATTGTAAGATTTTTTTTATTCAGCCCATTATCTACAAAAACTGTTAGTGTTTCTTTTCTGTCGCCGAAAAAGGCAATGAAAGTTAACTTTTCACGGGTGACTTGCAGATGTGACTCTTTGATTGCACGGTTAGCTCAAGACGTGAGATCAGTATCGGCGGCCAATCAGCTGGAAGCAGACCGCCTCAAACAAAATGCGGAATCAAATAAAAGCAAAACGGAACAGATTGAAAGAGAGGTAATTGTCTCTTGGTAAACGATTCAGCTTTTGTGAATACATAGAACTACGTAGTTGGAAATGTATAGGAAATCTGAATCACGTTCCTAAGACTTCTTACCAACAAAACGCGCCAGCTAAAATAAGCTATTCCAAACTGTTAACGAGCACGAGGTGCTTTAACCGGATTGTTGAGAGTTTTCTGTTTAAGAACCGTTTATTTTCTCGGTCTATTCCAGAAACTTTTCTTGCAGGTAAGCTTCGAATTGTGTTGCACCGGGGTCATTGTTCATTTCATCATAAGGAACCGGGGTCCATGCTTGCTGGCAACACAGTTGAATTATTTCGAAGTGGGAGCAATCACAGCGCAAGATGTCTACAACTGTGCAAACGAGCACGTAGTACCTGTGAGCTGATCATGCCACGATATTTATTCCTCTGCCACCATATCTAAGCTCGTATGGCGTATGCAATGGTGGCTTTGGGGTGAGGCAATTGAGACAGTCGCTTCAGTGGCGTGCAGAGGGTGGTGGGGCAATTGGGCGACGGCCCCGGCCATCCAAGACAGTGGTGCATCAAGAGAGTGAAATTGTAAAAATTAAATTTTAATAAAATGCTGTAACTAGATGCTTCTTTGTATAGTAAAGCTACTAACACGTACCGCATGAATCTGATGGAAACATTTCTGAGGGGGGCATGCAAATCTAAGTTAAGTGACTCTGGAGCGAGGTGAAGCATTGCCTTCGTTATCGTTGCGTGTTACATCTTATCTATCTTCCCCCTTTATAGGTTGGCCAATTCCTGCTAGCCTATTTTTAACTTGCGACTTGTCTTCAAAATGTGTTTCTATTCTCTCCAGAACAGTGGTCTTCAACTTTTTTTGTTCAATCGCCCCCCTACAGGAACTTCCCTTAAAAATCGCCCCCTGCTTATGATTTTAGTGTCGGCTAAAATATTATTTTCAGAAATGAAGTTCAGCCGATTAGGTATTTTCCTGTAGCCATATCAGTATTGGTCGCTTTCAACCAATATAAGTAGAACAAAACGAAATAATGCAGTAATACTGTATACGAGAAAAGCCCAAAACTCCACGCGTGTTGATTTGCCTACAGACTTGCAAATGCTATGCTTGATGTCCCTTATTTGACGCTGCTCATGCAACTGTTAAGACTGGGTCAACAAACTACCAAACTACTTATTACAACATTTTCTCTACTATTTTACTTTGTTTTAAACATTAGGCTTAACAATATACCTGAAAATTCGTCAAAACCGCAGTGCTTGGTCCCCAAACTCTCCGTAGCCTTGGGTAGTAGGTTTGCCAGGTTGGCTTTTTTCAAGCGTAATTTAAGAAATCTTTCAAGTTGTTTGGCCTAAAAGTTCATTTGGCTTTTTGGCCTTCTTCTTGCCTCGTCTGAAGTGGGTTGGCTGTAAAAAATTCGTTTGGCCTTTTTGCTTTTTTGCGCTTAAAATGCTTTCCTCTACAGAAAAATATTTACTATTCCATTTTTCGGCAACACATTTGCAAATTTTTTGTGATAAACGCTATATTAGACCGACGGCCGCGTTCTGATGCTGGCAAGATTTGAGGGATGAGAGATCCGAAATAAATTTTTTGTGGAATCACTGCCAATGCGTGCACTGTGTACTGTGTTGCAAGCATTAAAGGTCAGCTGACATGAAAATCATCAAATGCGATTTTTTGATGGAATTTGATAAAATATGTTTCCATGAACGTACTTGTGAAATTTGTCCGCGTTATGCGCTTCCAAACATGGGAAATGGCAAGCTCTGATTTTGCCGACTCATTGTTGTGACGTCATGTCAGAACATGCGGTGAAGCCCGTTTGCGTTGTCGTGCATTGCCAGCAGGGTTGCCAGGTTGGCATTTTTAGGGCCAAATTCCAGAAATTTGGCCTTTTTTGAAGTTGTTTGGCATGAAAAAATGGTGTTTGGCATGTACGTCATAGTTTGGCATTTTTTGGCCTTTTTTGATGGTGTTGGCATGAAGAAACGTTGTTTGGCATTTTTTAAAACCTCTGGCTCAGTTACTTCTGTCGGCTTGGAATTATAGAACTTTTTCCCAGGACGAAGGTCCGCTCTTTTCTGCCACGGTCCCATTCTCGACGATACAAGCGGCTTTGCCGTCTAAGTGACGTCACAGGGCAAAAGACAATACTTTTTTGGGCAAGACTTCGAAAACTGCGGCAGTTTTGAGCAGTTTAGGCTGGGTGGTTTTCGGAAAATAAACATAAAAGTCTATGCAAATCAGGTTAGCTGTTGCGCTGCGCAGTATTTAAGTTTCTTTTAAGAAAAGATCTACTGTACAGTGTGTATTGTTATTTGCAGATTATTGGTATTCTTCATGCTTGTGTGTATGTAAAAGTGCATATCAATGCAGCCATTAGCAATATTTTACTATAAGCACAATGCACATAACAGTGCTGCCAAATTTTCATATAAGTTTAAACCATGATAAAACCAATTTAGTAGATCTCACCGGTTGAAAGCAGTTAAGTCCATGTGAATGTAGCAGATTTTGATTTCAATCGATGTATACCAGAACAGCCAAATTTGGTAGATTTTCTTTTTGTAGTAGATATTTTGTGGTATTATGAAATGTCTGATGCTTGGTTTCAAGAATCAAGTGATTGGAATCTATGGCATGACGGTGCATGTGTATTTTCATGAACTGTGATTTATTGTTTTCGGCATTTCCTAGGTAACCTATTTTCTATTCAGCATTTTCAAGCAAAAGTACAGCAAATGGTAACATATTTTATTCTAGCTCTGGCTTCAGGGGCAAAACCTTGTATATCATAGGGTGAAAAAGGAGTAAGAGTGTTTCTAGTTTCATCAACACTAAAAAAACCTTCAAAAATTATACGTGTTTTATTTTGAGATGTTTCGGATTATTCTTAATCCATCTTCAGTCAAAAAAATAAAGCAACACTTGGCAGTGTCAGCAATTCAAAACCATAAGCCTTTGTGACGCAAGAAAAGACAGTGCTGTGACGCAAAAGACGTCAAACGCAAACCCAAGACAGCCAGCCACGTCAAAATCGCTGAAAGCAAACGCAGGGCCAAAAGTTATGCAGAGAATATTAAAACAAAATCTACGTAAGGCCATAATTTACGACAACAAGCCGAGGCCAGCAGCGAGAGGCAATTCACAAACCATTGCAAGCGAAGGATGCAAAAAAATTAACAAATTAGTACTGCAA